>Ga0070726_10001197_pt1 | contig 27034 bp, 23 predicted proteins | sample tdAd471_FD_67275 | JGI IMG/M metagenome (GOLD analysis project Ga0070726, IMG submission 67275) | Marine sediment microbial communities from the Atlantic coast under amendment with organic carbon and nitrate - tdAd47.1 | ecosystem: Environmental > Aquatic > Marine > Coastal > Sediment | place...
CGCCCTGGACGTGGAATATGCCCAAACGCGTAGCTTCCTGACCGATATCAAGATCATGCTGCTCACCATCCCGGCAGTGCTGAATTCCAAAGGTGCGCGTTAACGACATCTCCTTTGATCCTGCGTAAGCTGTATCACGCCCTTGAGACAGGAAGCGGGAAAGGCACGCCTGAATGACTGAGCTTTCGGTACTGATCGCCACCCGCAATGGCGGAGATATTCTCCGCCGCACCCTGCAGGGATATGTCGATCTGGATGACCAGAATACGCAATGGGAACTCATTATCGTCGATAATAATAGCGATGACGATGAAACGCCTCGGATCATAAGAGAATTTCAGGCCAAGCTGCCCCTGATCGCGCTACATCAACCCGAACCGGGCAAGAACTGTGCACTGAATCTGGGCCTTGCCTCTCTTTCCTCCGAGCGTGTGGTCCTGTCGGATGATGATGCAATCCCCCATGACGGCTTTCTCAAGACCTGGATCGAAGCCTTTGACCGTTATCCAGACGCGGATATTTTCGGTGCCACTGTCATCCCATCCTTTGACGAGCCCATTCCGGAATGGATGAGCAAGCACAAGCCCAAATTCGAAGAACTCTATGCCCGCCGCGAGGGAGTCTCGGAGGGACCGATTGGCGCAGATGAAATCTATGGGCCTAATATGGCCGTACGGCGAAAGGTGTTCGACGAAGGCATGAGATTTGCCGAAGATATCGGGCCCAGCTTCGACCAGAAGAACTACGCCATGGGCAGCGAGACGGAGTTCTGCCAACGGGGCCATGCCGCTGGCTACAAACTGGTCTTCGTGCGCGGCCCTGCAGTGTCCCATCTGGTCCGCCACCATCAGGTTCAGCCGGATTTTATTTCAGGGCGATCTTACCGCCTCGGAAAAGGTTCCGCGTTGAAGCACTGGAAATCCGGGCTGCTTAAGCCCCGCAGGAAATCTCTGGTCCGCGCGCTGGCAAGCGCAGCTAAATACCAGGTCAAATTGTTGCCCCTGAGACTGAAAAAGCTGTCGCCCGACCCTCTGGTCAGGTTTTGCGCAAATTGGGACAGTCAATTTTTACGCGGCTATCGCGAAGAAGCCCTGGACTTGAGAAGCCAGTATTCCTGCTCTCCCCAAAAGGGAGTATGATTCGAGCAATTCGCCTGTTGAAACTGAGCTTTAGTGGCGACGCCGTGTATATGATGTGGAATCAGACGAGCTATGGCACGCTCGATGCATGGCACATCCAGCTACGATGCAGGCGCCCCGATTCATACCGAAAACAACAATTTCAAATATAGCTGGGTAGAATGTCACAAGGACTAATAAAATCTGCAGGCAAAGCCGCTGCCTGGAGCGCCCTCGGCAGTTGGCTCGGCCTTTTGGGCGGACTCGTGTCCCTTGTGGTCATCGCCCGGCTGCTCGACCCCAGTGATTTCGGCCTCTACGGCTTTGTTCTGGTCACATTGATCATCCCGGAAACCATTGCCTGCAATAGCCTTGGGGAAGCCCTTGTCCAGCGTCCGACGCTGAACAGAGGCCACAGCAATTCCATCTTCGTTATTTCGATGGTGCTCGCCGCCATTTTCTGCCTGATCATTATTCTGTTCGCGCCGATGATATCAGCAGGATACGGACATCCGGAGCTGACGCCATATCTGCGGGTCATGGCTGCGGGCCTGTTTCTGGGGGCCGCAACCGCTGTTCCATCCGGTCATTTGATGCGGGAGATGAAGTTCAAGGAAGTGGCACTCGTTGATGCGGCCGGCACAGTTGTGGGCGCCGTTGTAGGCATCGTCCTTGCCTTTCTGTGGCGCGACGCTTGGGCCCTGATCGGTATGGAACTGGCCCGCCGCCTTGTTCGCATGCTGGCCTTTTCCTGGTTCGCACGCTGGCTGCCTGGCATTCGCATGTCCCTGAAGGAAGCGAACGATCTGATGCGCTTCAATATTGCGCTGACGGGATACCGTCTTGCCGCTGTCGCTGAAGTGGCCATTCCGCGCCTGCTGGTCGGCATGTTCCTTGGTCCGGCCGCGCTGGGCATGTTCAATCTGGCCCTGCGGGTTCAGGAACAGGCCAGTACAGCGCTCATCGCGCCCTTCGGGTCTGTCTCCTACGCGATCGCCTCGCGTATTCATACAGACAAGGAAGCTCTTCACCGCATTCTCAATGCCGGTTTGCGGCTGGCAGGCCTGATCGCCTATCCGGCTCTGATCGGCGCGATCGCGATTGCCCCCTTCGCTGTACCCTTTGTGTTTGGAGAGAAATGGGTACCTGCAACGCTGGCCATCCAGATCTCGCTCATAAATGGTCTGCGCCGCCCCTCCACCGCCTTCAATGGCGGCATCATCAAAGGCATTGGCCGCCCGGATCTGTTGCTGAAGACATTTCTGATCAGCCTGCTGACATATGTTCTGATGCCATTTGCCGCCATGCACAGCCTTGCCGCCGTCATGTGGGTGTTGACCCTCAATCGCACCGTGGCCTGGCTCTTCACCTGCTGGATCGTGCAGCGGAAAACCGACTTTTCCATCTACAAGCAATTGGCCGCGGGCAGTTCTGCCTTGTTTGCCTCCATCGCGATGGCGCTGATCGTCTGGGGCACCAGCCTCTATCTGCCCTCTGGGTGGGACAATGTCTCCAAACTGATGATCCTGGTGCTCATTGGCATGGTGACTTACCCGGCATGCCTGTTTGCCATCGCACCGCGTATGTCCTGGCGATATCTGAACCTGTTGGTCACACATGGCTGGCGGCAAATTTCCAAACGCCTGAACCGTGGCTCCACGGACCGAGGCACGCCGCCAGATGATGCGGCACCGGCCAGTCTGCTGGATGTGAAGTAAGCGAAAGGCCACCCATGACCTTCGATACAAACAAAATTGCCATCATCGTTCCGCTCTACAATGATGCAGCGAACATTGAACGCGCAGTGCTGAGCGCCCTCTCACAAGAAGCGCCTGCAGGCTATAGTATCGAAATCCACATTGTGGATGATTGCTCTAGCGATAACGGCCCAGCTATCGCGCGCCGTCTTGCTGATAATCATGACCAAGTGTTCTTCCTGCAGCAGGATATGAATATGGGCCCGTCTGCCGCGCGCAATCTGGCCCTGGAAACCACAGATGCTGCCTGGTTCACCCCGCTTGATAGCGACGACATCATCGAACCGCGCCGCATCGCGCGCCTTCTGGAGATTGCTCTCCGCGAGGAAATGGATCTCGTCGCAGACAATCTGCTCATCTCCATGGAGAGTACGCCAGATAAAGCTGAGCGCCCCCTGTGGCCTGGCAAACCGGAAGGCGTAGTGGCGCTGACGGCCAGCCTGTTTGTCGAAAGATCCTTTGACGTGGAGATCCCCCGGTCAGAGCTTGGATACCTCAAACCGCTCATCAACCGCGTGTCCACCCATCTGGGTGCCCGCCCCTATATCGACGCGCTTCGCTTTGGTGAGGATTTCGAACTTTATACGCGCATGTTACTAAACGGCGCCAAAGCCTGTCTGGTAGACCCGCTCGGCTATTATCTTGTCTGCCGTGAGGGCTCAGCCTCTCACACACAGTCAGGCCGCGATCATGAACGGCTCGCGCGTATCAGTCGGCAAATGCTGAAGCACCCCGGCATTCCCCCCGCAGCAAAATCGGCCTTGCGACGTCATGCGATCTATTCCGAAAAGGAAGCAGCCTGGTGGCGAATGATCGATGCCGTCAAACAACGCAATCCGGGATTGATGGTAAGCGCGTTCGCATTCTCTCCAGCGGCTTCGCTCCATGTCATCGGAAATCTAGGTAAGGAAGTCATCAGACGCTCAAAACCCGCCTGATTATTGAGCACACTTCTCCCATCGCACGAGTTTATGAGATGCGGTGCTGCACTAACGGTATTTTCACCCGCTTGGCCTCGATCTTGCGTATGCCTTGTCCTTTAACAACCACTACAGTTTTCGCTCTCTGAGAGTACAGCAAATTTTATCACAAACCTGGCAACTAATTCGGGAGTTCAGAGTTGGAGACAAACACTGTTAACGCTTCCGCAATCAAGAAGAACAATTCCGTGCATATGTCCGACTTCCCCATCATAAGCCGCGACAGTCTTTCTGCGAGCGAAAGACAATTGCTCGACAAGATCCGCTTCACCATCATCGGTGCTCAAAAAGGCGGAACAACCTGGCTGAGCGATATTCTCAACACCCATAAAGACATCCATATTCCCGATCGCAAGGAACTGCACTTCTACAATCAGCGCCCGCATTACAGCCAGGGCGTCGAGTGGTATCTGGACAATTTCAAGGAACATAACGGCCAGAACGTACTGGGCGAGGCGACACCGAATTACATGTGGAACGTCGCCACGCCTGAAGAGTACGCTAGCGAAGAAGGTGAATTGCTGTTTGATGTCGCGCCGCGCATGCGCGCGCTGATCCCGGAAGTGAAGCTGATCATCTGTCTGCGCGACCCCGTCGAACGCGCCATCTCATCCTATTATCACCAAGTCACACGCGGCCGGTTGAGCCCGTTGAAAACGCTTCGTGATCAGATGCACACACACGGCATTCTCAGCATGAGCCATTATGATCAGCATCTGGAAACCTGGTTCGAAGAGTTCCCACAGGAACAATTCCATGTGCTGATTTTCGAAGAAGACATCCGCCCTGACAAGAACAAGCTGGCGACAGTGGACGCGGTTTGCGACTTCATTGGTGTCGAGCGCATGGGCGATCAACCCATTCTGTATGAGCGCTCAAACGAGAAGCATGATCCGCTCTTGGCCTATATCCGCCAGATGCCATTTGTCCGCTTTGCCAATGTAACCGATGAAAACCGCGATCCTATTGCAGATCGTCTTGCCCGCGCCCTCAGTCGCCGCGCGCCGGACTGGATTCAGCGCATGGTCGAGATCAAGATCACGGATGAGGACCGGGATGCCCTGCGTGAGGCCCTGCAACCGGATCATGACAGGCTGGAATCCATGCTGGGGCGCAAGCTGCCTTGGTGAAACGGCTCTCAGGAACAAGGCGGTCATAATCGCCTCAATCTCCTGAAGCTAAACCACTTTTAATCAAGTCCGGGCCACATTTCCCATAATGTGTCCTAGCTTGCCGTTTCTTATCACATTGACGCCTGATTTTTCACTGATGCTGGTCGCCAGTATAGGAGATTTCGCTACAGCCTTTAAGCAGCTCTTAATTGTTGAGGGTCACAAATGCTGTTCATGGGTAAAGTGAATTCTTCCCTGACAAGGAACGACTCGATGATGCACTTGGCAACAGAACCAGGCACTGTCCGCACTTTCAGCGATGACACACATACCAATGTGCAACATGCTGGAAAGTGGCCGGTCTGGGTTCGTCTGCTCATCATCGTCACCCTTAGCGCAGCCCTGTGGGCCGGCATTATCGCAGGCATTGCCGCGATTTTCTAAGAATCTGATTTTTGACCTTCGACACTCTCCGGTGCGCTCCACCGGTGTCACGGGTAATCAGGATTTCACAAACACCGGCACCTTGCCGATGAACTTGCGCTTGATCGGCGTGAAACCGCCCACTGCCCCGACATAGAGAAGGTTCAAGGGCGTGTTGAAGGTGGACCACGCATAGGATTCCGTGAACGTCGAGACAAACACAATCGCGCCAAAGACCAGCAAGGCAGATGTGTAAACGCTGGAATCCAGAAGCCACTGCTTCAGCAAACGATACCAAGACCATGCCCAGAGAAGAATATACAGGGACATGCCGATATAACCGAGGTGTACGCGCACTTCGAGATAAGCATTATGGAACGTCAGCTTAGTGCCATAGGGCTTGAAGTCATTCTCGTTGATAGATTGGGCAGCCCCGTTCCAGATTTGCCAAAACCCTTCCATACCGGTGCCAAACCAAGGATGTTGCTTTGCAGCCAGTTCCCCAGCCTGCCAGATATGCGTCCGACCGGTAAAGGTTGCATCCTTGCCGACGGCGGCCAGAAAGTCCGCCATATAGTTTTCGCTTGGCTGATTCAGGATATAGATCAGCCCGCACATCACCAGCGCGCCCGCGATCAGGAACACGAGAGACCTGAGATGACGGATCTGGCTGACCGTCACCCAGAGAAACTTCACGCCGAGCAAACCGGCAATGCCGACAATCGCAAACACGAGCGCTGTGGCTGAGGGCGCCTGCAGCATAAAGAAAAGGGCAATCGGGAAAACTCCCGCCGCCACAAGGCGCGTCCAACGCAGAGCCTTGTCATTCAGCAGGGTTGCCAAGCTCAGCAAGGACACAAACAGCATCTGCAGTGCAAAGAAGTTCTTCTGTGGATAAGGACCACCCTGCGACATCGTACTGAAATACGGCGCACAGACCACGACGGCGAGTGCCCCCGCCAGGAACAGGCAGCGCAACACTGTGGATATCTGCATCCGCGATATGATGATCACAATCACCAGCGGCGTGAGCAGGTACAGAACTCCCGTCCGTAACGCAGCTGAAAAGGATGGAGCCCACATCACGGACATCAGGCCAAAGATAGGCAGCAGGAACAACGGCCAGGACTTCAATACGATGGGGAGAATGACCTCCTTGTAGCGCACCAGCTGCACCATGAAGAACAGCATGAGCAGATAGCGCAGAGGCGTTTCCAGAGGCAGAGGCACGAACGTGTTCAGGAACCACATCGTGACCAGACCCTGCTCCCACAGGGGGGCCTCCTCAGGCTCCTCATAGGCATTGGCCCAGACAATGTCTGTGTCTTTTCCGCCAGTCAGGGGAACAGCAATGTTCACGCGGCCACCTCACCTTCCAGAGTGCTGAGAATGACCTTACGCAAAAAGCCTTGCGGCTGGATGAAAGTTTCTTCCGGCAGCGCCGCCAATTGCGCGCTGTATGCGCCAATGTCGCTTCTGTCGTCAATCAAATGCTGGATCAGGTGATGCAGTGATTGCTCCAGCGGCTCGTCGATAACAAAGCCGCACTTGTTCCGCTCGATCCATTCTGCCGTTTCCGTACCCGCCGGCGCGATGGAGGGCGTCACGTAGTAGCCGCCTTCATAGATCCGGTTCGGCAACAGCCAGACGGAATTGAAGCCAGCCTCCATAAAGTCCCCCGCCCAGACGACATCAAGCGCATTATAAATGCCGCCAAGGTCTTCCGGTGACTGGAAGCGCCCATGAAAGGTCATGTTTGGGCGCTTGTCGATTTCCGGCTCAAAGACAGGAATCTCCGTCCGTGCAGGTATACCATGCAAGCGCACTTCCAGTGTGTCCGGAAATGCGTCCGCCAACTGGCAAAGCAAATCCAGTGAGCGCTGGCAGCGCAGCATGCCGACCCAGCCGATCACCAGCTTGTCCTGCCCTGCCCCGTTCCGTCCATCTGGCTCAGGTCGCGCGCCCATATCACTGTCTGCGGGTAAGCGGTTCTCGACCAGGTAGGCCTTGAAATCACCAGCATAGTAGCGGTCGAAATGGTTTTTCAGAAATCCGGGAGAGCTGACGACCAGTCCCTTGCTGCGCTTGAGCAGCGCATGTTCGAGACCGCGAAAAACCTTCCCGATGATATCCTTCCGGGTCAGCAGACGATGAACGTCCAGGCTTTCATAGATGACTGGCGTCTTCAGCTTGGCATAGCGCTTCGCCAGGAAGGCGCAGGCAAGCATGTCCAAATTACGCGCATATAGAACGTCGGCCGATTTGAGACGCTCTGCCTCTGCAGCTGCCTTGCGTGCCCCAGCGAAAATCTGGCGGAAGCGCTGAATGAAAGCACCATCGCGCGTCAGGCCGAGATCGACATTGTCCCATTCCGGGGCAACCTCACGGCGGTGCATCATGAACCCAATGACCTTCAGCCCGTCGGACTGGAACGCTTTCACGCGTCGGCGCACGGCGGCGTCCGCTGCATCATGACCAAAAAAGGCAATTGTGGTCATCGAAGTATCCATTCCGCCGTTACCGGCCGCGCTAACTGGCGGACCTTGTCAGTCCGCCAGCCCTGTTCGGGTTGAGCTACTCAGCATCCACTTTTGGGGGCGCTTCGCTGCTGTGTTCTGCCAGGCTCGGCGGCGTCTGAATGGCCTTTGGCCGCACGCTTCCATCATCCTTCTTGCCGGCAGACTTCCATTTGAAGCCAAACAGCGAAGGCTTGGTCTCGATCTGGTAGTATTTGCGATAGGCATCATAACCAGCGCCCGGGTCACGATAGTGGCGGCGGCGGTTCAGGTTGACCATGTTCAGCGTCACGCCCAGCAGGTCCGCCTTGAAGGATTTCAGCAGTCCGAGAGACTGGCGCGCCGCAGAACGGTTCGTATGGCGCCAGCGCACAACCAGGATCGCCTTGTCGGTCTTGCCGGCGACAACTCGCGCCTCTGCCATCAGCAAAAGCGGACCGGTGTCGATCAAGATCAGGTCATACATTGACCGCAAACGGACGAGCAGATCATCAAACGCACGCGTGCCGAACACGTCATGCGGCGTGTGCCCTGTCAACGACAGCGGCAGGATGTCCAGCATGCTCTTCGGGTCCTTGGTAATGGCGTCAGACAGCTGACCCGCGCCGAAGAGATATTCAATGAAGCCGATTTCAGGCTTCAGGCCAGCCGCTTCCGTCAGCTGGCGGCGGCGGAAGTCGCCATCAATAACCAGTGTGCGCGCACCAGACATTGCAGACATGCGGCCGAGCGCAAGTGTAAGACTGGTTTTGCCTTCATCCGGCAGAGAGGATGTGATCGCGACCGTCTTCGTTTCGCTATCAAGGTCAGAAAAGGCAATCGCGGCTCTCAAATACCTGACGCTTTCAGCAAAGGCCGATAACGGATTTTCGATCAGATAGTCTGCGGGGTTCATCTGCCCAAAGCCAAGTGCGTTGCTGGTCTTGATCAGCGGCACTGTGCCGATGGCATTCACGCCCAGTTTCTTTTCGATGTCCTCGGATGAGGAAATCTTCATGTCGAACATTTCGGCCAGCAGAGCCAAGCCTGCGCCCAAAATGCCGCCCAGAACAGCGCCGATCAGCAGGTTCAGCTTGGTGCGCGGCGCGCTCGGGCTGTGTGGCACTGATGCGCTTGACAGAATAACGGCATCCGGTTCGATCAAGTCACTTTGCTCACGCGTCTCCTTTGAGCGGGAAATAAACTCTTCATACAGAACACGGCTGGTTTCCGCATCCCGCTGCAGCTCGCGCAGGCGCACATTCGCCAGATTGTTACCGCGAAGTTTTGAGCCCGCCTGATTGATCTGGGCCTGCAGACGGTTCACCTGGTCCCGTTTCACCTTCACCTCATTCTCGAGGTTATTGGCGATACGCTGCATCTCAGCCTGGATCTGGCGTTCAATATCATCCTGCTCGGCCATGGCGCCAATCAGCTCAGGGTGCTGAGGCCCAAGGCGTGTCTTCAGGTCTTCCACGCGAGAGCGCACGGAAGACAATTGCTGTTTCAAATTCGTGATCAGCTGCGATTCCAGAACCTCGGAAATGCCGTCGACACCGGCGCCGGATGCGATCTGGCGCTGCAGGCTGTCATAGCGCGAACGGGCGCGGTTCAGCTCGACTTCAGCCTGAGTCTTCTGGGTCGTCAGATAGGAAATGTTCTGCTCGGTAATCGTGCCACCCATGGCAGTTTCCATGTCATTGTCCGCAATGAACTTGGCGACACGATTTTCCTTCTCTTCCACTTCAGCCTTCAGAGCGGAGGTCCGGTCGGTAAGCCATTCCGTGGCGCGGCGCGTTGCGTCCAGCTTGGTTTCCATCTGCTGCACGCGGTACTGGTCCGCCACCGCATTCGCCAGGCGCGCCGCTGTTTCCGGAGACTCGCTCGTGACCGTAACGCTGATCAGGTAAGTTGTGCCGACGCGACCAACGCTCACCTTGTTCATTAGTGTACCAACAACAGCGTCCTCGATAGCAGCATTGCGCTCATCCACGCTCATGCCGGCAAAGGGGTCCTTCTTCGCCGTGCTCATGCCGAACAGGGATTTGATTTGCCGCTTCAGCCCGTCAAACATGCCAGGCTTTTCTTCACGCAGGGTCCAGTTGAACTCCGCATCTTCGTCCAGCTTCTGTTTCTCAGCCACTTTTGTCAGCAGTGACTTGGACTGCATGACCATGACTTCGGTGTCGATCACGGCGGTAGACGCAACCAGCCCGCTAAGGACACTGCCGAGGTCAATAACGTTCTGCTGCTCGGTATCCAGCTGCACAACCGCCGTCGATCTGTAAGTTGGCGTGGCGGTGAAGGTGACATAGGCCACCAGCACGAAAACCGTCAGGAAGCTGATCGCAATCAACCAGAACCGTCTGTAGACAGTCCCGAGAAGCGACTTCAGATCTGTGGGCATGGCATTGCCGGTCGTCTCCGCTTCTGCGGGCACTTGAGACGGGAGTTCGAAACTGAATGTCTTGGACAAGAGACTATCTCAACGGTTCGTGTTGCGTAGATGTTAAGGGCGACCGACTGTTCTGCCGGTCGCCGATCACAAGGGGGCTATGGGTAGAGGCGGATACCAAGGCCGATCACATCAGCCGTGAAGCTCTCATCACCCGCAAAGAAAGTACCGCTGCGGTCCCGGTCGACATGACGGTAAAAGGCGTTCAAATGAACGCGCTTGTTCATTTTGTAAGTGCCCATCAGCCCTAGATCGATCACGTCGTCGCTCCGGTCGACTTCTTCAAAGTCATAGGTCGAATAGTCAGCCTCGGCTGAGAGAATGACGTTCCGATACAGTTCGTGGTCCACGCGCGCGCCGAGATTGCTGCGAACAGAGCTTGGCGCATTGCGAATGCCGCTATCTTCAGAGCGGCGGCCCCCAGTAAAGGTCACCGTGGTAAGACGGGACGGGAACCATTGAACACGGGCGTCAACGGCCAGGCCGCTGACATCATCAAAGAAGGGATCATCCTTCTCTTCGTTCAAGTAACCCACGGACACATCACCGCGAACAAGGGTGCTCAGCTCGAAATCCGTACCGACGGACACAGTATATCCCTTTGAGTCACGAGAGCGCGGTAGACCATCAATGACGACCTCATTGTCGTAATCCCGCTCATTCACAGAGCCCTGGCCATACACGGCCACGTTCGGCGAAATCGCATAGGACAGACGCGAATAGAATTGCGTCGTCGTATTATCGCGGAAGTCCTGATCCAGCGTCACGCCGTCCGCCGTCTGGGCGTCATCATAATCCGTTTCGCTGACACTTGCGGTGTTTCTCCAGCGCACACGATCATTCGTATAGTTCGCGCTGACTTCAGCACCTGTGCGTGTATAGACAATCGGCTTCAGAAGGCCTGCCACATTGGACGGATCGGAAACCTGGTCGGCGCGCTCCTGAACAAAGGCAGCCGCGCCGAGCGATAGCTCACGCGTCACATCCAGACGACCGCGCAGGCGGGCGCTGATGTCGTTTGCGGAGCGCTTGCTGAAATCCTGATACTCATCGCGCGCGGCTGAAACATCCAGGCCGATCTCGTGAACGTTCCAATTGGTGCGAGCGGAAACATCTGCACCAATGCGCGCGATGACATCAGACTCTTCATTGGAGGACGTACCCAGCGCGTTGTTGGTATAGGCTACAGACGCATTCAGATTGGAATTAACCAGAAACGCCCCAAGGCGGATCGGCTCCGGGTCATATTGCGGCTGACGGCGTTCGCTGACAGCTTCATATTTGTTACGGCTGTAATAATCGCCAGACTGGGCAACTGCAGTCCCTGCGACTGCAGTTATCATGGCGCCAGTTGCGACCCCCGCAAGGCTAACACGCTTAACACTCAACATATCCATCACTTCCCTGGATTATAATCTTTCCGGCATAAAAACCGGTATTTCCACCTAAACCTCAAGCAAAACTCATACCATCAATTCGGGGAAAGAGTGATGCCCTCATAATTGAATACGATGTGCATCGCGTAAGCAAAGTCCGTCAAATTAAACGTACCCCTACTCACCCAACCGTGACCGGACTGGGGCGCAGAAAAGGCAGACTTTGGATTTTTCTTGAAATACAACGCACAAGCGAACGCCCGAGACACGAATTACACGTCTCGGGCGAGCTATCCGAACACAAATCCGGAAATATTAATTATTAATGCGGGCGCATCACCTTGCAGATGAAATGCCCTGTTTTCAGGCTTTGACGCGCTTACTCAGCGGCCACTGCCATGTCAGTACTGGACAAGTCGGTGTAACGTTTCAGGTGATGATCAACGTTTCCGAATTCGGAGTCGATCATTGTGATACGCTTGAAGTAGTGGCCGACAGCCAGTTCGTCCGTCATGCCCATGCCGCCATGGATCTGAACGGCTTCCTGACCGACAAAACGTCCGCCCTGGCCGATGCGCACCTTGGCTGCAGACGCAGCCTTCTTGCGGGTCACTTCATCCTCGTCCAGCTTCAGCGTGGCCATATAGGTCATGGAAATCGACTGCTCATACTCCATGAACATATCGACCATGCGGTGCTGCAGAACCTGGAACTTGCCGATCGGCACGCCGAACTGCTTGCGCTGACGGGAGTAGTCCACAGTCATCGCATGGGCCACTTTCATGGCGCCGCAGGCCTCTGCGCACAGGGCAGCAATCGCTTCGTCAGACACCAGCTCAACCAGCGGCAGGCCATTGTCGACTTCGCCGATCACGGCTTCTGCGCCGACGGAGACGTTTTCGAAGTATACTTCAGACGCGCGGCGGCCATCGACCGTCGGATAGTCACGAGTGGAAACCCCGTCTGCATCCTTGGCCACGACGAACACCGTCACGCCATTCTTGTCACGGCGATCCCCGGAGGTGCGAGCCGTAACGATGAAGTGCGTCGCCCAAGGGGCACCGATGACGACAGCCTTGTGGCCGTTCAGGACGAAGCCGGAGCCGTCTTTCTTCGCGGTGGTCTCAAGGTCAGCCAGATTGTAGCGGCCTTTTGGTTCGGCATAGGCGAATGCGAAGATCATCTCGCCCGACATCACGCCGCTGAGATATTCTTCCTTCTGGGCATCAGATCCCCGCTTCAGGAAGCCGCCGCCGCACACAACGCTCGGCAGATACGGCTCGACCACGAGGCCTTTGCCGAACTCTTCCATCACGACCATTGCGTCGATCGGGCCGCCACCAAGGCCGCCATCTTCTTCGCTGAACGGTGCCATCAGCAGGCCAAGTTCTGCGAACTGGGCCCACATTTCCGGACGCCAGCCAGACTCTGAGGCAACCACCTTGCGGCGGGTCTCAAAGTCATATTGCTCCCGGATCAGCCTTGCGAGGCTGTCGCGGATCATTGTCTGTTCTTCTGTGAAATTGAAGTCCATGTTTCGGTCCTCCCTGCCTCGTGCGCCTAAAGGCCGAGGATCATCTTTGAAATGATATTGCGCTGAATTTCGTTCGATCCGCCATAGATCGACGTCTTACGCATGTTGAAATAGGTCTCGGCGGCATAGTTCGAATGATCCGGGCCAACGCCGAAATCATTGTTGCCATCTGCTTCCATGCCATAGGCATACGGCGCACCATAATAACCGACGGCTTCCAGGGTCAGTTCGGTCAGACGCTGCTGAATTTCCGTACCCTTCACCTTTAGGATGGAGCTTTCAGGACCGGGGCCCTTGCCAGCGGCTTCAGACGCCAGCGTGCGAAGTTCGGTGAACTCCAGCGCCGTCAGGTCAATTTCCAGCTGGCTGATCTTGCGGGCAAATTCCGGCTGCTCCAGCAGCGGCTCACCATCGACCAACTCGTTGGTCGCGATATTGCGCAGACGCTCAACACCGCGCTTGGAGCGGGCAACGCCGGCAATGCCGGAACGCTCGTGCGCCAGCAGGAACTTGGCATAGGTCCAGCCTTCATTCTCGACACCGACGAGGTTCTCGACCGGCACGCGGACATCCGTCAGCCAAGTCTCGTTCACTTCGTGCGTACCGTCGATCAGCTTGATCGGCTTCACTTCGATGCCCGGCGTCTTCATGTCGACCAGGATGAAGCTGATGCCTTCCTGCGGTTTCTTCGCGTTCGGGTCCGTCCGGCACAGGAAGAAGCCCCAATCGGCATGCTGAGCCAGCGTGGTCCAGGTCTTCTGGCCGTTGATGACATAATGGTCGCCATCGCGCACAGCCGTGGTTTTCAGGCTGGCAAGGTCAGAGCCGGCGCCCGGCTCAGAATAGCCCTGGCACCACCACACATCCCCGGACAGGATGCCGGGCAGATGGCGTTCCTTCTGTTCTTCATTGCCGAAGGTGTAGATCACCGGGCCGACCATGGAGACGCCAAAGGGCAGCGGCATCAGCGCGTCAACGCGGGCATTCTCTTCGGACCAGATATATTTCTGAGTGGATGTCCAGCCCGTGCCGCCGTATTTCTCCGGCCAGCTGGGGGCAGACCAGCCCTTTTTGCCAAGCACTTTGTGCCAGGCCAGGAATTGTTCGCGCGTCAGATCTTCGCGCGTGCCCATTCCTTCGAGCTCTTTGGGATAGTTTTCGCTGATAAATTCGCGAACTTCGTTTCGGAAGGCAATTTCTTCCGGTGTAAAATCGAGATTCATGACGGCTCCTCACTGCGCGCCCTTTGAGGGCGTCGAATACTACACTCTATTTCCGCCATTTTACCGTTATGGCAAGGTGACGTGCGCGTAAACGTCAGGTTCTCGTCGGGGAAACTGCGTCAACCTGTTTCGGGCTGTGCGATAAAAGGCGCACATGCCGTTTTGAGCAGACTGATAGCGGTGGCAGAGCCCAGACCGCCTCCCGTCTGGAATTCCAGCTGCAGCAGGGGCCGCAAGCCCAGGCGCTCGACCGCGGCCTCGTGCGCAGGCCGGCGCGTCACATGAGACGCCATGCAATGACTGATCGCCGCAGGGTCGATTGCGTGCACCACGCCCGCCGCAATTGTGGTGGCAAATCCATCCAGCACGACCGGAATGCCCTGATGGCGGGCCGCGATAATCGCGCCGACACAAGCCGCCAGTTCACGTCCGCCCAGATAGCGCAGCGCCTCCAGCGGGTCAGACAGATGCCCTCGGTGCAGGGCCAACGCCCGGCTGACCAGATCAACCCGGCGGCGCGACAGCTCTGCGGTAGCCTGGCTGCTCGGGCGCACCCAGTAATCCGGAGAGCCGCCATACAGCGCGCAGGCGACAGCTGCGGCGGCCGTGCCGACACCGGCGCCGGATACGGCCAGCGCCAGCAGGTCCGGCTTGTCCTCGGTCGCTTCAAAGCCATAGGCAATGGTCGCAGCACATTCGCGCTCTGACATGGCTGCTTCTTCGGCAATGCTGGGGGTCGGCTTGTCAATCGCAAGGTCGAACACTCTGATACCGGCACCGGCCTGCGTCGCGATGGCCGAGAGGGGCGCCTTGCCTTCGCGCAACGCATCCACATGCGCCCGGGTGTCGGACTTTGTCGACATGGAGACGCCTTCTTCCTGAAGGCCATGGGAACTGGCGAACACCGCCAGGACAGGTTTCTCGATACGCGGCGGAAATCTGTGCTGCCAATTGGCCAGCCATTCTGCAGCTTCACCCAGGCGACCGAAATCGCCTTCGCGGCCCATGCCCAGCAACGCTTCGCGGACCTGCTGACCGGGCGTCCGGTCCAGATCAACGCGCTGACGGATCAGCGAGCGCGCATCTTCAAGCGGCGAAGTTTCGCGGGCCGGTTCGCTCAAGATAGTCCCTCCTTACCCATATGTAACGGGTTTCATACTATAACAGAGAATTGCAGAGCCTTGCGACAAGGATTTATTACCTCATTCATGAGACAACTTGCTCTGCTGCCTGCCTTGGTTACCCTATATTTATGACAGTCCAATCAATAAAGTCCCCGTGTATAAAAGTGTGTGCTGTAGATGCTGCTACAGGCTTGTGCCTTGGCTGTGGCCGCACCCTGCCAGAAATCGGCAAATGGGTCTCCATGGGGGAAGCAGGCCGCGAAAAGGTAATGGCTGAGCTTCCGTCCCGCATTGCGCACCTGGAAAAGCTCGACAAGCGATAGGGAGACGGGCGATGTTTGCAGGGAAACTTGTAGCCGGAGCTGTCACCGCCTGTGCGATCGCAGGCACGGTATCCTTTCTTGTCGTTCCGGGCCTGCAAAATCGCGGTGTCCACGTAGAGACCCTGCCGCCGGAATCCCTGCCCGCCCCGACCGATAAAACCAGCTCTGTCAGCTTCGCCAATGCCGCCGTAATCAGCCGCGAGAATGACGGGCATTACTGGACGCGCGCCGAAGTTCACGGCACCGCAGTCAAATTCATGGTCGATACCGGCGCCAGCACGGTCGCTCTCACTTATCGCGATGCCCAGCGCATGGGCCTCAACCCCGAAAAGCTGGACTATCGCTGGGAGATCCGCACCGCTGGCGGCATCACCTATGGCGCCGCCGTAACCCTGGACAGTATCCGCATCGGCCGGGTCGAAGTGAAGAATGTGGACGCCATGGTCCTGCGCGACGAACTGGAACAGTCGCTGCTCGGCATGACCTTTCTGGGCGAGCTTTATTCCTACGAGTTCAAGCAAAGCCAGCTCATCATACGCCGGTAATTTTCTCGCCGCCCTCGCCCTTGCCGACGCCCACTTCCCAAGCGAAACGCTGATCATCGCCAGCCCAGCGGGCATAGGCGACCCGGCCGTCAAGGCCTGCCGCATCCATCAGATCACGATACCAATAGTCGGCCCCGGCATTCAGGCGCTGGGGATGTACGCCCCACAGCAGACATGCCGTGCGCAGGCGCTGGTCATCCAGCGAACCATACAGGATCGGTGCAGCGCCTCGCACGCGGGAAAATCTGGCCAGCCGCGAGAAAGCTCCCGTGCGAAGGGCCAGCGCAGTCGCGCCTTCTGCCTCCGCCATGCCTTGCGCCGTCTCGGCCACAACATCGATGGCGTTGCGCGCAGGCACATCCCCTGAGAATTGCGAGAGAGATCGGCGATAATCTTCAGCCTCTTCGGTTGCCCGGATGATGCGCGACATGATCGTTACCGTTGTCGCCGGGTGACGACCCACAGCGGTTTCAGCAGACAGCATCACGGCATCCGCGCCCTGATAGATCGCCGTGGCCACATCGGACGCCTCGGCCCGGGTCGGCGCAGCATTCTCGATCATGGATTCCAGCATCTGCGTCGCCACGATGACCGGACGGCCCAGCCCCCGCGCGCACCGGACAATCCGGCGCTGGATGATCGGCACTTCCTCTGGCGCGAACTCAACGCCCAGATCTCCGCGCGCCACCATCACAGCATCGGACGCCTCGACAATGGCATCCAGGTCGGCGATGGCCGCAGGCTTTTCCAGCTTGGAAACGAGCGGCGCCCGGCCATCAATGATGGCCTTCACCTCTTCCACATCCTCGACCGTCTGCACGAAGCTCAGCGCGATGATGTCCACGCCGATCTCCAGCGCGAAATCGAGATCCTTGCGATCCTTCTCCGTCAGCGCGCGCACCGGCAGGGCCTTGCCGCGCACCGTGAAGCCCTTCTTGTCGGTCAGCTTGCCCGGCACATCCGCGCGCACTTTCGGGGCATCGCCCACGGCCGTCACCGTGAAGATCAGCTTGCCATCATCCACCAGAATAACATCGCCCTCTTCCAGCATGTCGACGATCTCTGCGTGGGGCACAGGGATAGTGTCTTCAGCATCCGTCGTCTCAGCGGCGACGAGCGCATATTCCTGTTTGTAACGCAGACGCAGTTCACCATTTGGCAGGCTGCCGACGCGCACTTTCGGGCCCTGCAAATCTCCCAGCGTGGCCAGCGGACGGCCGCTCTCCTTCTCGGCCGCGCGTACTGCGTTCAGCGCTTCCTGGTGCGCCGCATGTTCGCCGTGGCTGAAATTCAGGCGGAAGACATCCACACCGGCATATGCCAGCGCGAGCACTTCGCGCGGACTGCGGCTGCCCGGTCCAAGCGTTGCAACGATCTTGGCGTTTTCGCCACTAAGCCGTTTGGTGCCCATGTCTGCCTCCCGATGACAAGGTTGTCTTTTCTCTTATACGACTCGTCTCCGGATTGCCAGACAAGCCAGTCGCGTCCATCGTGATTTTATTGCCAGCCGCCTGCATCCAAATGCTCATCTCGCTGCATCTCACCTGAAAAGGAGAGATCTGTCATGAGATACATGTTCGCCGCGCTGTTCCTGTTCGCCGGGTGCGCGTCTGCGCAGCCTGTTGAAACTGCCGCTCCTACTCCATCAACCTCTGACGATACCGTTCAAGTCATGGTGCTGGGCGTCTACCATTTCGCAAATCCGGGACTGGACCTTGTAAACACCGAAGCTGACGATGTGCTAACCCCGAAACGGCAGACAGAGCTTGAAGCCCTGGCCGACCGTTTGGCAGAGTTTCAACCAACAGCCATTGCGATTGAGCGCCAACGCCCGGCCGATAGTCTCATAGACCCAGGCTTTGCCAGCTATACGCCCGCAATGCTTTCGGAAAACCGTAATGAGACCGTTCAGATCGGCTATCGCGTTGCAGGACAGCTGGGGCTGGATCGCGTCTACGCGATTGATGAGGGAGAGGGCGAGGTTCCCTTCTTCCCCTTTGACCGGGTTCAGGCCTTTGCAGAGCGCACCGGCCAGACGCAGGTGATCGACGATATGCTTGCCAAGGTCCAGGCAAGCGCAACCGCGCAGGAAGAGGCCCAGAAAACCGAAACGATTTCCCAGCTCCTTACAGACCACAATCGCCCTGAAACCATCCAGTCAGAGCATGAGGATTACTATTATAGCCTCCTCAAGCTCTCAGACGCGGAAGATCATGCCGGCGCAGCCCTCAATTATGGCTGGTACGCCCGCAATGCGGAGATTTTCTCAAACCTGACCGAAGCCGCCCGGCCCGGAGACCGCATCCTCGTCATCTATGGCGCAGGCCACAATTACTGGCTCCGCCATTTCATTCAGAACACGCCGGGCTATGAACTGATTGAAACCCAGCCCTATCTGGAAGACTAACCGACCGCAAACGGATCATAATTGAGGATTGGCGCCAGCCAGCGCTCAGCCTTGCGGGTATCCCACCCCTTGCGCCGGGCATAGTCCTCAACCTGGTCTTTCTCGATCCGTCCGACCGCGAAATACACACTATCCGGATGCGCGAAGTACATGCCGGAAACGCTGGCCGCCGGGGTCATCGCAAAGCTGCTGGTCAGGGAAACGCCGATGCGGTTTTCCACATCCAGCAGTTTGAAAAGGGTTTCCTTTTCAGTGTGCTCCGGCTGGCTGGGATAGCCTGGCGCGGGGCGGATACCGCGATACTTCTCGGCAATCAGCTCCTCACAGGAAAGGTCCTCCTCCGGCGCATAGGCCCACAGCTCCTTGCGGGCACGCTCATGCATGTATTCGGCCAGCGCCTCAGCAAACCGGTCTGCCAGTGCTTTCACCATGATAGAAGAATAATCGTCGCCCTTGGTCTTGAACTCCTCGGCAATTTCTTCCGCCTGCAGACCAGAGGTCACACAAAAGCCCCCGATCCAGTCATCGCCTTCCGGCGCGATGAAGTCCGACAGGGCAAAATTGGCGCGCGTATTGTCCTTCACCATCTGCTGGCGCAGCGTGTGGAACACATCGCCCGTGCCGAGACGGATGTCGTCACCATCGGAATTAGCCCTCCAGAAGCCAACCACAGCCTTCGGCTGGAACCAGCTTTCGCCAATCAGTACCTGCATCATGGCCTGCGTGTCGCGCCAGAGGCTTGAGGCCGCTTCCCCGACAATCTCGTCCTTCAGAATTTGCGGATACTTTCCGGCAAGATCCCAGGCCGAGAAGTAAGGCGTCCAGTCGATATAACGCGCCAGCGTGGCAAGGTCGAAATCCTTGAACGTCTTCACGCCCTCATAGGTCGGCTTGGGAGGGCTGTAGGCATCCCAGTCCAGCTTCAGCCGGGCCTCGCGCGCCTCTGCCAGCGGCAGGCGCGGTTTCGGCGGCCCACCCGCACGGGATTCCCGCATACGCTCATAGCGCGCTTTGGTCTGGGTGACGAAATTGTCTTTCTCGTCTTCACTCAGCAGTGAGCTGACGACCCCCACCGCACGGCTCGCATCCGCCACATGCACCACGGGCGCGCAGCGGATGGCCGGCTCGATCTTCACCGCCGTATGCGCCGGGCTGGTCGTCGCGCCGCCAATCAGCAGTGGTTGCTTCATGCCGCGGCGTTCCATCTCGGATGCGACATAGACCATCTCGTCCAGACTCGGTGTGATCAGGCCGGAGAGGCCAATGATATCGACACTCTCATTCGCCGCCGTGTCGAGGATCGTCTCCGCCGGCACCATGACGCCCAAGTCCAGGATCTCATAACCATTACAGGCCAGCACGACGCCGACAATATTCTTGCCAATGTCGTGCACATCGCCTTTCACGGTCGCCATCAACACCTTGCCATTGGAGACATCAACCGTACCAAGACGTTGCTTTTCCTCTTCCATATAGGGTTCAAGCCAGGCCACAGCCTGCTTCATCACGCGCGCGGATTTCACCACCTGCGGCAGGAACATCTTGCCGGAGCCGAACAAGTCTCCCACCACATTCATGCCGTCCATCAGCGGCCCTTCAATGACGTGCAGCGGACGGTCCGCCTTCAGGCGCGCCTCTTCGGTATCGTCATTGATGAATTCCGTGATGCCGTGCACCAGCGCGTGCTCCAGACGCTTCTCGACCGGGGCTTCGCGCCATGAAAGATCCTTCTCCTGCGCCTTGCCTTTCTGGCCCTTGAAACCTTCGGCAATCTCGATCAGGCGTTCTGTCGCGTCATCGCGGCGGTTGAGGATAACGTCCTCCACCCGTTCGCGCAGCTCAGGCTCGATATCATCATAGATATCCAGCTGGCCCGCATTGACGATGGCCATATCCAGGCCCGCCGGGATGGCATAATAGAGGAATACGGAGTGCATCGCCCGGCGCACCGGCTCGTTACCACGAAAGCTGAACGACACGTTTGAGAGCCCGCCCGAAATATGACAGCCGGGGCATGTCTCGCGGATCACCTTGGCCGCTTCGATGAAATCCACGGCGTAATTATTGTGCTCTTCAATACCTGTCGCGACCGCGAAGATGTTCGGGTCAAAGATGATGTCTTCTGCCGGGAAACCCACCTCTTCGGTCAGGATACGGAATGCACGCTGACAGATCTCTACCTTGCGCGCCTTGGTGTCCGCCTGCCCTGTCTCATCGAAGGCCATAACAACGACTGCCGCCCCGAAAGCGAGGCATTCGCGGGCCTGCTTGCGGAATTGTTCTTCCCCTTCCTTCATGGAGATGGAGTTTACAATGGCCTTGCCCTGCACGCATTTAAGACCAGCCTTGATGACGTCCCATTTCGAGGAGTCGATCATCACGGGTACGCGGGCAATATCCGGCTCAGCCGCGATCAGATTGAGAAAGGTACGCATGGCCTCGGCGCCATCAAGCATGCCTTCATCCATATTGACGTCGATCACCTGCGCGCCGTTCTCCACCTGCTGGCGCGCGACCTCGACCGCATCAGCATAGCGCCCTTCGGTGATCATCTTGCGAAAGCGTGCGGAGCCTGTAACATTCGTCCGCTCACCAACGTTTACAAAAGTTTGCGAAGCTGCTGCTGTCATTTTCTCGTCTTCCCGGCATCGAGGGGCCAGTTGCCATCAGCCACGAGCGGAAATCCTTCCACGGGCCGGTTATACCAATAAATCCAGGCCATCTCGCCTGTCTCGCTTCCTGCATCATCCAGCAGGGGAATTTGCGTGCGCAGATAGAGGCTCGTTTCCGGGTCTTCCGTAACATCCTCAAAGGCATCCATGGCGGGCATGATCGCCGGATCGCTGATCTGCCAGCGAATACCATGGCATAGTTCGTCCCCATCTACGACCCCCGGAAATCCGCCCAGATCGACCATCCGCCCACGGAACCGGCAAGCCTCGCCAAACGCACCTGCCGTCGACAGCGGCAGATCCGCCGGCTGCCCTACCGCGCCCAGCTTCAGCAGGCCATAGAAAACGAAGAGGTCGCCTGCTTTTACATCCTCCTTCATCATGATGCCACCTCGAACGGCTCTAGCCCTGCGAGGCGCATTGTGTGCTTGCTCGGTACTGGGGTGCGTGGTTTCACCCCTTCAACGGCCTTCGCAATCGCGGCGATATGTTCCGGCGTCGTACCACAGCATCCACCCAAAATGTTCACCAGGCCATCCTTTGCCCATCCGCCGACAGAGCCGGAGGTCTCTTCCGGTTCCTCGTCATACTGCCCCATCTCGTTCGGCAGGCCGGCATTTGGATAGGCCGCGACCAGCGTATCCGCTACACGCGACAGCGCCGCGATGTGCGGCCGCATCAGGTCTGCGCCAAGTGCGCAATTGAAGCCGATTGCAAAGGGCTTGGCATGACGCACGGAATTCCAGAACGCCTCGACCGTCTGCCCCGAAAGCGTGCGGCCGGACCGGTCTGTAATCGTGCCGGAAATCCAGATCGGCAGCTTGTCCATGCCCTCTTCTTCCAAATCCATGATCGCCTTGATGCAGGCCTTGCAGTTCAGCGTGTCCGTAATCGTTTCGATCAGATAGAGGTCCACGCCGCCCTCATTCAGGGCACGAATCTGATGGCGATAGGCATCATATACTTCATCAAAGGTGACAGAACGCGCACCCGGATCATTCACATCGGACGACATGGACAGCATCTTGTTCAACGGCCCGATAGAGCCAGCGAGGAAGCGCGGCTTGTGCGGCTCCTTCGCCGTCCAGGCATCGGCTGCGGCACGGCCCAGCTTCGCGCCTTCCAGATTGATGTCCCACACCGATTGCGGGTCCAGCTTATAATCATCCTGCGCGATCACGGTCGCAGAGAAAGTGTTCGTCTCTGAAATGTCCGCCCCCGCACCATAATAGGCATCGTGCAGGTCGGTCACGATGTCCGGCCGTGTGATGCAGAGAATATCATTATTCCCCTTCATCTGGCCGGGATATTTGTCCTCGCCAAAACGGTCCGCGCGATAGTCAGCCTCTTCCAGCCCCCGGCGCTGGATCATCACGCCCCATGAGCCATCGAGAATGAGAATGCGTTCCTTTGCAGCCGCCTTTAGCGCCGCAATGCGCTCCTGTCTGTTCATTGTCTACAGCTCCATTGATCCGTCGTCGCGCAAAGGCGCATACGGGTTGTAGGCCACTTCCCAGAGGTGGCCGTCAGGGTCAGAAAAATAACCGGAATAGCCACCCCAGAATACTTTTTCGGCGGTTTTCACCAGCCTGCCGCCGGCCGCCACCGCGCGCTCGATCGCTGCATCGACAGAGGCCTCGTCAACCTGGTTCCAGGCCAGCGTCACAGCGCGAAACCCGTCGCCTGCTGCTGGCACACCGGCATCCTCTGCCAGAGATTCTCGCCCGAACAGACCGAGCGCGACGCCGCCCATGTCAAAGAAGGCAACAGCCTCCTGAGAGGCTGCCGCCCGCTTCAGGCCAAGCGCCTCGTAATATGCGGCTGATGCCTGCACGTCTGCCACGCCGAGCGTGACCAGCGTGATGTGGATCGGATTGTCTGCCATGATCAGGCCGCCTTTGCGGAATTGGGTTTCAGCCCCAGCAGGCGGCAAGTGGACAGCGCCAGCCCGGCCCGGTTCAGCGTATAGAAATGGAAGTTGCGTACCCCTTCATCCGACAACTGACGGCAAAGATCCGCCGCGACATTTGCCGTCACCAGCTCGCGCGTCTCTTCATCCTCATCCAGGCCTTCATACAGCTCGTGCAGCCAGTCCGGCAGGCTGGAGCCGCACAGCGCGGCGATGCGCTTCAGGCCCTTGAAGTTTGGCTGCAGCATGATGCCAGGCACGATCGGCATGGTCACACCGCCCGCACGCGCCTTTTCCAGAAAGTTTAGATAGACCTGCGGCTCAAAGAAAAATTGTGTGATCGCGCGGTCGGCGCCTGCATCCTGCTTGGCTTTCAGGAACGCAATCTCGGCGTCCCAGCCCTGGCTTTCCGGGTGCAGTTCCGGATAACAGGATACGGAGATTTCAAAACAGCGACCAAGCTCCGGACGGTGCTCGCGAATGCCCTGGATCAGATCAATCGAATCCCGGAAGCCGCCCGGATATTGCTCAAACTTTTCGCCCATGCCTGCCGGCGGGTCACCGCGCAGGGCAACGATATGCTTCACGCCAGCGTCCCAATAGTCTTCAGCGACAGAGAGCACTTCCTCCTTGGTCGCCCCGACACAGGTCAAATGGCCTGCAGGGCGAAGACTGGTCTCTTGAGCGATCCGGCGCACTGTGTCATGCGTCCGCTCCCGCGTGGAACCACCGGCCCCATAGGTAACAGAGACAAAGTCCGGCGCCATGGGCTGCAGGCGCTCAACCGTTTCCCACAGGCGAGTGGCCATGGCCTCGCTCTTAGGCGGGAAGAATTCGAAGGAAACGTTCGGCGCTTCGCTTTTGGCGGTAGATGACAGCGGGCTCATGCAGCATTCTCCACGGAAGCGGCCGGTTTGACCGCCTTCCATATATTCACGGTAAGGCCTTCTTCCTCGCCGGCGGGGGGCGCGAAGGAAAGCGGGGGATCAATTGTCAGGCCGGAATCGCTGGCCCAGGCTGACATCGCCTCGTGCGACATGCCCAGACGGTGGTGGCCATGCTCGGCGCGCAGGAATTCAAGATCATGGGGCGCAAAGTCCACGATCAGCAGTTTCCCGCCGGGCTTCAGCACACGGCCTGCCTCGGCAATCGCGCGATTCGGGGCGTCCATATAGTGCAGCACCTGATGGATGATCACGAGGTCAGCGCTCGCCGTCTCGAACGGCACAGAGGTGACATTGCCCTGGCGGACACGCGCAGTCTCGACGCCGTCGCGCTCCAGATTGGCGCGTGCCACAGTCAGCATGTGATGGCTGAGATCAATACCTTCCGCCTCCGCCGCCAGAGGCGCGAACAGGCTCAGCATCCGGCCCGTGCCGGTTCCGAAGTCCAACATGCGTGCGAACGGGCCCGGCCCAGCCAGTTCCAGCAGCGCCTTCTCAATGGCCTCGCTGGGCGAGTGCATGGAGCGCAGCCGGTCCCAGTTCTCGGCGATGGACGAGAAATAAGCCTCCGCGGAGGTGGCGCGTGCGGAGCTGACCTCTTCCAGGCGCTCGGCATCCTTTGCGAGTTCCGGATCATCTTCCGAAAGCTGTGAGAAGAGCGAATCAAGGAAGGTTTTGCCCATGCCCTGCGTCGCAGAACGATAAAAAACGAAGGACCCTTCCGGCAATCTTTCGACCAGACCAGCCGCCGTCAAAGCCTTCAAATGGTGTGACAGGCGGGGCTGACTTTGCTCCAGAAGCTGCACCAATTCCCCGACAGAGAGGTCTCTCTGACGCAATAAAGCCAATATTCTCAGACGCGTAGGTTCACCTGCCGCGCGAAGACAGTCTATCAGGGGGGAAAGCTGGGAATTCATTTAATGATATAAACATCGATTTATATGTTTTAGCAATAGCAGTCTGCATATGTAATTTTAATTACACATTACAAAATTAAGTGTTGAAGGTGACACTGACAGCAACCATTTAGCGACTTCTACCAGCGGGGTTAATACGATGTCGAAGCGGCTTTTAGCATGTGCCATGGTTGCGGGTCTAACGGCTTGCGCCTCCACACAAACGGCGGAAACAGGCGTGGTGAATGACCCCTATGAAGGGTTCAATCGCCAGATGTTCGCCTTCAATAATGAAGTCGACAAATACGCTCTGGGCCCTGCCGCAAGCGCCTATGAAACCGTCACCCCGCGGTTTGCGCGTGACCGGATTGGCGATTTCCTGCAGAACCTGAAGTCCCCCGTCATCTTTGTGAATGACCTGCTGCAAGGCGAAGGCGACCGGGCTGGCACCACGCTGGGCCGCTTCATGGTCAACACCACGTTTGGCATTGCCGGCCTGTGGGACGTCGCAGAATATAATGGCATTGAAGGCCATAATGAGGATTTCGGCCAGACGTTGGCTGTCTGGGGCGTCGACAGCGGCCCCTATCTGGTTCTGCCGCTGATGGGCCCTACCACACCGCGTGACTTGTTCGGTACCGGCGTCGACCGTGCAATGGATCCCCTCACCTGGACCGAGTTCGACAATAACCCCGACCTGGATGACCATATCGCCATTGGACGCGCCGTACTTGGCGGGCTGAATGCCCGTGTCGCGCTGGATGATCAGATCAAACAGCTGAACGCCCAGCCCGAACCTTATGTCGCGCTTCGTCGCATCTATTCATCCCAGCGTCAGGCAGCAATCCGTAATGGTCGTCTGAATGAGGAAGAAGCGTACGAAGATCTCCCTGATTTTGACGAATTTGAAGACTAGCCCTGGCCTTAGACCAGATACAGGAGCAATGAAGTGACTCACCTATTCCGACACCTCGCTGTGGCCGGCGCGGTGGTGATGATGACCGTGCCGTCCGCCTTTGCGGATGCCAAAACCGAAGCTTATGTCCAGAAGAATGCCAGTGAAGTGCTGGCATCGCTGAACGACCCGTCGCTGAACGCTGAAGAGCGGACGGAGAAATTCAACGCCTATATGGACGAATTCACAGACATGACGGCCGTATCGAACTTTGCCATCGGCAAATATGCCCGTCGTTTCACCGATGATGAGTTGGCCCGCTATCGCAAGGTTTTCCGCGAATACGCTTTGGCCGTGTATGAAAACGAACTCGATGACTATCGCGGCGAAGCCGTGGTTGTGAAGGATTCCGTAGATCGCTCCCCTACCGATTCCATCGTGAACACCGTCATCAAGCGTCAGGACGGCAAGGACATGGATGTCCGCTGGCGTGTGCTGACACGTGACGGCAAGTATCAGGTCGTCGATGTGGCCCTGAACCTGGATGGCAATCTGATCTGGCTGGCCATTGAACAGCGCGCCCAGTTCCTGGCCCTGCTAGACCGCACCAATGGCTCTGCCGATGCGCTGATCGACAAGATCGAAGACATGAAGAAGAATCTAGAAAGCAAAAAGCGCAGCTAGGCCCGCTTTCCTGAAGCAGACAAACAGTGCCCCCGGATGCAAATCCGGGGGCACTTTGTTTTATGGGGTGGCGACTTCCGGCAATACGATATGCACCGGCGCACCAGGCCCGAGCGGGATGCCCAGGAAGATCCACAGCATCATCAGCGCAACACCACCAAT
>Ga0070726_10001201_pt1 | contig 27018 bp, 18 predicted proteins | sample tdAd471_FD_67275 | JGI IMG/M metagenome (GOLD analysis project Ga0070726, IMG submission 67275) | Marine sediment microbial communities from the Atlantic coast under amendment with organic carbon and nitrate - tdAd47.1 | ecosystem: Environmental > Aquatic > Marine > Coastal > Sediment | place...
TACCCAATAACCGCGTCGCCCTGAGTCATCTCCCTGCCACTCCCACTCACCACACAACTCTCACACGTCACCACCACCCGCACAGTGCCGCGAAGCGGTTAAGTTCAACGAATGAAGTATCTCGGATTAATCCGTGATATTGTCCGATCCGGGGCATTATCGCGGATTCCGCAGGACATTATTGCGGATTGGGCGGGAGTTTATCGCGGATTGCGTGGTCATCAAGACGGAAAGTCAGATAATGTACGCCCGCGGCAAGCAGTGTCCTGAAAGGGAGGCGTACGGCGATGTCTGTGGAGCGGTTTCGAGAGTGTCTGACGCATGGGGAGTGAAAAGGGGACGCGACTCATTCCTGATGCGGAATCATGTGGGGCCGACAGGCGTGGCAGCGGGAGCAGTGTGTCCGGGCCGTTCTGATGTTGCTGGCCGTGGTGACTGTTGCCACGAAGAAGCACGAGAAGGCACGAAAAACGGTGCTCTTGAATCTTTGTGGCTTCTTGTGCTTTTGTGTGGCCACCAGACGCAGTTGGCAGAGCTGGGGATAAGAAAAAGGGGAGGCGCAGCTCATTCCTGGTGATCCAGATCAGCTGCGGGATGTGCCGTTGTTTTTCTCGATCACTTCGCGGTGCGAGAACGTTTCGTGCCGCTGCGGACGCTGGAATCGTATGGAGCTTCCGGGGCGTCTTTGGCTGGGATCCAGCGGGCGAGGTCTTCTTTGACGGACTTCAGGTCGGGGTTGCTGGCGAGGTTCTTCCATTCCATCGGGTCGGCATCGTGGTCGTAGAGTTCCTCGTCGCCGTTCGCGTATCGCGTGTACCGCCAGCGTTCGCTGCGGACGGAGTGGTTGCCGATGCCGTGTGTCGTCAGGGCCGGCGTTGACCAGTCGGCGTTCGGGTTCTTCAGCAGCGGGACCAGGCTGTCGCCGTCGAGATGGTCGCCGATCGGCAGGCCGCAGAGCTCGCTCAGTGTCGGGTAGAGATCGACGAAGTCGACGGTTCGCGGCGAGCGTGTGCCGGCATTGGTGACGCCTGGAGCGACGATCATCAGCGGGGCCCGGCAGGCTTCTTCCCACAGCGAGAACTTCCGCCAGTGCTCCTTCTCGCCGAGATGCCAGCCGTGATCGCCCCACAGGACGATGATCGTGTTCTGCGCGTACTCGCTCTCGTCGAGCGCCTTGATCAGCCGTCCGACCTGCGCGTCGGCAAATCTGATGCTCGCCAGGTAAGCCTGCACGGCGTAGCGCCAGTTGTCCGTTTTCTGAATTGTTGCATGGTCACCCTGCGGTCTCGCCATGCGGACGCCGGCGGGCGGGACGTCGTCGAGGTCGTCGGCCAGCACCTGTGGCAGCGTGACTTTGTCCGGCGGAAACAGATCGTAGTACGCTCGCGGAACCTGCCACGGCATATGCGGACGGTAGATGCCGCACGCCAGGAAGAACGGTTTGTCGTGCGACTGCTGCAGGTAGTCGATCGCGTAATCGGCCATCCGGTAATCGTTCATTTGAGAGTCCTCGACATCGAGCACTCCCCAGACGATGCCTCCGGCCTTGCTGTGCGGATCGTTCGCGACCTTTTTCGACGGCTTCGGATCGCCGCCCTTCTTCAGGTACTCGTGCCACGATGCGTCGTCGTCATACCGCCCGTGAAAAATCTTGCCGCAACCGACCGCGTGATACCCGTTCGCCATGAAGTGCTGCGGCAGCGTGACAGCGTCCTTGAGCACCGGTCGCCACGGTTGCGGATTGACGTACACGCCCGTCGTCGAGGGCCGCATCCCGGTCATCAGAGCAACTCGCGACGGGTTGCAGGCCGGCGCGGAACAGTACGACCGTTCGAACAGCAGCCCGCGAGCCGCCAGCGCATCGATATTCGGCGACTGACCGTCCGGATGCCCGCCGAGGCAGCCGATCCAGTCGTTGAGATCGTCGACCGCGATGAACAGGACGTTGGGACGCTCCGCCGCCGACGATTCCTGCAGACCGATTCCCAGAAGAGCAGCACACAACGCGAACACACCGAGGCGAGGCATCACGATTTCTCACGGTAAAGGACTACGGGATACGCGGCGAACGGGTTCGATTGTGGCACGCCGCTGCCAGCTTGTGAGTTCTTTAGATTGCCGCTTCGCCGTAGCTGGATTCGCAAGAATTCAGACTCAGTTGAACCGGCTGAATTCTTACGAATCCAGCTACGGGCCAAAAACTCACAGCCGCTCCGCGGCGTCAGCACAGCGATTGGGCTGACCTCGCGGAGCGAGGTGCTACTATCAGGGAGCTGACTCCGGCACGGCTCTGCGGAAACATACCGTCGCACGACGATCCAGACGGCAAGCGGCGAGGGATCATTTCACGGCGACTGCCGTCTGACAATCTTCGGCCTGTGGCCAGCCAGCTGGACATGCTGTTGCCCCGCGAGGCCGCTCGCTTCACAGTGGTGCCCTTCGCACTGATTTCCACGGAGTCGTCCATGCTTCGCGTTATCGATCAGACCGTCCAACGCGTCAGGAATCCCCAACACTGCGACGGAATGCACCGGCGAGCGTTTCTGCAGGCTGGAGCTGCCGGCTTTTGCGGGATCACGCTCGCGAATCTGCTGCAGGCCGAGGCCGCTGCTGGCGTCGGAAGTTCAACGCGTTCGCTGATCAACATTCATCTCGACGGCGGACCGCCGCATCTCGACACGATCGATATGAAAATGTCGGCTCCGTCGGAGATTCGCGGCGAGTTCTTCCCCATCCAGACCTCACTGCCAGGTTTTCAGGTCTGCGAACTGCTGCCGAAGGTCGCGTCGCTCGCGGACCGCTTCGCGTTCATTCGGTCGCTGACGGGTTCGGCGGGCCGGCACGACGCGTTTCAGTGCCAGTCGGGCTTCAATGAGAAAGACCTGAAGTCGTTCGGCGGGCGACCAGCGATCGGCTCGGTGATTTCAAAACTGCAGGGCGGCCCGGAAGATGTCGCCCCGCCGTTCGTCGACATCATGCAGGGCCGGCCGCTCGTGCGGAACAGTGCCCGGCCCGGCTTTCTCGGCCCGACGTTCCAGCCGTTTCGTCCGGACATTTCGCAGATGTTTTCGCGCGAGCTGGAATCCGGGATGAAGGGCGAGCTGGCACGTCTCGGCTCGGACCACCAGATCAGCCTGGCACTCAACGAGCTGCTCACGTTGCCGCGTCTGCAGACACGCACCGGCCTGCTCGCTGATCTCGACCAGATCAAACGCAACGTCGACGCGTCCGGCATGATGGACGCGATGGACTCGTTCACTCAGCAGGCCGTCAGCATTCTCACTTCCGGTCGATTTGCCGCAGCGATGGATCTCGATCAGGAATCACCCGGGATGCTGGCCCGCTACACCGCTCCAGGCTCCACGGGCGGCGACCGGTTCTATACCGCTGAAGGGCCGACGTCGGTTCGCAAGTTCCTGCTCGCCCGGCGACTGATCGAAGCTGGCGTTCGCTGCGTCAGCGTGTCGATCAGCGACTTCGATACGCACTCAAAGAACTTCCCGCGAATGCGACACCTGCTGCCGATCGTCGATCACGGATTGCACGCGCTGGTGACTGACCTGAGCGAACGAGGAATGCTCGACGACGTGACGATCGTCGTCTGGGGCGAGTTCGGCAGGACGCCTCGCATTGATGCCAAGACCGGAGGCCGCCATCACTGGCCGCGAGTCGGTCCGGCACTGCTGGCCGGCGGCGGCATGAAAACGGGGCAGGTCATCGGCTCGACCGATCGTCTGGGCGATGCCGTGCTGTCACGGCCTGTCGACTACAAAGACGTCTTCGCGACGCTGTATCACAATTTCGGAATCGATGCGCGCAATACCGGCCTGATCGATCCCCAGGGCCGCCCGCAGATGCTGCTCGATGACGGAGCGCCGCTGCCGGAACTTGTTTGACGGAGCCGTAACGAAACAGGTGGCTGCCCGACAGAATTACCACGCGGTCAATCACCGACCGGGTCGAGGAGTTCGTCGGTCGCGTTGCGTGTCGCGAAAAAGTAGACGACTCCGGCGCCGACAGCCGTCATCGCTGACGCGAAAAACATCGGCACAAACGGGTCCGCGACTCCGCGTTCGCGGCAGGTATCGATCAGCCAGCCGAGTGCCGGTGCGGACAGCGCGACGCCGACTTCCGTAAACCCCAGAACGATCGTCGTCCCGGTGCCGCGATACTGCTTCGGAAAGCTCCCGGAGCCCAGCGACACAACGGACGGAAACAGCAGCGCGTGGCCGAAGCCGCAGCACAGTGCCGGAAGAATCAGCTGCCACTGTGCATGACAGAACGCCAGCAGAATATGCCCGGCAGCGTGCCCCGACAGCCCCATCAGGATGAGGCGATGGCGTCCGAGTGTTGACGCCCAGCTCGCCGAGGCGACTCGAAAACAGAACGCCGACAGGCAGTAGCCCAGGAAGAACGTGCCGATGCCGCCGAGACCTCGGGTTGTCGTCATTCGAGTCAGAAAGACCGTCGCGACCGACAGATTGACGCCCATCATCATCGCCACCAGGACAATGACTCCCGGCCAGTGGCGGCGCATCAGGCGGAAGACGTTCGGTGTTTCGTGCGGTCGTTCGTGACCATCGCCGTGTGTCACAATCAGACAGAGAGCCAGATACAGAATCCCCAGCACCGTCGCCGCGCCGAACAGAATCTGAAACTGCAGCTCACCTTCGCCGGTCAGGTTGAAAATCACGTCGCCCAGCTGCGAGCCCACCACCATCCCCAGAAACCCGCTGCTGCCGAAGTTCCCAATGACTTCGGTGCGCCGCTCCCTGGGAACCTGATTCTGGATGTAGAGAATCGCCCCGGTCGACATCCCCGCCAGGCCCACCGAGAAGCCAACTCGGGCCGCGTAGATTGTCCAGCTGAGGTCCCGCAGACAGACGAATGCGAGACAGCTTGCGGCGAAGAGCAGCGAGGCTCCCGTCCAGATGAGCCGCGTGCCGTAGCGATCAAGAAGTTGCCCGAGAAACAGCCGACTGGCGAGCGCCCCAAGCATGCCGACCTGAATGATCTCGCCGGTCGTCATCTCCGTGCCGCCGAGAAACGTCACGAGTTCGGCAAAGCGAAACGTCAGCGCGTTGGCACACACCATCGAGAAGTTCGCGGCGAAGCAGAGCCAGAATGCGCGGTTGTAAACGCTCGGCGCGACGCTGGCCGATGCGTCGTCAGCCGCCAGCATCGGCGACTGCTCAACAGTGGTGGCTCTTTCGGTGGTCAAGGCTGATTCACGGGACCATCCGGGAAAGCAGCGAGCGGCACTGCAGAGATGGCCATTGAGGAAGGACGCAGGCAGAACAGCACCTGCGCTGGGCTGGGAAGGACGCGAAGTCTACTCGACATCGGACAGCAGCGACAGCAGCGGGGTTCAGACGGCCTCAGGCACGCCCCGGCTGTCTACAGACGACGCACTCTACTCAGCCGCCAAACGCACCGTAGCGTCGGACGCCTCGGGAGAACGCGACGTGGTTGGCAACGAACAGAACAGCCACCCAGCCACAGGCGACCCCCAGTTCCATCACCAGGCCGTCATCGGGAATCTTCCCCAGCAGAATCGCCGCCGGGAAGTAGGCCAGATACTTGAACGGCAGATGCTGGCACCAGTCGCCGAACTGTCCCAGCCAGTCGAGCGGAATCATGTGTCCGGACAGGAAGTAGTTGACCATCATGTAGACAAAGAGCAGCGAGCTGACTTCCAGAAACCAGAAGGCGATCAGCCCGATCAACGACTCCAGCAGAAAGCCGATCAGAAACGCCAGTCCCAGCGACATGCCGAACGCCGCAATTCGAAAGCTGTCCGGCTGGATGTCGAAGTAGTCGCGGCACAGCCAGAAGACGAGTGCGAAGGGGCCGATCGCAACCGCGTAGTAGACAAGCTTGTGAGCCACTCGTGCCCAGAACAGATAGCTCAGCATGTCGACCGGTTGCGTCAGGTACTTCTTGATCGTCCCGTCGCGAACGTCCCGCGCAATTCCACTGGCCAGCCCCGGCATGCTCGAAAACGCACGACCAACCATCGCCAGCAGGTAGTAGGCCACCATGTCCGGGTAACGGTACCCGTTCATCGACGACTGTTCGTGCCCGGTGCCCACCTGGAAAATGGCTCCCCAGAGAAAAATCTGAGTGACAATCGGCAGGAAACGAACCAGCGTCGCGAACGCGAAATCACCGCGGTAGAAGAAGCGTTCTTCCACGCACGTCTTGAAAATGATCCAGTTGACCCGCATCCGGGCGAGCATGGCAGATTCCGCGCGGCAGTCGATACAGAGAGAGTCGCCCCAGGCAAGCCAGCCCAGTGCTCAACGTCGCGGACTCTACAGCCGAGCCAGGTCGCCTGTCGATTGCTTCGACGGGACACGGGAAAACGTCACGCGAAACGTCGTGATGCCGACCGTCAGGTGATCGCCGCTGCGAATCTCTGCTTCGCGGATCAGCTCACCGTTCAATTGCGTGCCGTTACTGGATTGCCGGTCCTCAACCCACAACCGCCCATCTCGAGCGACGAGGGCACAGTGAATTCGACTGGCCCAGGTATCGAAGACCCGCACATCAGCTTCTTCACCGCGACCAATGGTCGCAGGGAGAGCGTCCAGGGCGACGTCATCAATCGTCGAAACCGCATCGCAGCAGGAAAGTCGAACGGCCATGAGACTGCTGGAAAATAAATAGAGACGAACCGGGTGGCGGAGCACCAATCCCTGGAGAACCGCAGTCAAAACCAATGTCAGAAAACCGGAAGTCGTTGTCAGCGGAGGGACGATCGAAAGCAGACGGACCGCAGAGCTGACGAAGTGAGGATTGCTGGGAGAGTTTCCGGCGGGAATTGTGGATACTCCGATCCACAATCGGTGCACCAACGCTACCAGCCCGCACCAGGTGCGTCAATCGACACGACCGTTATCGCCCAGACGATTCCAGCGGAGCACTGCACCGAGCTGGCGTGCTCAGGCGCGGTGCTTCATCTCGGTTGCGGGCGGCGCTGCAATCGCGGAAGGGGGCGACTGACTCTCATGACTCAGATCAGAGTCCGATTCGACAGGTTGTCGGCGAAACGACAAACGTCCTTCGTAGAGCAGCACCAGGTAGGCGGGCACGAGAATTGGCCGAACCACAAACGTGTCGAGCAACACTCCAAAGGCCAGCGCAAATCCCAACTGGTGCATTCCGACAAGCGACCCGGCCAGCAGCGACGAGAATGTCCCGGCCATAATGATGCCGCAACTTGAAATGATGCTGCCCGTTTTTGTCAGCGCGACGGAAACCCCTTTGGTCTGGCCGTGCAGAACCTGCTCCTCGCGGATGCGGGTCATCAGGAAGATGTTGTAGTCCTCGCCCACGGCGATCAGGATCGTGAACAGGAACGTCGGGACCTTCCAGTCGAGTCCGGTGAATCCTGCCGGATCGAGCGCCCAGAAAACGGCGAACGTGACTCCGAGGGTGACCAGATAACTGAAGAACACGCTGACGATCAGGTACACAGGAATGGTGAACTGCCGCAGCAGCACGACGAGAATCAGAAAGATCCCCAGTAGAACCAGGCTGTCCACGACGCGCTGATCGCGATCGGTCACCGTCTTGAGATCCCGGATGCTCGCTGTCGGGCCGATCGCGAAAATCTCCAGCTGGTCAGGATTCGATGGAGACAGCACCTTGACCGCTGTGTCCAGCACCTCCTGCCGCAGCTCGACAAACTGCGAGATGCTGTCCCGCGAGAACGGGTCGTCGCGGGAAATCAGATCGATCCGCGTCAAATGGCCCGAGTAATCGCCGACCTGCGCCACGTAATGCTTTGTGGTCTGCTCGCCAGCCACGGCGTTTTCCAGGCCCTGCCCGATTCCCTTGAGGCGGCTCAGCAGACCTCCCAGCCCCGTCCGCCTGGCGACCGTCGAGGGCTGCTTTGAATCTCCATCCGAGGTGTCCGCCCCTTCCGGACTGGTCGCGGCCTTCTGAGCTTCGGCGGCTTCGCGAGCTTTTTCCGCTTCGATCCCGAACGGATTCACGACGCTGCGAATCTCTGCCAGATTCAGCCGGTCGCGACTCTCGTACAACGAGTCGATCACTTCCTTAAGCCCCTGCTGAGCATCCGGGTCGGCGAAGTCCATTTCCGGGTTGTGCAGCAGCAGCGTGACCGGCCCCGCAATCCCCGCCGGGTAATGGCTCTGAATCGCCTTGGCCCCCTGGACGCTCGCATTGTCCTGAGGCAGTTCCGTCAACAGGCCGTAACTGAGATTGTCGAAGCACAGCACCGCCACAATTGCAAACGGCAGCATCGCCAGCGTGCTGACCGACAGGAGAAATCCAGGCCGCTTCTGAATCAGCTGCGCCGTTTTCTCCCAGATCGATGTCAACAGGTTGCGGCGGAACAGGCCCGCCATCAGCCCCGTTGCGGAAACCCAGCCGCCGCCACTACGAACACGATTCGTCGCGACGTGTGGCCAGAAGGCCCAGCGTCCCGCCATGCGCAACATCGCTGGTGTGAATGTCAGTGCAGCGATGAGGACGATGATCAGTCCAATCGTGATCCCGATCCCGGCCTGGCGAAACTTGCCAAAGTCGGCAAAGACCATCATCCCGATCCCGCAGATCACGGTGCCCGCGCTCGCGACAATCGCTTCACCGACCTTCGCCAGAGCGTTACTCACGCCGGCGGCTGACGTCTGCCCGTCATCCAGCTCTTCCTTGAAACGGGCAATCAGAAAGAGGCAGTAATCAACTCCGGCCCCATAGCACAGCACCTTGACGTAAACCTCAATGCCGTTGAACAGCCCGACGATTTCGTAATGCCCGAGCAGCACCAGCAGGGCCAGCGAAAACTCCGTTGCGACGGCCACCGTCAGAAGAGGAATGATTGCCAGCACGGGGGCGCGGTAGATCAGAATCAGGAGTGCTACAACGAGGATGACCGTCCACAGTTCGGTCGCCTCGGAACTCTCCGTGGCCGCAACCATCATGTCGCGTCCGACCGTCGCCGAACCACTCAGCGCGAGTTCGATCCCGCTGGGAACAACGGGCTCTCCATTCTCGTCAACCTGCGCGTAGAGGCTGTTCTCGCCTCGGGTAATGGCCGTTTCGATCGCGTCAATCAGAGGTCGATTGCGGGCATTGAAGAACTCGGTGGCCAGGTCAATCACGACCATCGTCGAGCGACCGTCCGAGCTGTCGAGAATTTCCTTCCACCCGGCGGACGCAAACGTTTTAACCTTGGCGCTGAAATCCTCGGCCAGCTCTTCCGCATCGCCGTCTGCCGCCGCATCGCCTTCTGCCGCAGCGGCCGCCTCTGGACCTGCCGCCAGGACTGATTCCGGTTCCGGCATTCCGACCTCTTCGAGAATCTCAGCAATGGCCGGTTTGAGATGCTCGGTGATGAAATAGCGGTCGGCTTCGGTGAGCTTCGTCCGCTCGCGCCGCACAACAATGACGATGTTGCTGGCAAACGGCTCGCCCCAGGCTTCCTCGTAAATTCGTTCCCCGGTAAGGCTGGGCATCTCTCGGGGCAGAAAGGCAAACTCGCCCTCTTCAATGACGCTGAACCAGGCATGCGTCTTGTTGAATGGAATGGCCAGGCCGGGCCCGGTCGGCGTCTTCTCGATTCCGTCGTTCGGCCCCGGTTCCGTCACCGACAGCACAGTCAGCTTCAAACTGATGAGCGCGATGATCCATCCCGCGGCGATCAGTGGCCACGCTCTGGATACGGTGTTGCCCAGCGGACGAAACATGTACACGCAGTCGTTAACTGAAACAGAAGAGGAGCGTCATTACGCAAAGAAATGCAGTGAAACTGGCCGAGCTGACAATCAATGAACTGTGAACGGGAGCAACGCCGAGGGCCACTGAAATCAGGCCGGCGGTCAGCTCGCTGCGGCAGACAGGAACGCAAGGATACCCTTCGCAATCACCCGTCTCAATCTATGCGGCCTCGCCGCACTCAATTGCGGCGCTTCATGTGCCGTCTGGTCAAAATACGCAACCTGCGAAGGCTGAAATCGTGACAGAACTTTGACACAAGTTTGACTGCCCCCTGACAGCGGTTCGTTCGATACCTGCCTATAATCCGCGGCGCAGTGCAGGCCACCTCAGGCTCAAGGAAGGGCGTCGCTTCCGCCAGGTTTTTCCGCCTGGCAGAGTCGGCCCAGTGAGACGTTGTCTCGTTTGAGGACTCTGCGGCCTGCCGTTCACTGAACTGCCTTTTACAAGGACGAGTCCGCCATACCGCAGTCCAGCACAGATTGCCGGACTTTTGAGGGAGTGTATCCATGAGTGTTGATCTTGAAACGGTGAAGGGACCGCGATCTTCGATTCAGACGGGCATTGCCAGCAAGGAGCGTCCGCACAGTTCGACCGGCGGGACGCCCCGCCCGAAGAAGCGGCGAGTGGTCGAGCATGCAATTCCGACTCAACTGCGGGAGCGCTTTCCAAACGGAATCAACTGGTACAACGTGGTGTGGATGCTCGCCATGAACGCCGGGGCCGTGGCCGCCTTCTGGCATTTCACGGCTGCCGGACTGGCAACCGCAATCTTTCTGCATTTCACGACGGCCTGCATCGGGATCACACTGACGTATCACCGGCTGCTGACTCATGGCAGCTTCAAGGTGTCGCGTCCCGTGAAGTATCTGCTGTGCCTGAACGCGATGACCGCTGCCGAGGGATCGCCGCTCTTCTGGGTGGCCACGCACCGCAAGCATCACGTTCTGTCGGATCAGCCAGGCGATCCCCATTCGCCCAATGACGGATTCATGTGGTCACACATGCTGTGGTTCAAGCCACGAACGACTCGCGAAGAAGAGCAGGAGCTGTTCGCACGCTGGGCGCCGGACATGTACAAAGACCCGGTTCAGCGTTTCTTCGATCGGATTTTCCCGTTCGTCCCGATCCTGTTCGGAGCGGCCCTGTTTCTCATCGGTGAAGTGACGATGGGCTCCGGCTGGTCGCTGCTGCTGTGGGGCGTGTGCGTGCGAGCGGTGCTGTGCTACCACTCGACGTGGCTCATTAACTCGGCGTCGCACATCTGGGGCTACCGCACCTACGAAACTAACGACCGGTCGCGCAACCTCTGGTGGGCAGCTCTGCTGAGCTACGGCGAAGGCTGGCACAATAACCATCACGCTCATCAGCGGTGCGCCTGCTACTGTCATCGCTGGTGGGAACTCGACATTACCTGGCAGGTGATTAAGCTGATGCGGCTTGTTGGCCTGGCCTCGGACGTCCAGGACAAAATGCCGGAGATTCCAGAGAAGCCAGCGAAGACGCAGGTTGCCTGACGTGCAGGTCCGCGTCATCACGGGATGCTGATCCTCAAGCCCGGTCTCAGTGCGAGACCGGGCTTGTTTCGTTTTGAGAGCCACCTCATGAATGACGATGTCGCCGCTGAATCTTTTCGGTTGGGCTCTGCCGACATCCCCCCCGCGATCGAAGTCCGCTCGCTGGCTTTTGCCTATGGTGACGGGCCGGCAGTCCTGCGCGAGATCAGCTTCAACGTACCGCCCGGCCAGAAAGTTGCCGTTGTTGGCCCGAGTGGCGCGGGCAAGTCGACGCTCCTGATGCATCTCAATGGCCTGCTGCCGGAAGCGGCAGTCCGAACCCCGGCAGCCTCTGGTGTGACTGTCGACGGCCTCGCCATCACGCGCGATCAGCTGCCCGCAATCAGACAGCGCGTCGGGTTCGTCTTTCAGGATCCCGATGACCAGCTTTTCTGCCCGACTGTCCGCGAGGATGTGGCCTTCGGGCCATTGAACCTTGGACTGCCCCGCGAGGAAGTGCTCAAACGTGTCGAGCAGAGCCTGCAGACGGTTGGACTTGCGGGTTACGAATACCGCAGCACGCTTCAGTTGAGTCTTGGCGAACGCAAGCGTGTGTGCGTGGCCGGCGTGCTCGCCTGCCGTCCGCAGACGCTCGTGCTGGACGAGCCGTTCACGAATCTCGACCCGCGTTCGCGCCGGTCGCTGATTGACATTCTCCGGAAGTTCGAGGGAGCCCAGGTCATCGCAACGCACGATCTCGATCTGGTCGTCGAACTCTGTGACCGCGTGATCGTGCTCGACGACGGAACGATTCAGGCGGACGGCCCGGTCCGGGACCTGCTGCGCGACGCAACCTTGATGGAGCGGCACGGTCTGGAAGTTCCGTGGCAGCTCCGCTGAGACGTCATGGCCGCCCAGACTACCCCCGCCGTCACAGGCCTCCGGGGCCGGCAGGATGCAGTCCCTTCGGAAGCGCACACCGCTCCGCAGCCAACACGGGGGCAGGGCAACTGTTTTGAACGGAATCACCATTCCCATCGCCTGGCAGGTCTCTGCACAATCAGCCGAAGGACGCTCGCACATGGCGTAAAATGGCGTGCCGATGCTTTCTGACAGGAAACGTTTTCTGCCACGAAAGCCGCCAGCGAGCTGTTCGCCCGCTTGCCCCCCAGACGGACGCTTACGCCGACTGAACCGGAACGATTGTTTGTACCAATGGCCCGGCCTGACCTGATTCTGCCTCCCCCCGCATCGCGAGCTTGCCGGCCCGCTGCGTCGAGCGAGCGCGCCCCGTCGAGCATGCGTTCTGACGCGGATCGCAGGCCCAGCCTGTCGGACGGTACGGCACGCAGGCGAGTCGGATTCTCGCTCATCGAATTGCTGGTCGTCATCGCGATCATCGGAGTGCTCACGGCACTGGCTCTGCCCGCCGTACAGCAGGCTCGCGAACGGGCTCGCGCGGCGCAGTGCATCAACAATCTCAAGCAGATCGGCCTCGCCCTCCACAACTACGAATCGACCCATCGCACGTTTCCGCCGAGCTTTGTCCGGCAGGAAGACAACGATCCGCCGCCACCGCCACCGGCCAGCGACGCTCTGCGATACCGCAGTCACTGGACCGGGTACCATCTTCTGCTGCCCCACCTCGAACAGCAGCCGCTTCACCGCAAGTTCGACTTCAACGGCACCTGGCTCAGCAGCATGGTGAACTCGGACGACCACGCGGTCTGGCAGTTGAATGCCAGCGTGATTCCGTTGCTGATCTGCCCGAGCGCTCCACACACAGTCGACATCATGGGCGATCCCAGTGCGCCGGTCGGATCTCCTCACTGGATGGCGGGGGCCGTCAACGATTACGCGTTCTGCCACGGCATGGACATCATCAAGGCGCTGCCTGGCAGTGGCGAAGCGGCGTGCCCCGGCGGCCTCCTGCACTACTGGCGACAGTGGCCGACAGCAACGCGTGGCGCGTTCGGCTACAACTCGCGCTGCCGCATTCAGGACATCAAAGACGGCACGTCCCAAACGATCATGATCGGTGAGAAGGCCGGCTCGCGGCTGCTGTTCGGTGGCGGATCGTCCGGCTTCCCGCAGGCTCCTGTCGAGTACCCCTGGGCGATGGCGTCGGTCCTGTACTTCGCGCCGACGGGAGATGCCCAGAACTGGGTCGCCGGACCGTTCGCCGTGACGCGGGACATTCGCCTTCCCAGCTGTGCCACCGAGCCGCCCAGTGTCGGAATCCCATTTCCCATCAATCCCCGGCCCGTCGTCGTCCCGACTCTGGCGAACGAACGCCCGCTGTACTCGTTCCAGTCCCACCATGTCGGCGGAGCCTACTTTCTTCTGGCGGACGGCAGCACGCGTTTCCTCAGTGAGAACATCGACCAGGGCACGTTCGAGGGACTGTCCACGATCTCAGGCCAGGAACCCCTCGGTCAGTTCTGAGGTCGTGGCCCACAAAACAAACGTCTTCGCACCTTGCCACCACTCGATGCTGCTATGAGATCTCAGGCCCCCTCACTTCCAAAGTCGTCATTGCAGCGGCGAGGCATGGGCAGAACCGCGGCACTGGCGATCGGCCTGGCGGCACTGCTGCCGAGCGTCGTCGGCTGCGGAACTTCAGACACGTTCGCCGCGTCCGGCCGAGTGTTTCTCGACGGCCAGCCGGCAGTCGCGGAGTTGCTGTTCGAACGCCTGAGTGAATCGGGCAAGCCGCACGGACAGCCCGTCACGGTAACGTCGCGGGCCGATGGCCGTTTCGACGTTGCGATTCCGCTGGAAGCCGAGCGTCCCTCAGCGCTGCCTTGCCGAATCTCTGTGCGCGTTCCGAGAAGTTCGCAGCAGATTTCGTCCGCGTTCGACTACGACGCGCTGCCCGACAAAGTCGTTGACCTGCGACGCGACCTTGCCGCCCGGAAGAGTCTCACCTTGCTGCTGACGCAGTAGGTTGAGCGATCGCCCTTCACCGCGTCAGCTCATCGAAATCACGCGGCTCGAAGTAGCTCGACTGAGGAACGCCTTCCGTCAGGATCGACCAGGTCTGCCCGAACTCGCGAAACGGTTTCACATTGGTCGGCTGATAGGCAATCTCCAGATGGGGCGTTTCGATCGCCTTGCCGTTCTGCTCGAACGAACGCATGACCGCTTCGACGGCACCGGTTGTCAGCAGCGTACGCTCCGCCGGCCAGGGCTCGCGCCCGGTGACAAAGAGATGCTGAATGGAGTGCGACAGTGCCTTGAACAGACCGCGATTGCCCCACGGGCTGTTGAAGAAGGCGGTTGCTCGCGGAAGAGTCTCGCCCGTCACCCGGCACGCGAAGTTCCAGCGGTCCGCACTGCTGCCAAGCTTCAGCACGGTCGCCTTCAGACCGTCGCGATACGTCACCGAGATCGCATAGTCACCGGATGGGCGAGGCGGTCGAGGCCGGTCGCTCGCCTGCTTCGCTGTCGGTCGGGCAGCAAAGACGCCCGTTGTCGGACGCTGCTGACGCTTCGCGTTCATTGCCTGCTCTGCCTGCATGGCGGCATCGACCAGTTCCTGTGACCAGCGTCCGTTGCGTTTCGCCGCCTGAAATGCGTCGCCCGTCAGCAGCTCGATCTGAGCGATCCCCGTCTCGCCGCCACGTCGCTGCTCGACGAGCGACTGCAGCACTTCGAGCCCGTGAAAGTCGTACGACTCCAGCCCGCCCCCGTGAATCGAAACCGCTTCCTCGATCTCGCAGCCGTCTGGCAGTTCCAGCGGCGGGCGCCGTTCGGCGAGCGGCACCGAACTGCCGGCGAGCAGCGGCATGTCGTGTTCGCGAGCCGTGTCGAACATCTCGCGAGCCCAGTCCCAGCGGTATGACCAGTGCTTGTCGTTGAAGAACGGGACAAAGCGCCCGGACTCGCGCATCACAGCAAACGCCTCATCGAAAAACCGTTTGCGCGGGTAGAGATGCTGGCCGCGTTCGTTGTACGGGTAATCGCCGTGCTCACCGATCGACAGCACGGCGTCGACACCGAGGTCCCGGCCACCAACCCGCAACGCGTCGCCGATGCTGCCGAACAGTGGAATCCTGAACTTCCCGGAAACTGCTCGAGCCATGTCGTCATGCGGAAACTGATCGGCGTAGAGCGACACGACGTCGACACCGGGATCCGTCAGTTCGCCATTGAAGTAATACGGCCCGAGGAAGTTCTCCAGAATGTTGAATGCGTGGCTGCGAAACCTCAGCACAGTAAAGATCACCGCCACTCGAGGCCGCCGTACCGGTTCGGCACCAAAGCTCATGTCTGGCAAAGCTCCCACGGAAGCTGCCCCGGTTCCGACTGCCAACTTCTGCAGAAACTCACGCCGGGACGCGTCGCGGTGAACCATTTCGTCTTCCTCGATCTCGCGGACAAGTGTTTAAGCAGCGCGGCGAACCGGCATCGATCGGAACGCCTTCACACCAAGGTCAGGATCTGACCTGAGAAGTTGCATTTGACACGTTCCGGAGAGTTATCGCTGCAACAGAAGGCGAATTGAAATCCTAACCCGGATTATTCATGAAGGTTGCAGGGTGCGTGGAGCAAGCCTTTTCAGGGCGGTGCGTTACGTCGGCGAACACAACAATTCGTCTGCGCCACTCTGTATTGAGAGCAATCTGGCTTGCGCAACGCACCAGGGCAAAAACGCCGACTCCACGCACCCTACGGGAATAATCCGGGCTAACCGATTCCTCAGTGTCTCTCAGAGATGTCGGGCCGGTCCTCATCGGGATGTCGGGCCGGTACTCACCCGCCACATTCGATCGACACTTCGACCCGGTGGGAACCGGTCCGATGGTGACTACCTCTGGGGCGGCGTTGTATCGACAACTGGATCGCGACGGCGGGCGTTCTCAGGAGACGACGGGGAGCGTGATGTCGGGACCGGCGATGGTTTGGCGGGTGACGATGTTGCCCAGCAGCGTTGTCGGCGTGCAGTCGTGGATGTCGACTTCGACCATCGTGCCGGCCAGTCGCGGATTGCCGTCGAAGACCACGATGCGGTCGCAGTCGGTGCGGCCCATGAGCTGGACTTTGTGCGACTCGGCCCCGGTGCTGTCGCTTGCTGAGGTGTCGGCGGGTGAATTCTGCTCGGGGTGAGCGGCGGACTTTTTGACGTGCGACTTGCTGGGGCCTTCGCAGAGGACGGTCACGGTCGAACCGATGAACTCGGCGTTGTCCTCTTCGCTGATCGCGTTCTGCAGGGCGAGCATTTCGTTGTTGCGGCGCTTCTTGACCTCTTCGGGGATGTCGTCGTCCCACAGGTCGTCGGCCTTCGTGCCGGGGCGGGCGCTGTATTTGAAGATGAAGCTGTTCTTGAAGCGGCACTCGCGGATCAGGTCCATGCTCTTCTGAAACGCCTCTTCGGTCTCCCCGCAGAAGCCGACGATGAAGTCGCTGGAGACCGCACAGCCGGGCACGATCTCGCGGATGCGGGCCATCATCTCGCGGTAGTCGGCGATGGTGTAGCCGCGCTTCATCTGCTTGAGCTGCCCGTCGCAGCCGTGCTGAGCGGGGACGTGCAGGTAGCGGCAGACCTTCGGCAGGTCGCGGACCGCTTCCAGCAGGTCGGTCGTCATGTCCTTCGGGTAGTTTGTGACGAACTTGATCCGCTCGATGCCCGCCGTGTCGTGGATCAGCCGCAGCAGATCCGAGAGCCGGTAAAGCTGGCCGTTCTCCGTGTGCTTGTAGCTGTTGACCGTCTGGCCGAGCAGGATGACTTCCTTGACGCCCTGGCCGGCGAGGATCTTGACCTCGGAGAGAATCTGGCTCGGCGAGCGGCTCTGTTCCGGGCCGCGCGTCGCGGGGACGACGCAGTAAGTACAGAACTTGTCGCAGCCGATCATGATCCGGACGAACGCCTGATACGGGCTCGGTCGCATCTCGGGATCGCGCAGCGGGTCGTAGCTCTCGAAGCTTCCAGCGACTTCATCCCGTGAACCGTCGCGGCGCCCGAGGCTCAGAGCTGACAGCGGCTGGCGGGTCGTCCGGGCTTCGTCGACGAGCTTCGGGATCTCGGCGAGCTGCCCGGTGCCGACGACCAGATCAACGTGCGGCGCTCGCTGAAAGATCAGCTCCTGGTCTTTCTGAGCCATGCAGCCCATGACGCCGATGACCAGGTTCGGTCGCTGGCGTTTGGCGAACTTCAGGCGACCGAGCTGGCTGTAGATTTTGTGCTCGGCGTGCTCGCGGACGCTGCAGGTGTTGAACAGGATCGTATCCGCGGCCTTGATGTCGCGTGTCAGCTCGTAGTTCTTCTGCCGCAACGCCCCGACGACCAGCTCGCTGTCGAGCATGTTCATCTGGCAGCCGACTGTTTCGATATAGAGCTTGCCGTTGTGGGACATGGGAGGCGGAGGGCGAGGGAGCGTCTTGGGAGAGTTCTTGTAGCTACGCTCGCCAGAGCGTGGACACCCACCGTCTGGCGACGGTAGCTACAGGTTATGTTGAGGCTGCGGCGGGTTCTTCCTGGTTGGCCGTTGCCGCGGCCTCGGCGGTGAGTTCTTCCTGCATTCGCTGGAGTTCCGCGCTGACGGCGGTCTGTTCGTACTCGGCACGATAGTTCGTGACGAGCTGGATGAACGACCTCAGTGCCAGCAGGGCGGCTCCGATATACAGCAGTACGTGCCAGATCGTCATGGTGGGCTCCCCGTAAGTCCCTTCGGTGGAGTGTCAAGACGATACGCGGAGAGACGCTGCCTCTCCACGCGACATCCTGTCAGAAAACTGGCCGGACGCAGGTCTCGAAGCGGGCTGGTTACCGAGCCCGTTCGATGTACTCGCCCGTGCGGGCATCAACCTTAATCTTTTCGCCCTGATCGATGAATGCCGGAACCTGAACTTCGGCCCCGGTTTCGACCGTTGCGGCTTTCGTCACGTTGGTCGCCGTGTTCCCTTTAGCGGCGGGTTCGGTGTAGGTGACCTCAACCACGACGTGTGGCGGCGGGTCGATGTCGATCACCTGATCGTTGTAGAGCAGCAGGTCGCACTGTGCTCCGTCGAGCAGGAAGTTGGCCTTCTCGCCGAGTGCCGCGGTTTCGATCGAGTACTGCTCGAACGATTCGTTCTCCATAAAAACGTGCGTGCTGCCGTCGCGGTACAGGAACTGACCGCTGGTTTTTCGAACGTCGGCCTGTTCGAGGCTGTCGCCGCTGCGGAGGGTCGGATTGATGATCGTTCCCTTCAGCAGATTGCGGAGTCGCAGTTTGTAGAGGGCCTGGCCCTTGCCGGGCTTGACGAAGTTAACTTCCAGCATGTCGTAGGGCTCGCCTTCGACAAGAACCTTCAATCCCTTCTTGAATTCCTGCGCGTTGATACTCGGCATCAGATGACTCACTTCCGGTAGACGGTTTATGCTTCCCCGCTCACGGCGGGACGAGTTTGCGGTTCCTCAGCGCAGAAGTCTGCTGCGAAGGGGCGGGACGATAGCAAAAGGGCGGAACCGACGGAAAGCCGAACCAGGCCAGCATTTCCGGCGGATTTGTGATTGGTTTTCATCAATGGGACTTTCGCCGATTTCCCGCCTCGACGGCGAGCACCTCGCAGCGGATGCGGGAGCGTCGAGTGAGAGTCCGCCGGACGCTGCAATCCCGGAGGCTGCAATCCCTGGCGCAGGGAACGCGACTGCGTGGAAGCGGTCACTCGCCGGAGCGATTCGTGAGCCTCGGGAGCTGCTGCGGCGGCTGGGCCTGTCCGAGACGTTGCTGTCGGTCGGTTTTCGAGACGGCGCGGCGGCGGCGAGCGACTTTCCGCTGCTGGTTCCCGAAAGCTATCTCGCACGGATGAGGCCCGGAGATCACCGCGATCCGTTGCTGCGGCAGGTGCTGCCTGTCGGCGAGGAACTGCGGTCGGTGGAGGGATTCTCGCTGGATGCTGTCGAGGATGGCGAGTTCCGCCGGACCTCCGGCCTGCTGCAGAAGTACGCCGGTCGGGCACTGCTGATCGCGGCGGGCAGTTGTGCCGTCCACTGCCGGTACTGCTTCCGGCGTCACTACCCGTACGCTGACGAGCCTCGTCGCCTCGCCGACTGGGAGCCAGCGTTTCAGGAACTCGAAGCGGACACGACGATCTCCGAAGTGCTGTTGAGCGGTGGCGATCCCCTGATGCTCAGCGACGAACGCCTTGGCGAGATCGTCGCGCGACTCGAATCGATTCGGCATTTGCGTCGGCTGAGAGTTCACACGCGGCTGCCGATTGTTCTGCCGGACCGCGTGACCGACCAGCTGCTCGCGATGCTGGCCGGCACTCGACTGACGTCTGTGGTCGTCGTCCATGCCAACCACGCGGCCGAGCTGGTCGATGACTGTGCGGCAGCGCTGCGTCGTTTTGGTTCGCGCGGGCTGCTGACGCTGAACCAGGCAGTGCTCCTGCGCGGAGTGAACGATTCGGTCGACGCCCTGGCCGATCTGTCCGAGTCGCTGATTGATCTGGGCGTGACACCGTATTATCTGCACCAGCTCGACCGCGTGGCCGGAGCGGCGCACTTCGAGGTGCCGGTCGAAACGGGCCGACGTCTGATCGCCGAATTGCGAAACCGCCTGCCTGGCTACGCTGTGCCCCGCTACGTCCAGGAGATCCCCGGCGAGCAGCACAAGTCGCTGCTCGCCTGAGGAAACTGGCGGCTAAGCGCGGGGCTTGATGATGACCAGTGTGCCGGCGATGCGGTCGTGGATGCACTGGCGGCGGCTGGAGAAGATCATCAGTGAGTCGATCAGGCCGAACAGGTTGCCGATGATCGGGACCAGGGCAATCACCCAGATGGGCAGGAGTCGGAGTCCGACGAGTCGGCCAAACGAAAGAATCTGCCGCGTGTTTTCGTCGACAATCTGAATGCCCAGCAGAACCTTGCCGAGACTCTGGCCTCGCGTGGCCAGCGTATAGCCATGCATCAGCAGATACAGGCCGATCCCCAGGGCGCTCTGCAGCAGCATCTCGGGCCAGCCAACTTCCTGCCGCATCGCCCGGTCCATGTAACCGGTCATGAACATGGCCGGGACGAGAATGATCAGCAGCAGGACGGTGTCGAGAATGGCGGCGACGAGTCGCGTCCCGCGTCCGGCGAGTTCTCCAGCCTCATCCAGTGAAACATGTTCGCTGGAGGTTTCCGGCGCGGCATACGGATTTTCAAACTCATTGGACATGGGCATCGACTCCGGGGAAGTGAGGGACGGAAACGATCGGGAACTGTGTAGGTGTGCGGCCTGGAGCGTACGTTGTTTCTGATCGTGCGAGAAGCCATTCGGCAACGCTGATTGGGGCAGTTGCGTACCCCAGAGGGGGTCTTTATGCTGGCTCGACCTGCTGCGGCTGACCGCGAACTCGCACCTTGATCGACTCAGAAGTCGACGGGTTCAATCGCTGCTGGTAGAGCGTCGGACATCTTCGGGCCTGGCACTGCCTGGCCGAATTCCGCGCGGCAGCTCTGACTCGCCTGTTTCCGCCCGTTTTTGTTTCCGCAAGGATCGGTATCGATGAGGATTCTCCGCTCAGTGGCCGTCGCTGTGACGCTGTCTGTGCTCGTCGTTCCGGAGACTCGTGGCGAAGAGCCGTATGCCGAGTTTCTCGAAGGGCTGCGTCAACGCGGCTATCACGACACGACACTCGAATACCTGGATTCTCTCCGCGGCGATCCGAACTGTCCGACGGAGATGAAGGAACTGGTGCCGTTCGAGAAGGCTGCGACGCTGCTCACGATGGCGCGCGGGACATCGATCACCAACCCCGACGTTCAGAAGCGGCAGCTCGAACAGGCGCTCGGTTATCTCGATGAGTTCACGAAGTCGTCGCCGAATCATCCGCGAGCCGGCGAGGCGAATACTGAGAAGGCCGGTATTCTGCTGGGGCAGGTGCGCGTTGAAGTCTGGCAGTCGCGTTCGCCAGGCAACCACGACAACCGTGCCGAGTTTCAGCAGCGGGCACGCGAACTCGTGAAACAGGCGCGGGCGATCTACCAGACGGCTCACGATCAGCACAAAGCGAAGTGGTCGGGTTATCCAAAGTTCATTGACGAGGTGGAAGATCCCAAACTTTATGACGAGCGTCGACAGGCGGAGATCAAGTACATCGTTGCGCAGCTCGACCTGGCGAACTGCACGTACGAAGAAGCTCAGACGTTCGACAAAGACTCGGACCAGTACGGAGCGAAGCTGCGTGACGCCGCCGCTCAGTATGAAGAGATCCACACGAAGTATCGCAGCCAGCTGGGCGGTCTGTACGCTCGGTTGTGGCAGGGCAAGTGCTACGAAGAGCAGGGTGACATTCAGCGGGCGATCGGGATCTACAACGAGCTGCTCGAACATCCCGGCAAGTCACCGGCGATGATTCAGCTGCAGGATCAGGTGCGGCACTTCAAGCTCATCTGCCTGAACCACGAAAAACGCAAGGACTATCAGCTCGTCATCGATCAGGCGGGTGAGTGGCTGCAGACCGCACGAGGCCGCAAGAAGTACACCAACGTCGGGATCGGCATTCAGTGGGAACAGGCTCTGGCGTTTGAGGCTCTGGCGAATGCCCGCGATACGCCGGAAGGCGACGCCAAGCGGCACCTCAACAGTGCACTGGGACTCGTCCGGACCATCGCGAAGTTCCCCGGCCAGTACAAAGATCTGGCGACCTTCAAGGAGCGCGACCTGCTGCTGAAGCTGCGGGGAGGCGACTCGCTGGAAGACCCGGAGGATTTTGAGACCGCGTTCAGCCTCGCCCAGGACATGGTCACGAAGAAGACCAAACCGCTGCAGGACGCCATCTCGAATGCGAAGAGTGCTGACGAGAAGAAGAAGGCTCAGCAGGATCTCGACATTCACATTGACGAAGCGGCCCGGCTGCTGAAGATCGCCCTGCGGCTGACCGACGAAGGGACGGCTGTCAGCGACGTTAATCGTGCCAGGTACTACCTCGGCTACATGTACTATCTGGGACGGAAGAGTTACGAAGCGGCGATCCTGACCGGCTTTGTCGCCCGCAACTATGGCGACGAGAATCCCGTGCAGGCTCAGGATTCCGCCTACATGGCGATGGCGGCCTACGTTCAGGCGTTCAATGAAAACGGACGTTTGAAACGCAAGGACGACCAGAAGATCGACGTCGCTCAAATGCGCGAAGTGGCCGAGTTCCTCATCGAGAAGTGGCCGGCAAGTGATCGCGCGATGGACGCCCGCGATCAGTTGGGCCGCGTCTATCGAATGCTCGACGACTTCGAGCAGGCGGCTCACTGGTTCAGCCAGATTCCGCCCAATGCCGCTCGTTATACAGAGGCCCAGACGCTCGCGGGGCAGGCTTACTGGAGCGCCTACGTTCTGTCGGCGAGCAAAGAACCCGGTGAGCGTCCGTCACAGGAGCAGCTCAACGACTGGATGGCTGCTGCCGAGAAGCACCTGCAGACGGGGATTAAACGGGGTGAGGACGAAACACCGGCAGCGACTCCCGCCAGTGACGAGCTGATCGCCGCCAAGGTGTCGCTGGTCCAGATTCTGGTCTCCCAGCAGAAGTATCAGGCAGGCGTCGACTTGCTGATCAAGGATCCGCATGCCGTCATCAGTGCGATTCAGGTTGAGGACGAGACCAAGCGACCTTCGGATACCGGCAGCGTGAAGAGCATTTCCTTTGCGTCGCTGGCTTATCAGTTGCTGCTGCGTTGCTATGTTGGCCTTGGGAACGAGCACCTGGACGATGCTCGGGCAACCATGAACCGGCTGGAGAAAATTGGCGGCGGTGGCGGCGCGGCTCTGACGGAGATCTACCGCCAGCTGGGTGACGAACTGAAGCAGGAACTCGCTCAGCTCAAGGCCGCTGGCAAGAATGAACAGTTCAACCAGGTGCGATCGTCGTTCGAGACCTTTCTCGACGATCTCTTCAAGCGTAAGGATCAGACGGTCAACTCGCTGACCTGGATCGGTGAGACAAATTACGGTCTGGCTCAAGGCAGCTCTGACGATCCCGCAGCATCCGCGAAATACTACGATCGCGCCGCACTCGCCTATCAGGCGATCCTTGATCGGGCGGCGGCTGATCCGAACTTCATGGAAGCCGCGCGGCTGGACTCTGTTCGTTTGCGGCTTGTGAACTGCCGGCGCAGCCAGGGCAACTTTGAGCAGGCGGAAGAGCTGGTCAAAACCATCATTGCGGCCAAGCCGAGAACGCTCGACGCACAGATGGAAGCCGCGTATGTCTATCAGGACTGGGGGACGAGCGGGCAGGGAGAGTCGTTTAAGAAGCTCGTGACCGCGATGGCCGGCGACAAAGCGTCGAAGGTCTGGGGCTGGGGCCAGACCGCCGTGCAGCTGCAGCGAACGATCGAGGCTGGCGGACCAGACGCTGCCGATCGGTGGGAAGATCGTCTGTACGAATCGCAGTTGAATCTGGCCACCTGCCAGCATGAGTACGGGAAGGCGCTGACCGGCCCGGAACGCAAGTCTCAGTTCGACCGAGCGAAATCGACGATCAACACGTTCGTCGCGATTACGCAGAACTTCGACGACGACTGGTGGGTGAAGTTCGACCTGCTCTTCCAGAACATTCAGCGGAGCGAAGGTGCCTTGACGCCGGTCGCTCTCGAACGTCCGAAATCGTTCGAGCCGCAGCCTCAGAAAACTGTCGTTGCCGACAGTGGCAGCCAGAAAAAGACGACGAAGAAGCCGAAGAAAGCCAAGGTGTCGACACCGGCTGACGATGGTGGCTCGGGGCTGACCTACGCGATGTTTGGTGTCGTCGCACTACTGGGCGTCGGCGGTGGAGCATTCATGGTGATGAAAGGTTCGAAGGGGCGGCGTCCGTCACCGGCGATGGCCGCAGCCCAGATTGATCCGCCCGTCATCGCACCGCCACCGGCGGCGCCGACTCGAAAGAAGCGGCCCGCGGCGCCGGCGGCTCCTCAGCCCGAAGGTGGTACACCAGCAGCGGCAGGCAAGAAGCCGAAACGACCGCTGACTCCGGAAGAGAAAGAAAAGTTGAAGCGGCGTCGAGCGGCCCAGGCGAAGGCCAAGGCTGAGCAGGAGCGCCGGAAGCAGGCCGGGGGCGAGTAACCTGGAGTTTTCCGTGAGCATCCTTTGCGGCCCGGCAATCTGCCTCCCGTCAAACTGGTGAACTGACAACTGCTGAAACGGCAACTGTTTAAACGAAAATTGAGACCGAAGTTTTCGGATCGCTAATTACGAGTACCCACCATGAAGCAATTCTGCAGCCTCTGTGTCGTGATCTGCGTGCTGGCCGGCGCTCTTTCGGCCCAGGCGTTTGATGAAGTGTCACGCCGGTCGGACAAGGCCGTCAAAGGCAGCATCACGGATGTGACGCGTGATGGTGTCAAGATTAAGCCGCCCACGGGCGCTGAGATCACCGTCCCCGCCAACGACATTTCCGATATCCGCTGGGATGATGAACCGCTGTCGCTGCAGGGGGCGCGCATCGCCGCACGGAACGGAAACACCGAAAGCGCACTCGAAGAGCTGAAGAAGAGTGCGACCGACGCGAAGGCGAAGGGCGACATCAAGGCCGAGATCGAATACCTCACAGCCAGCATCACGGCACAGAACGGACTGGACCAGTCCGACAGTGCCCAGCTCGATGACGCCGCGGCAAAGCTCGACGCATTCGCGAAGGCCAACGGCAGCAACGCCCGCTACTTCGATGCCGTCTTTCTGCTCGGACGGGTGCAGCTGGCGCGGCAGGATTTCGACGGAGCGGCATCGGCGTTTCAGCAACTCAGCCAGGCTCCCTGGTCGGACTACAAGATGGCGGCGCGAAATGCGACGGCGCGGCTTTCCCTGAAGAAAGGTGACCTCGCCGCGGCTCTGTCGTCGTTTGAAGCTGTGCTCGGTTTGCCGGCGAATTCTCCGGCAGAGATTTCACGGCGGAACGAGGCGCTGCTCGGTAAGGCCACGGTGACTCTGCAGCAGGGCAATGCTCAGCAGGCACTCGACACGATCAAGGAGGCCATTCAGGCTGCCGATCCGGAAGACAGTGCCGTTCAGGCAGAAGCTTTTGTAAGAAAAGGCGACAGTCTGCGTTTACTGGGACAGACGAAAGAAGCCATTCTGGCCTACCTGCACGTTCCTGTGCTGTTTGAGAAGGAAGCGGCTTTTAACGCCGAAGCGCTGTTCCACCTCGCGTCACTGTGGTCTGCCGCCGGGCAGCCCGAGCGAGGACTGGCGGCCAGCCAGGAACTTCGCGAGAACTACCCGAATTCCGAATGGACAAAGAAGCTCGGCCAGTAAGGCTGCGAACTCGGGCTTCTGATTTCGACTTTGTCGTGGCCCATGCCGCGAAACACTGACAGCAACGCTCATCCCCACCGGACTATCAGAAAAAACTGGCGTCACCGCCCCGAGGAGAATTCACCATGCCACAGCTCGGTTTTGACAGCCGTATGTCAACATTCCGTTCCATTGTTCTGGGCGCGCTGTTCTGCGTCGCTGCCTGCCTGCTTGCTCCCACCCAGGTCTCCGCCTGGCAGGACGGAGACGGCGAAGCGGCAACGGAGGAGGCTGAACCGGAAGCCGTTGACGAAGGCGCCGATGCTGGCGGTGGAGAAGCTGATGCCGGTGGTGACGAAGGGCCAGCGATCGACGCCAGCCAGAGCTTTCTGTCCTGGATGATCGAGGCTTCGGGCATCTTCGGCGGCATGATTCTGTTGCTCAGCTTTATGATGGTCGCTCTTGTCATGATGAACATTCTGCAGGTGCGGCGAGACAACTTTGTCCCGCAGTCGTTTATCGAACAGTTCGAGCAGCGGTTGAATGCCCGCGATTTTCAGGGCGCTTACGAGCAGGCACGGGCGGACGATTCCCTGGTCGCTCGCGTGCTGGCCGCTGGCCTGGCCAAGGTGAATCTTGGTTACGAACGAGCCGTCGAAGGCATGCAGGAAGTCGGCGACGACGAAAACATGGCTCTGGAACATCGTCTCAGCTACCTCGCCCTGATCAGTGCCATCGCCCCGATGCTCGGCCTGATGGGAACCGTTTACGGTATGATCATGTCGTTCCGCGTCATCGCGACCTCGCCGACAACGCCGAAGCCGTCCGAGCTGGCTGGCGGTATTTCGAGTGCTCTGTTCACGACGCTGGAAGGTCTGGTCGTCGCGATTCCGGCGATGGTGGCTTACGCTGTGCTGCGCAACCGGATTGCCCGCTTCATCATGGAAGTGAGCATGGTCAGCGAGGGGCTGATGAGCCGCTTCGCTCAGGCTGGCCGTCAGGGACAGGGACAGCCGCAGAAGCCGGCTGGCGGAGCTGCTCCGGCTGCCGCTCCCGCTGCTCCGCAGCAGTAGGAAATCGCGTTCGACCACGACACTCTGAACTTCACTGTCACTTCTGCGGAACAGTTTCATGGCGAAGAAGCGAGCCTCCGAATCGGGCGCCCCCGACGTCGACATGACGCCGATGATCGACATCGTCTTTCAGTTGATTGCCTTCTTCATGGTGATCAACAACTTTGAACAGACGCAGGCGGATGAGCGCGTCAAGCTGCCGCGCGATGCGCTGGCCAAGCCGCCGGAAGTCAAAATCGAACACGAGATCACGCTCAACATTGGCTACCTCCGCGACATGCAGGGTGAGCGGACGAATCCGGATCCGTTCCTGTTCAACTTCGGCGGCGAGGACATGATTCCGCCGCTGAGTGCCACCAAGGCGCTGGAGCAGGAAGCGCGACTGTATGGCAACCGGGACGTCGATCCCGCAGACGTGACCGTCAAGATCCGGGCGGACGCCGAAGTGCCGACCGGCATCGTCCAGGAACTCATCAAGCTGGCGCAGGATGCCAAGTTCGAGAAGTTCGC
>Ga0070726_10001202_pt1 | contig 27012 bp, 26 predicted proteins | sample tdAd471_FD_67275 | JGI IMG/M metagenome (GOLD analysis project Ga0070726, IMG submission 67275) | Marine sediment microbial communities from the Atlantic coast under amendment with organic carbon and nitrate - tdAd47.1 | ecosystem: Environmental > Aquatic > Marine > Coastal > Sediment | place...
AATAGGCTCGTGCCATGCCTTGCTGGCCTCCTCACCCAGCAGACATCATGAATCACATTCCACGCCTCTTGGGAATCCTCTTTCGAGTCAGCCCAATGTCATCCCGCTCTAGTGTGTGATGACAAAAGTGGGAACCGGTTTTTATCAAAAAATCACACGAAAACAAAGAATCTGGAGCGGGCTTTTAGTTACTAGTGATCCTTATAGGTCTGAAGTTCGCTCAGTGCTTGCCGAATAATGCAGCGAACTTCGGGTCCGGCCTAGCCTTTGCCGTAATATTCCCGATACCATTGTGCGAACTTACCAAGGCCTTCCGCCAGCATGACCTGTGGCTTATATCCTGTCAGCGCATGCAGTTTCGAAACATCGGCATAGGTTGCAGTCACGTCGCCTGGTTGCATGGGGCGCATTATTTTTTCGGCTTGCCTGCCGATAGCATTTTCGAGCGTTTCGATCATGTCCATCAGACCTACCGGATGGCTGTCGCCAATGTTGAGCACGCGGTGCTCGCCTTGTTCGGGTATATTGTCGAGTGCACCGATAATGCCATCGACAATGTCATCAATATAGGTGAAATCGCGGGCCATTTTGCCTTCACCATACACCTCGATCGGCTCGCCTCTCATGATCTTGTTGGTGAAGCTGAAATAGGCCATATCCGGGCGGCCCCATGGGCCATAGACGGTGAAAAACCGCAGTCCTGTTTGTGGAAAACCATAGAGATTGGCATAGCTCTGGCTCATCAGTTCACAGCTGGCCTTGGTCGCAGCATAGAGCGAAACCGGCGTGCTGACCGGCTCATCCTCGCTAAAACCCTGCCCTCCCATGGGCCGTTCGCCATAGACGGAGCTGGAAGAAGCGTAAACCAGATGTCGAAAATCAGGCGCATGGCGGCATGCTTCCATGACCGCGAGATGCCCCGCCAGATTGCTGTGCTGATAGGCAAAGGGGTGCTCTATGCTATATCGCACGCCTGCCTGCGCAGCGAGATGGATGACTCGTTGCACGCCATTGTCACGCACCAGTCTTGCTATATTTTCCGCATCGGCGACATCGGCACGATGGAAGCTGAATGCGTGCCGATCGTTGAAGGTGGAAAGGCGCGCTTCCTTGAGTGCGGGGTCATAATAATCGTTGACGATGTCTACACCGATGACCGTCTCCCCGCGTTCGAGCAGGCGATGAGCGGTCGCATGGCCGATAAAGCCGGCAACGCCGGTAACGAGTATCGGTCCGCTTAGAAGTGCTGATGTGCCCACAGCCATGATCAGCGACCGATTGCGCTATAGCTAAAGCCCGCTTTTTCGACGGCATCACGTGGATAGATGTTACGCATATCGATCAGGATCGGGGTTTTGAGCAGGTCTCTGGCGCGATCAAAGTCCAGTGCGCGAAATGCATCCCATTCGGTAACGATAGCCAGCGCATCTGCGCCGTCCATAGCCTCATAGGCATTGCTGCAATAGGTGACATTGTTGAGCACCAGCTTTGCCTGTTCCATGCCTTCCGGGTCATATGCACGAACCTTTGCGCCAGCATCCTGCAATGTCTGCACCACTGCAATAGCCGGGCTGTCGCGCATATCGTCGGTATTGGGCTTGAAGGTCAGGCCCAGTATCGCAATTGTCTTGTCCCGGACATCGCCCCCGCATGCCTGAATGACCTTGCGGCCCATGGCGCGTTTGCGGTTGTCATTGACGGCAACAACAGATTCCACAATGCGTTGGGGGGCATCATAATCCTGACTGGTTTTGAGCAGCGCCAGCGTGTCCTTGGGAAAGCAGCTGCCGCCATAGCCGGGGCCGGCATGCAGGAACTTGCTGCCGATGCGATTGTCCAGACCAATGCCGCGCGCGACATCCTGAACGTCCGCGCCGACCTTTTCGCACAGATCGGCAATCTCGTTGATGAACGTGATCTTGACCGCGAGAAAGGCGTTAGCCGCATATTTTGTAAGTTCTGCGCCGCGACGGGTCATTTCGACAATGGGAGATTTGTTGATGTGCAGCGGGCGATAGACCTGCCGCATCACTTCGAGCGCACGTGGGTCCTCTCCGCCGATGACAATGCGGTCAGGCCGTTTGAAATCGTCAATGGCAGCGCCTTCGCGCAGAAATTCGGGGTTGGAGATCACCGCAAAATCAGCGTTGGGGTTGGTGTTACGAATGATACGTTCCACCTCATCGCCGGTACCCACAGGCACGGTCGATTTATCGACGACCACGGTATAGCCCTCTATTGCAGCCGCAATTTCTTCGGCTGCGGCATAGACATAAGACAGGTCCGCATGGCCATCGCCGCGGCGAGATGGCGTTCCTACGGCAATGAAAACTGCATCGGCTTCTTTGACGCCCTGCGTCAAATCCGTGCTGAACCGGAGGCGTCCAGCGGCGACATTGGTGGAAACCAGATGATCAAGCCCCGGTTCGAAGATAGGGATTTGACCGTTCAGCAAAGCCTGAATCTTGGTCTCATCCTTGTCGACACAGACGACGTCATGACCGAAGTCGGCAAAACATGCGCCAGACACCAGGCCAACATATCCTGACCCTATCATCGTGATTTTCATATTTTAGCTACTCCCGTAGACGCTGATAATGTGATGCCGTGTAAAGGTTCAAAAAGCATGGAGAAGCCGTGCATATATGATGAATATATTCCCGTCACGTTACTCTGTTCTGCTTATTCGGTGGTGTATAATGGGTCAGGCGGTGTTTGAGCGTCTTGCGCGGGTATATCCAATGTGCGTGATGACTGCGCGCCGGGGTTCGGGTCAAACTCCATGTCGAGCAGCTTGTTTTTTACGCGGCTGTAATTGGCTTGCGGATCATAGAGCGGGCCGCCATCCAGATTCAGATCGCGCGCTTCGGCATGCCCCATGGCAGCCAGAAGCGAGAAGCCGGCAACATAGGCATTGCGCTGTGCGGTAACATATTGAACGCGGGCATTGAGGTTTTCCCGCTGGGCGTCGAGAATGTCCAAAATGGTACGTGTGCCGACGCTGTTTTCGGCTGTTACGCCTTCCAGAGAGAGGCTGGAGGAATCAACCGCTTTGCGTGTGGAGGTGATCGCCTGCAAGGATGCCTGCCAGCTTGCATAGGCCGAGCGCGTTTGCGCAATAACGCTTCGTTCGACTGCGACCTGCTGTTCTATAGCAATGCTTTCACGGGCAATATTCTGCCGCTGCAACGCGCCGGGCCTGCCACCCTGATAGAGTGGCAGGTTGAGCTGCACCCCTATTGTGGCGGATTTGGTGGAGCCTTCGACCGGCAATGTCAGGTCACGCTCAGAATTGAGATAATCAATGGCATTACCGCGCGCGAACGCTGAAATACGCGGCATGATTGTGCCTTCCGCAGCATTGACGTCATGCCGTGCGGATATGCGCTGATGTTTTGCAGCGAGAATATCAGGGTTGTTTTGCAGGGCTACCTGTACCGCCTGGTCAGGGCTTTCGGGCAGCCCTGGCAAGGATGGCGGTTCCTCCAGGTCGGTCGGGGCACTGCCGACCAGCGCAATATATTGTTCTTTCGAGCCAATAAGCCGGGCTTCTGCTGACTGGAGGTCTGCCCGTGCCAATGCGAGCCGGGAGTCGGATTGGGCAACATCGGTACGGGTCAGGTCTCCGGCTTCGAAACGGTCGCTGCTGGCCTGAAGGTTGACCTCCAGTGCAGCTACATTCTGCCGGTTCAGGGCGACAATGGCGCTATCACGAATCACATCAAGATAGGCCGCTACGACAGCCGAAAAAATCGATGATTCCGTGGCGCGCAGATCGTTCTGGCCCGCTTTTACCTGTTCCTTGGCAGAGCGAATGCCGTTACGCACGGTGCCGCCCTGGTAAATTGGTACGTTCAGGCTGGCTTGCCCGCTGATGCTGCGTTCGGGTGTTCGGAAATCTTTTGTGCCTGTCACACCGGTAATAATGGCTCTCTGCCGGTGAACTTCTACGCCATATTCGCTGGCAATGCCCAGTTCCGGGCGCCCGTCCGCCTTGACCAAAGAGACACCCTCGTCAATAGCGCGCTGTCCCGCCCGTGCAGCCATAAGTGTGGGATTGCTATTATAGGTTTTAGCAAGCGCTTCGTTGAGGGTTTCTGCTGCTGCCGGGCTGGTTGCATGGAGGAGTGCGAGGGGCAGGGCTATGCTGCGGTAACGACAGAATTGGGGCATATTCATCCTCATAGGCAAAGGACTCTTGCGGCAGCAAAAGACCGGTTTGAGTTCTCCTTAGTGGCAGTTTTGCCCCAATGGAAGTTGCAACAGCCTGATAGGCCACCCTTCTGAATATATCTTGCAACCATGGGCCGGATATTGCGATAACAGCGGATATCTGCTGCACCTGTATCGAATGTTATCCGCAGTGCCCCTTGCTCAATACCGGCGTGGCGGCTAAAGGGCCGCACAGCTCCTTGAAATATCAGTTAGGCAGAATGCGCGATGGCGAAAATCAGTGGCGTAGAAATCCGTCCCGGTAATAATATCGAATATGAGGGCGGCCTGTGGCGTGCCGTCAAGATTCAGCACACCCAGCCCGGCAAGGGTGGCGCCTATATGCAGGTGGAGCTGAAAAATCTTATCGATGGGCGCAAGAATAATGTGCGCTTCCGCAGCGCTGAGACGGTTGAGCGTATTCGCCTCGATACGAAGGATTTCCAATATCTCTATTCCGAAGGCGATATGCTCGTTTTCATGGATACGGAGACATATGAGCAAATCAACCTGCCAACCGAGCTGCTTGGAGATGCCGTTGCCTTTTTGCAGGACGGCATGATGGTGATGCTTGAAATGTATGAAGAACGTCCGATTTCAGTGCAGCTCCCCGAAACCGTTGAGGCTGAGGTGGTTGAGGCTGATGCTGTGGTGAAAGGGCAGACCGCTTCTGCCAGCTTCAAGCCAGCGATTCTCGATAATGGCGTTCGTGTCATGGTGCCCCCGCATATTGTTTCAGGCACGCGCATTGTCGTTGATGTTTATGCGCGTGAATATGTAAAGCGGGCCGACTGAGTTTCGCCTGAAACATAATGTGTTGCGCGCACGTGCGGCGCGATAAACCCGAATGCGTCTTTCGGCCTGGCTCGAGACGAACGGAGAAGTGATTTGGTATCTCATTCTGGTCTTCTTACCGTCATGGAGCGCGCCGCACGCAAGGCAGCGCCGCGTTTGCGCCGCGACTTTGGTGAGGTCGAGCATCTGCAGGTCAGCCGCAAGGGACCGGCGGATTTCGTTTCCATGGCGGACCAGCGCTGCGAGCGCACTTTGGTCGAGGAGTTGCAAAAGGCGCGGCCGGACTGGGGTTTTCTGCTCGAAGAAGGCGGCGTTATCGAGGGTGATCCTGACAAGCCACGCTGGATCATTGATCCGCTCGACGGCACGACCAATTTTCTCCACGGCATTCCGCATTTTTCTATTTCTATTGCGGTGGAAGAGCGGCTTGCCAATGGCAAGCTGGAGGTGACGACCGGGCTTGTCTATCAACCGATTACCGATGAGAGCTATTGGGCAGAGAAAAATCGCGGTGCATGGCGGCATGACCAGCGTTTGCGTGTTTCTGCTCGTCGCGATCTGGCAGATTCACTGATTTCTACCGGCATTCCATTCTTCGGCCATGGCGATATGGCACAATGGACGCGCATTTTTGGTGCCGTCGCTCCATCAGTTGCGGGTATCCGGCGTTTTGGGTCAGCCGCGCTGGACCTCGCGCATGTTGCAGCAGGGCGGTATGACGGTTTCTGGGAAAGCGGTTTGCAGCCATGGGATGTGTCAGCGGGCATATTGCTGGTGCGTGAGGCGGGCGGTTTTGTGACCGATTTTCGCGGTGGCAGCCAGCCGGTTGAGCGTCAGGAAATTATCGCTGGCAATGATGCGATCCACAGCAAGCTACACAAGCTGGTCGCGGGCGCGCTACGTTAATAAAAAGGGGGCGGGAACCCAGAGCCCCTGGCGGGGGCATGTCCTCGCGTCAGGCCCCCGTCTCAGACATGGCCTGCAGCTCAGGCTTCAGGGGCCTGTGAGTTAAGCTGGATATAATTTTCGATACCCATGCGTTCGATCATGTCGAATTGGGTTTCAAGAGAATCCACATGATCCTCCTCGCTGTTCAATATATGCTGGAACAGGTCACGGCTGACGAAATCATGCACGGTTTCGCAATGCGCGATGGCCTGCTTCAATAGTGGAATGGCTTCCATCTCCAGCTCCAGATCGGCGCGCAGAATTTCCTCGACAGTTTCCCCGATTTTAAGGCGGCCAAGCAGCTGAAAATTGGGAATGCCATCGAGAAACAATATGCGTTCAGCGAGCGTGTCGGCATGTTTCATCTCATCGATGGATTCTTCATATTCAAATTTGGCGAGTTTTTTGACACCCCAATGATCCAGCATGCGATAATGCAGAAAATATTGGTTGATCGCTGTCAGCTCATTTTTAAGAGCCTCATTGAGAAATTCGATTACTTTGAGATCGCCCTTCATATCATTCTCCGGCTGAGGCTATTTGGATTACATATAGCGTCAGGTTCGGCTTTGTTAAGCCTGATGGGGCATGATATGAAATAATTATAGGGTTCAGGCAGCGCTTACACGCTCTGCATTGATAATAGTTTTGGCAAAGGTGACGCATTGGCCGCATTTGGGGCGCCTGCCGAAACGGGCATAGGCAGAGCATGGGTCTTGTGCGCCCTCGCGCACAGCCTCTCGAAAATCCTTTTCCCGTATTCCGTTACAGACACAAACCAACATGATTGTCATCCCTAGTTTCGAATCACTATATCATAATGATAATTAATCTCAATAGCGAAATTGCGATTTAATCGTTCCTTGACACTGCCGGCTTAGAGCGGCAGGCAAATTTTTCTGCATACCGTGCTGTAAAATATTTGTTGAACAGACATGGCGTTTCGCAGATGCACAACTTGGTATAATTTGATCTGAACAGAGGCTTGTGCGTGATTAATCCGACTCAACTCACCCATTTGGAGCGCTTGGAAGCCGAGAGCATCCATATCATGCGCGAGGTTGTGGCTGAGGCCGAAAAGCCTGTGATGATGTATAGTGTTGGCAAGGACAGTGCTGTCATGCTGCACCTGGCGCGCAAGGCCTTTTACCCGTCACCGCCTCCTTTTCCGCTGTTGCATGTTGATACGACATGGAAATTTCAGGCAATGTATGAGTTGCGTGACAAAATGGCGCAGGAAAGCGGCATGGAGCTGCTTGTCTATCAGAACCCGGAAGCAGCGGAGCGGGGCATTAACCCGTTTGATCATGGCCCGCTCCATACTGATATGTGGAAAACGGAAGGGCTGAAGCAGGCGCTTGATAAATATGGGTTTGATGTCGCTTTTGGCGGTGCGCGACGCGACGAAGAGAAGAGCCGCGCGAAAGAGCGGATCTTTTCCTTTCGTACTGCGAGCCATGGCTGGGATCCGAAGAACCAGCGGCCGGAGCTGTGGAACCTCTATAATGCGCGCAAGGCCAAGAGCGAAAGCATCCGTGTGTTCCCGATCTCCAACTGGACGGAGCTGGATATCTGGCAATATATCCACTTGAACGATATTCCGATTGTGCCGCTCTATTTCTCGGCAAAGCGCCCGACGGTGGAGCGTGACGGCATGCTCATCATGGTGGATGATGAGCGCTTCCCCTTGAAAGACGGCGAAACACCCGTGGAGCGTTCGATCCGCTTCCGCACATTGGGCTGCTACCCGCTTACCGGCGCGGTCGAGAGCGAAGCCGCGACATTGCCGGAGGTCATTCAGGAAATGCTGCTCACCACGACATCCGAGCGTCAGGGCCGGGTGATCGACAAGGACGGCGGCGATGCCTCGATGGAGAAGAAGAAGCAGGAGGGGTATTTCTGATGACGGATGTGCAGGACCCCATCTACAAAACCGATGCGTTGATTGCCGAAGATATCGACGCATATCTGGAAACCCATCAGCATAAATCTATGCTGCGGTTCATCACCTGCGGCAGTGTGGATGACGGAAAATCCACGCTGATCGGGCGTTTGCTTTATGATAGCAAGATGATCTTTGAGGATCAGCTTGCCGCGCTGGAAGCGGACAGTAAACGCGTGGGCACGCAGGGGCAGGAAATTGACTTTGCGCTGCTCGTCGATGGCCTGGCCGCCGAACGCGAGCAGGGCATCACTATCGATGTTGCCTATCGTTTCTTCACGACAGAAAAGCGCAAGTTCATCGTCGCCGATACGCCGGGGCATGAGCAATATACGCGCAATATGGTGACGGGTGCGTCAACGGCGGACCTTGCTGTTATCCTCGTTGATGCCCGTAAAGGCGTGCTGACGCAGACAAAGCGCCATAGCTATCTCGCGCATCTGATTGGCATTCAAAATATCGTACTGGCTGTTAACAAGATGGATCTGGTTGATTATAACCAGCAGGTCTTTGATGACATCGTCAAAAACTATACGGAATTTGCCCAGAGCATCGGTATTGAGACTTTCGTGCCGATGCCGATATCGGGTTTCAAGGGCGACAATATCGCTGCAAGTTCGGCCAATACTCCATGGTATAGTGGCCCGGCGCTGATCGAGCATCTTGAAACGGTTGAAGTGCGCACGACCACCAATCAGGACAAGCCTTTCCGTATGGCTGTCCAGTGGGTGAACCGGCCTAATCTCGATTTTCGGGGGTTTTCGGGTCAAGTCGCCACCGGGCGCATCAAGCCGGGCGATGCTGTTCGTGTATTGCCCCGTGGCAAGACTTCGACAGTAAGCCGCATCGTTACCCTGGATGGTGATCTGGAAGAGGCTGTAGCAGGCCAGTCCGTTACATTATGCTTCGCCGACGAGATCGACTGTTCGCGCGGCGATGTGATCGCTACGGCAGACAGTCCGCCAGAAACAGCAGATCAGTTTGAATCCACAATTGTCTGGATGGCCGATGATGCGCTGATCCCGGGCCGGGCCTATTGGTTCAAGCTGGGTACACAGATGGTTTCGGCCACCGTGCAGGCGCCCAAATATGTCGTCAACGTCAATACGATGGAGCATCTGGCGGCTAAGACGCTTGAGCTGAACGCCATTGGTGTGGCCGAGCTGGCGATGGACAAGCCGATTGTGTTTGAGGCTTATGCCGATAATCGGACATTGGGTGGCTTTATTCTGATCGACAAGATCACGAACAGTACGGTTGCTGCGGGCATGCTGCATTTCAGTCTGCGTCGTGCGCAAAATGTCCATTGGCAAGCGCTGGATATCAGCCGCGAGGCGCACGCGGGTCTGAAAAACCAGAAGCCGGCTGTGCTCTGGTTCACGGGGCTTTCCGGGTCGGGCAAATCAACCATCGCTAATATGGTTGAGAAAAAGCTGCACCGGATGAACCGGCACACTTTCCTGCTGGATGGCGACAATGTGCGTCACGGATTGAACAAAGACCTTGGTTTTACCGAAACGGACCGGATCGAGAATATCCGCCGTGTCGGTGAGGTGGCCAAGCTGATGGCGGATTCCGGGCTTATCGTCATTACCGCCTTCATCTCGCCCTTCCGCGCCGAACGCGACATGGTCCGTGCAATGCTGCCGGAAGGTGAATTCCTTGAAGTCTTTATTGATACGCCCTTGGCGGAAGCCGAAAAGCGCGACGTCAAAGGTCTCTACAAGAAGGCGCGGGCTGGCGAACTGAAAAACTTTACCGGAATAGATAGTCCTTATGAAGCGCCTGACACGCCGGAAATACGGATTGATACCACGAATATGGACCCTGAGGCGGCTGCCGATGTTATTATCGAGAGGCTATTAGGGTGGCATTGAGCGACGCAGAGCTGGCAGCGCGGCTTGCCGAGTGTGCGGGGCGTATATTATTGCAAGTGCGCGATTCCGGTTTGATCGAAGGCAAGGCTCTGGGCAAGGCAGGCGATCAAACCGCCAACCAGTTCCTTGTGCATGCGATCCGCCAGCAACGTCCTGACGATGGCTTGCTGTCCGAAGAAAGCAAGGACACACCGGAACGGCTGGAGAAGTCCCGTGTCTGGATCATCGATCCGGTGGATGGTACGCGCGAATATGGTGAAGCGCGCGATGACTGGGCCGTGCATGTTGCGCTTGCTATTGATGGCAAACCCGAAGTTGGTGCGGTCGCTTTGCCCGGAGTTGGCGAAGTATTGCGCTCCGATCAGCCAGTGCCCTTGCCGCCTGCCGGGTCGCCATTGCGTATGGTCGTCTCGCGTACCCGCCCGGCGGCGGAAGCCATTGCGGTGACGGAAAAGCTCGGCGGCGTGCTGGTGCCGATGGGCAGCGCAGGCGCCAAGGCGATGGCCATCATCCGTGGCGAGGCCGATATATATCTGCATAGCGGCGGACAATATGAATGGGATAGTTGCGCACCTGCTGCTGTTGCCGCCGCACATGGCCTGCATATCAGCCGGATCGATGGCTCGCCGCTTGTCTATAACCGACAAGAGGTTTACATGCCGGACTTGCTCATCTGCCGGAAGGAGCATGCCCGGCCTGTGCTTGACCTGTTGATGGATATTGCCGTCTGATGGATTTTTTACACCCATTATCGGGGTTTCTCGTCGGCCTCATGGTTGGGCTGACGGGGGTGGGCGGTGGTTCGCTCATGGCCCCGCTGATGATCCTGCTGTTGGGCGTGGCGCCTACCACAGCTATCGGCACGGACCTCTGGTTTGCGGCAATCACCAAGATGGTAGGCGGCACGGTGCATCATGGCCAGGGGCATGCCGATTGGCAGGTTGTCCGCCGACTGGCCTGGGGCAGCATACCTGCTGCATTACTGACACTCTGGTTCCTTTCGACAACGGACGCGCATCAGGTAAAAACAGGATTGATTGTCCAGCTACTGGGCGCAATTCTGGTGGTTACGGCCTTTGTAACCTTGCTGCATAAAAAGCTCTATTCGGCGGCTGCCCGGGTCGATCAATCGCGTATCGCGATATATCGCAAGGCCTTGCCGGGGGTTACAATGTTGGCTGGTGCCATATTGGGCGTAGTGGTGACGCTCACCTCTATTGGCGCTGGCGCATTGGGGGCAACCATGCTGGTTATGCTCTATCCTCTGCGGATGACGCCGCAAAAGATCGTCGGCACAGATATCGTGCACGCCGTGCCGTTGACCGTGGTAGCGGGGCTGGGACATTTCTGGATGGGAAATGTGGATTTCAGTTTGCTGGGCTCACTGCTGCTTGGTTCTATACCGGGGATCATTGTCGGTTCCAAGCTCACGAGCAGGATTAATGCAGGCATGCTGCGCTGGGCCTTGGCGGCCATGCTTTTATTCTCGGGCCTTCGTCTGCTGGCATAAGCTGTACCTGTGCTGTGCAATGCCCGCGCTTTTCCACCAATTGCGAATCATTCTCACAGGTTCCCCCCTTGCGCAGCTGGAAAGGGCGGCCTAAAGCCCGGCTTATAGAGCCAACTTGTGTCGCAGGGGATGAACTTGGTCGATCTTTCTCAATATCTGCCGATATTGATTTTCCTTGGTATCGCACTGGCGCTTTCGAGTGCATTTGTGTTCTTGCCGATGGTTGTCAGCCGTTTGACCGGGGCGCATAAGCCTGACGCGGAAAAGCTGAGCGAATATGAATGTGGCTTTCCGGCATTTGAAGACCCGCGCAACCAGTTTGATGTGCGCTTTTACCTCGTGGCGATTCTTTTCATTATCTTCGATCTGGAAGCGGCATTCCTGTTTCCATGGGCCGTCAGCCTTGACCAGATCGGCTGGGCTGGCTGGGCGACGATGATGATCTTCATTGGCGAGCTGGTGCTCGGCCTTATTTATGCATGGAAAAAGGGAGCGTTGGATTGGGAGTAGAGCTAGAGCGGCCCGCAACTGGTTTGGCTCCCGCCCCCGGTACGCAGCCTGACCCTGAATTTTTTAGCGCATTGTCTGCCGAAGTGCAGGACAAGGGCTTTCTCGTTACGTCTACGGAAGACCTGTTCCAATGGGCGCGTACCGGCTCGCTCTGGTGGATGACCTTTGGTCTGGCCTGCTGTGCGGTTGAAATGATTCACGTAAATATGCCGCGCTATGACATGGAGCGCTTTGGCGCCGCGCCGCGTGCTTCTCCGCGCCAGAGCGACGTGATGATTGTCGCGGGAACATTGTGCAACAAAATGGCCCCGGCGCTGCGCAAGGTCTATGACCAGATGTCCGAGCCGAAATATGTGATCTCGATGGGCTCTTGCGCCAATGGCGGTGGTTATTATCATTATAGCTACAGCGTTGTGCGCGGGTGCGACCGCATTGTGCCGGTGGATATTTATGTGCCTGGTTGCCCGCCGACAGCTGAAGCCTTGCTCTATGGCATCATGCAGTTGCAGCGCAAAATCCGACGCATCGGCACGATTGAACGGTGAGGGCAGGGCATATGGGTCATAATGCGCCTCTGGTTCCGGTGATTGACGGTATAGTTGATGAGCTGCGCACGCTTTTGGGTGGCTATCTTATCGATGTCATTGAGGCTGCAGACGAAATCAGCCTTGTTGTAGCGCGTGATGATATCGTCGCAGTGATGACCAAGCTGCGCGATGGTGCGCAATATCAGCAGCTTATGGAAATTGCGGGTGTGGACTATCTTGATCGCCCGGAGCGTTTCGAAGTGGTCTATCATCTGCTCAGCGTCACGCGGAACCACCGTGTGCGCGTCAAGCTCTCGACCGATGAAGCGACGCCTGTGCCTTCCGTTACCGGGCTATGGCCGGTTGCGGGCTGGCTGGAGCGCGAAGTGTTCGACATGTATGGCGTTATCTTCTCAGGCAATACCGACCTTCGCCGCATCCTGACCGATTATGGCTTTTCCGGCTATCCGCAGCGCAAGGACTTCCCGCTCACCGGCTATGTCGAGTTGCGCTACAGCGAAGAAGATAAGCGCGTTGTTTATGAGCCGGTGAAACTGGCACAGGACTTCCGCAATTTCGATTTCATGTCGCCATGGGAAGGCGCGGAATATATTCTGCCCGGCGATGAAAAGGTGCATGGCGAAGAGCCGGGTGCCCCAACATCAGCGCCTGCCAGTGCGCCGCCTGCTACCAGGGCTGCGCCCGCTACAGAAACGAAAACCAAGAAAACGACTGAGAAACCAGAGGATACCGGAGCGGGCGAAGCGGCAAACAAGGCTGCTGCCAAAACAAGCAAAAGCGGGGGCAAGGCATGAGCGCCGATACACTCGACCCGATGGTCGCTGACGCCGCTGCGAGCGAGAAGCGCACTGTAACAGTGGGCACTCCGGGCGCGCAGAGCGAAGATGGCATCGAGAATTACACGATCAACTTCGGCCCGCAGCACCCGGCTGCGCATGGCGTGTTGCGTTTGGTCATGGAGCTGGACGGCGAGATCGTCGAACGCTGCGACCCGCATGTCGGGCTGCTGCACCGTGGCACTGAGAAGCTGATCGAGCATAAAACCTATATGCAGGCTTTGCCCTATTTCGACCGGCTGGATTATTGTTCGCCGCTCGGCATGGAGCATAGCTATGTGCTGGCGATCGAGAAGCTGCTCGATCTGGAAGTGCCGCTGCGCGCGCAATATCTGCGCGTGTTCTTTGCGGAGCTGACCCGCATCAGCAACCATATGCTGAACCTTGGCGCGCACGTCATGGATGTCGGAGCAATGACGCCGAACCTGTGGATGTTCGAAATCCGTGAGGATTGCCTGAACTTCTTTGAACGCGCATCGGGCGCGCGTATGCACAGCGCTTATTTCCGCCCCGGCGGCGTTCATCAGGATGTGCCTTTGAAGCTGCTCACCGACATTGGCGACTGGCTCGACAATCGCCTGCCGACCTTGTTCGAGGATGCGATTTCGCTGGTGGCGGATAACCGCATCTTCAAGCAGCGTAATGTCGATATTGCTATCTGCTCCAAGGAAGATGCGCTGGCATGGGGTTTTTCCGGTCCGATGATCCGCGGCTCCGGCATCCCGTGGGACATTCGCAAGAGCCAGCCCTATGATGTCTATGACCGGATGGAATTTGACGTGCCGGTCGGCACCCGCTTCGATTGCTATGACCGGTTTATGGTTCGCGTTGAGGAAGTGCGCCAGAGCGCGCGCATCATGAAGCAGTGCCTCAACGAAATGCCGAACGGTCCGATTGCTTCGGATGACCGCAAGGTCGTGCCGCCCAAGCGTGGCGAGATGAAATCGAGCATGGAAGCGCTGATCCATCACTTCAAGCTCTACACCGAGGGTTTCCACGTTCCGGCGGGTGAAGTCTATGTCGCGACCGAAAGCCCCAAGGGCGAGTTCGGCGTGTATCTCGTCAGCGATGGCAGCAACAAGCCCTATCGCTGCAAAATCCGCCCGACTGCGTTTAGCCATTTGCAGGCGATGGACTTCATGATGAAGGGCCACATGCTCGCTGATACCACGGCCGTGCTCGGCGCGATGGACATTGTTTTCGGAGAATGTGACCGCTAATGGCTGACGCACCGCAAATCCCTGATGAAGCCGAAGTCCGCGCGCAGTGGGGCGATTTCGCCTGGACCAAAGAAAACGCCGCGCAGGCCAAAACAATCATCGCGCGCTATCCCGAAGGGCGGCAGCAGTCGGCAGTGATGCCGTTGCTCGACCTTGCCCAGCGGCAGGTCGGCGTGAAGACGAATACGCAGGGCTGGTTGCCGGTCCCGGTGATGGAATATATCGGCGATCAGCTCGATATGCCCTATATGCGCGTCTATGAAGTCGCGACCTTCTACACCATGTATAATCTCGCGCCGGTCGGCCGCTATCATGTGCAGGTCTGCGGCACGACGCCCTGTATGTTGCGTGGCTCGGATGACGTCATGTCGGCGTGCAAGGCCAAGGGCATGCACAAAGGCGGCACGACTGAGGACGGCCTGTTCACGCTGACCGAGGTCGAGTGCCTGGGCGCGTGCGCCAATGCGCCGATGGTGCAGATCAACGACGACAATTACGAAGACCTTACTTTCGAGAGCATGACCGCAATCCTTGATGACCTCGCGGCGGGCAAACAGCCGAAAATCGGCCCGCAGATAGAGCGCCAGACCAGCGCGCCGGAAGGTGGCCCGACCACGCTCAAGGAAATGGTCACGGACAATCATGATTATCGGGGGAGCTGGTGATGCCAGAGACACCCAACACAGAAACCGCAGCGCCTCCCGCCTTCGTCGGCCCGCTCGACGACAAGGACCGCATCTTCACCAACGTCCATGGCTATCAGGACTGGGGCATAGACGCGGCGATGAAACGCGGCGACTGGGACAACACCAAGAAGCTGCTCGAAATCGGCCATGATGGCATTATCGACCAGATCAAGGCGTCGAACCTGCGCGGGCGCGGTGGCGCGGGCTTCCCCACCGGTATGAAATGGTCCTTCATGCCCAAGGAAAGCAAGGATGGTCGCCCCAGCTTCCTCGTCATCAATGCCGACGAGTCCGAGCCGGGCAGTTGCAAGGACCGCGAGATCATCCGTCATGATCCGCACAAGCTGATCGAAGGCGCGCTGGTCGCTGGTTTCGCGATGCGCGCGCGCGCGGCCTATATCTATATTCGCGGCGAGTTCATTTATGAGGCGAAGGTGCTCTTCGCTGCGGTCGAGCAGGCCTATGCCAAGGGTTTTATCGGCAAGAATGCCTGCGGATCGGGCTATGATTTCGACGTGTTTGTCCATCGCGGTGCGGGCGCTTATATCTGCGGCGAGGAAACCGCGCAGATCGAGAGCCTTGAGGGCAAAAAGGGCCAGCCACGCCTGAAACCGCCTTTCCCGGCGGGTGCGGGGCTTTATGGCTGCCCGACGACCGTCAATAATGTTGAGAGCATTGCGGTTGCGCCGACGATCCTGCGGCGCGGCGCGGCGTGGTTCAACAGCTTCGGGCGCGAGGGCAATCGCGGTACCAAATTGTTCCAGATTTCGGGCCATGTGAACAAGCCGTGCGTGGTCGAAGAGAGCATGAGCATCCCGTTCAAGGAGCTGATCGACCGGCATTGCGGCGGCATCAAGGGTGGCTGGGACAATCTGCTCGCGGTTATTCCGGGTGGTTCGTCGGTTCCGCTGGTTCCTGCAGCGCAGATCATGGACGCGCCGATGGACTTTGACGGGCTGAAAGCGCTTGGCTCCGGCCTTGGCACGGCGGCGGTGATCGTGATGGACAAGTCCACCGATATCGTCCGGGCGATTGCGCGCCTTTCCTATTTCTACAAGCACGAGAGCTGCGGCCAGTGCACGCCCTGCCGCGAAGGCACCGGCTGGATGTGGCGCGTTATGGAGCGTCTGCGCACCGGCGAGGCGGAGCAGGAAGAGATCGACATGCTCTTTCAGGTCACCAAACAGGTCGAAGGCCACACCATCTGCGCGCTGGGCGACGCGGCGGCCTGGCCCATTCAGGGCCTCATCCGCCATTTCCGCCCGGAAATCGAACGACGTATCAGCGAGAATAAAGCGGGCGGCGCCCCAATGATGGAGGCGGCGGAGTGAAACATTCATATGTCATCCCCGCGAAGGCGGGGATCCAGATTGGTCGGGCGCATATGGTCGCCCTAGATTCCCGCTTTCGCGGGAATGACGAGGTGGTAGATAATGCCTAAAGTCACCGTAGATGGCGTAGAACTGGAAGTCCCGGCGGGCGCGACTGTGTTGCAGGCGTGCGAGCTTGCGGGCAAGGAAATCCCGCGTTTCTGCTATCATGAGCGCCTCTCCATCGCCGGCAATTGCCGCATGTGCCTTGTCGAGGTGAAGCCCGGACCGCCCAAGCCGCAGGCGTCGTGCGCGCTGCCCGCTGGCGAGGGGCAGGAAATCCGCACCGACAGCGAGATGGTCAAGAAAGCGCGCGAAGGCGTGATGGAGTTTCTGCTCATCAACCACCCGCTCGATTGCCCGATTTGCGATCAGGGCGGCGAGTGTGACTTGCAGGACCAGAGCGTTGCTTATGGCCGGGGCGCATCGCGCTATGACGAGAACAAGCGCGCCGTCACCGAGAAATATATGGGGCCGCTCGTCAAGACGGTGATGACGCGCTGCATCCAGTGCACGCGCTGCGTCCGCTTTGCCGAAGAAGTCGCAGGTGTGCCGGAAATCGGCGCGATCGGGCGCGGCGAGAATATGCAGATCACCACCTATCTGGAGCATGCCGCCAAGAGCGAGCTGTCCGGCAATGTGGTCGACCTTTGCCCCGTTGGCGCGCTCACTTCGCGGCCTTATGCGTTTGAGGCGCGGCCATGGGAGCTGCAAAAGACGTTCGCTATCGACGTGATGGACGCCATTGGCACCAACATTCGTCTTGATAGCCGGGGTCGTGCTGTGCTGCGCGCATTGCCACGCGTCAACGATGATGTGAACGAGGAATGGGCGTCCGACAAGACGCGGCATCATGTCGATGGGCTGCTGCGCCGCCGCCTTGATAAGCCCTATGTGCGCAAGGGCGGCAAGCTGGTTGCGACTACATGGGACGAGGCCTTTGCGACTGTTGCCAAAGCGGCGAAAGATGCGGGCAAGTCGGTCGCGGCGGTTGCGGGCGATATGGTCGATTGCGAGACCATGTATGCCGCGCGTGAGCTGGTGCGCTCCCTTGGCGGCAAGGGCGCGATGCTCGAAGGTCGCCAGACGGGACTGGCTTATGATGTGTCGAGCCTCTCCGCGGTCAATTTCAACTCGACGATCGCGGGCGCGGAAACAGCCGACGTGATCCTGCTGGTGGGCACGAACCTGCGCTGGGAAGCCGCGCTTATCAACACGCGCATTCGCAAGGCCGTGAAAAATGGTGCGAAAGTCTTTGCTATCGGGCCGGAAGTTGACCTCACCTATAAGGTGGAGTGGTTGGGCAATGATGCGTCGCTGCTCGCCAACTTGCCTCAGGCGGTGGTCGATGCGTTCAAGGATGCCAAGCGGCCAATGCTGCTCGCGGGTGGCGGCATTCTCGCCAAGGATGGCGCGCATGGCGACACGCTGGCGCTGGTCGAGACGCTGGGTCTGATCAAGGATGGCTGGAACGGCTATAATATCCTGCACTTCGCGGCGGCGCGCATGGGCGGGCTGATGCTCGGCTTCGCGACTGAGGGCGGCGTGAAGGCGATTGCGGCGAAAAAGCCGAAGCTGCTCTTCTCACTGGGCGCAGACGAGGTGGATTATTCCGCCTTTGGCGACAGCTTCAAAGTCTATGTCGGTCATCATGGCGATGCCGGTGCCCATACGGCAGATGTCATCCTGCCCGGCGCGAGCTATGCCGAGAAGGCGGGCACCTATGTTAATCTGGAAGGGCGCGTGCAGCGCGGCGAGAAGGCCGTGTTTGCGCCCGGTGATGCCCGCGAAGACTGGAGCATTTTCAGAGCTTTGTCGCAGGTTATAGGTAAAACACTTCCGTTCGACAGTTTTGAACAACTGCGCGCGAAGATGTCTGCCGATGTGCCGGAACTGGCATCGGAAGGTCTGGCCGATTATGGCTGGACTTCGCCCAAGCTGCCGACCGGAGCGAGCGGTGAATTCGGTTCGCCGATCAAGGATTTCTATCTCACCAACAGCATTTGCCGCGCCTCGCCGACGATGCAGCGCTGCTCGGCTGAACTGCTGCACGGTGAAGAATTTGCGGAGGCCGCGGAATGACCGTCTCCATATTTAACATCGTCATTCCCGCGCAAGCGGGAATCCAGTCTACGAAAGGGGCATTGCGCCAAGGCGGCTGGACCCCCGCTTTCGCGGGGGTGACAATAGGGGGTGAAGTCCGATGACCGCTTTCTTCCAGTCCCTCGGAATGCCCTATGAATGGGCATGGCTGACCTCTACGGTCGCGGGCATATTGCTGATTTCGCTGCCGCTGATGCTGGCGGTTGCCATGATTATCTATGCCGACCGCAAGATCTGGGCGGCGATTGCGCTGCGCAAAGGGCCGAATGTCGTCGGTCCCTTCGGTCTGCTCCAGAGTTTTGCCGATGGCCTCAAGGTGTTCCTGCAGGAAACGATTATTCCGTCGGCGGCGAACAAGGGGCTGTTCCTGATCGCGCCGATCATCACCTTCACTGTGGCATTATTGTCCTGGGCGGTGATTCCGTTTGATGCCGGTGTGGTGCTCTCAGACATTAATGTCGGCCTGCTTTATATTTTCGCGGTCAGTTCGCTGGGCGTTTATGGTGTGGTGATCGCGGGCTGGGCGTCTAACTCGAAATATCCGTTTTTTAGCGCGATGCGTGCCTCGGCGCAGATGATTTCCTATGAGGTTTCCATCGGCTTCATCATCATCTGCGTGGTGCTGTGGGCTGGCAGCTTCAATCTTACGGAAATCGTCGAGAGCCAGAAGGGCTATTATGGCGTCCTCAATGGCCATGGCTTCAACCCGCTGCTCTTCCCGATTGCGGTGATGTTCCTCATCTCTGCGCTGGCCGAAACCGCGCGCGCGCCGTTTGACCTGACCGAAGCGGAGAGCGAGCTGGTCGCGGGCTATCAGACCGAATATTCGTCCATGGCCTTCGCGCTCTACTGGCTCGGCGAATATGCCAATGTTCTCCTGATGTGCGCCTTGAACGCGCTGCTCTTCTGGGGCGGGTATCTGCCGCCGGTTGACTGGGCACCGCTCTACGCCGTGCCGGGCATACTCTGGCTGTTCGCGAAGATACTCTTCTTCTTCTTCGTGTTCTCATGGGTCAAGGCGACCGTGCCGCGCTACCGCTATGACCAGCTTATGCGTCTGGGCTGGAAAGTCTTCCTGCCGCTCTCGCTGTTCTTTGTTTTTCTGGTGAGCGGCTTCCTCATGCTGACGAGGTATGGGGGATGAGATTAGCGTCGCTTATGTTTGCTACCGTTGTCACAGGTGGGTGTGATCGACCATCCGATCACTTTGAATATACCCGCGTGAACTCTGATGAGCCACCAATTTTGGTGGAAACCTCAACCGGTTGCACTTGGCTCTTAGTCCCAAATTGGAAAGTCGAGAATCCAAAGGAGGGGCAAGAAATTGATATCGAAGCAGAAAAAGGGATAGCAAGGGATATCGAGAATTATGCGCTCGTTTCTGTAAAGACGGGCGGTAAAGCCATGTGTAATGAGCGGTTTGGGCTTGGGGTGCCGCACGGTGTAATTCTGAAGGGAGCGGCAAAATGATCGCCCATACCATTAAATCCTTCTTCCTTATCGAATTTGTGAAGGCACATTGGCTGACCTTGAAATATTTCTTCAAGCCCAAGGCGACGATCAACTATCCGTTCGAGAAGAACCCGATCAGCCCGCGCTTCCGCGGCGAGCATGCGCTGCGGCGCTACCCGAATGGCGAAGAGCGCTGCATTGCGTGCAAGCTGTGCGAGGCGATTTGCCCGGCGCAGGCAATCACCATCGAGGCGCAGCCGCGTGATGACGGCAGCCGTCGCACGACGCGCTATGATATCGACATGACCAAGTGCATTTATTGCGGCTTTTGTCAGGAAGCCTGCCCGGTCGATGCGATTGTCGAGGGGCCGAATTTCGAATTCGCAACGGAAACGCGCGAGGAGCTGCTTTATGATAAAGCCAAGCTTCTCGAAAATGGTGACAAATGGGAGCGGGCAATCGCGGCAAACCTTGCCGCCGATGCGCCCTATCGTTAAGGCGCTGCGCAGGGGGATGAACATCCAGTGATACAGGTCTTCGCCTTTTATCTTTTCGCATGCATCATGGTGGCTGCGGGTGCGCTCACCATTTTTGCGCGCAATCCGGTGCACAGTGTGTTGTGGCTGATCGTCGCTTTCTTCAACGCTGCCGGGCTTATGGTGCTCGTCGGTGCGGAGTTTATCGCGATGCTGCTTGTCATTGTTTATGTTGGCGCGGTCGCGGTGTTGTTCCTGTTCGTCGTGATGATGCTCAATATCGACTTTGCTGAGCTGCGCGCTGGCTTCGTCAGCTATCTGCCGTTCGGTGTGTTGATTGCGCTGGTGCTGCTGGTGGAAATATTGCTTGGTGTTGGCATATGGCAGGCTGGCCCGGTTGAGCTGGCGCAGCGCGCCGCGCCCACGCCTGCTGATGTGCCCAATATCGAGGCCATCGGTGCTCTGCTTTATACGCGCTATATCTTCCTGTTCGAGGCAGCGGGCATCATCCTGCTCGTTGCGATGATCGGCGCTATCGTGCTGACACAGCGCGCGCGCACCGGGGTTAAAGGGCAGAATATTTCCAGCCAGAACCGCCGCCGCCCGGAAGAGGCGATCGTCAATGTCAATCAGCCTGTAGGGCAGGGGGTAGAGCTGTGATCGGCCTGCAACATTATCTTGTCGTTTCGGCGATCCTGTTTGTGATGGGGGTGCTGGGCATCTTCATCAACCGCAAGAACATCATCATCATCCTGATGGCGATTGAGCTGATCCTGCTCGCGGTAAACCTGAACCTCGTGGCGTTCAGCGCTTATCTGGGGGATCTGGTCGGTCAGGTCTTCTCGATGTTTGTGCTGACTGTGGCGGCGGGCGAAGCGGCTATCGGCCTTGCGATCCTCGTCATTTACTTCCGCTCGCGGGGCACAATTGCCGTTGACGATGCCAACCGGATGAAGGGGTGAGCTGACTGTGAACGCGATCCAGCTTATCGTATTGCTTCCGCTGCTCGCCGCGATTGTCGCGGGGCTTGGCAACAAGGCATTGGGCAATGTGCCCGCGAAGATCATTACCACGGGCGCGCTGTTTATTTCTTGCGCGCTGAGCTGGCCGATCTTCCTGAGCTTTGTTGCCGGGAATGCAGAGGCCTATACCGCGCCGGTCTTCACCTGGATTAACTCTGGCAGTTTCCAGTCGATGTGGGAGCTGCGCGTCGATACGCTGACCGCCGTGATGCTCGTTGTCATCACCAGCGTTTCCGCGCTCGTGCATCTGTATAGCTGGGGTTATATGGACGAAGATCCGGATCAGCCGCGCTTCTTCGCCTATCTCTCGCTCTTCACCTTCGCCATGCTGATGCTGGTGACGGCCAACAATCTGTTGCAGATGTTCTTCGGTTGGGAAGGCGTGGGCCTCGCATCCTATCTGCTCATCGGTTTCTGGTTCCGCAAGCCCAGCGCCAATGCCGCCGCGATCAAGGCGTTTGTCGTCAACCGCGTGGGCGACCTTGGCTTCATGATGGGCATTTTCGGCACCTATCTGGTGTTCGATACCATCTCTATCCCGGAAATCCTCGAAGCTGCGCCTGCTATGGCGGGCAGCACCATCGGTTTCCTCGGTGGCCGGTTTGATACGATGACGGTGCTGTGTTTGCTGCTGTTTGTAGGCGCGATGGGTAAGTCCGCGCAGCTCGGTCTGCACACATGGTTGCCCGATGCGATGGAAGGCCCGACGCCTGTGTCGGCGCTGATCCACGCCGCGACGATGGTGACCGCTGGCGTGTTCATGGTGTGCCGCCTCTCGCCGATGTTCGAGACCAGCGAAACGGCGCTGACGGTTGTGACTTATGTGGGCGCGGCGACCTGTCTGTTCGCGGCGACTATCGGTACGGTGCAGACCGACATCAAGCGCGTGATTGCTTATTCGACCTGTTCGCAGCTCGGCTATATGTTCTTCGCCGCTGGCGTGGGCGCATATGGCGCGGCGATGTTCCATCTCTTCACGCATGCTTTCTTCAAGGCATTGCTGTTCCTTGGCGCTGGCTCGGTGATCCACGCGATGCACCATGAGCAGGACATGCGCTATTATGGTGGCCTGCGGAAGCATATCCCGATCACCTTCTGGGCGATGATGGCGGGCACGCTGGCAATTACCGGTGTCGGCTTTATTGACCCTGCCGGGCATCAGGTCTTCGGTTTTGCTGGCTTTTATTCGAAAGACGCAATCCTTGAGTCGGCCTATGCTTCGGGCGGGGCGGGCGTGAGTGCCTTTTATATCGGCATATTCGCCGCTTTGCTCACCAGCTTCTACAGCTGGCGGCTGGTGTTCCTCACCTTCTTTGGCAAGCCGCGCTGGATCGAGTCCGAGCATATTCAGCACAGCGTCCACAAGACGCCGGAAACCGCAGAGGACAGCACGGGGGGCTATCATCCGCATGAAAGCCCCTGGGTCATGCTGTTGCCGTTGCTGGTGCTGAGCGTTGGCGCGATTTTCGTAGGCTTTGCGTTCCATCATCCGTTTGTCGATGCTGAACATGGCGCGCATTTCTGGGGCCTGAGCACGCTCGCTTTTGATGCGCATCTGATGCACGAAATGCATGAAGTGCCGATGTGGGTGAAGCTGGCGCCTGCTGCCGTGATGCTCACGGGGCTGTATATCGCGTGGATGGCTTATATCCGCCATACGGACTGGCCCGCGAAGTTCACCGCGCAATTCTATGTGCTCTACGACTTCCTGCTCAACAAATGGTATTTTGACGAGCTGTATAACGCGATCTTCGTCAAACCGGCTTTTGCTATTGGTCGTTTCCTGTGGAAGCGTGGTGACGAAGGCACGATTGACCGCTTCGGCCCCAATGGCATGGCGGCGCTGGTCGTTGCGGGCACGCGGGTGACGCGCAAGCTGCAATCCGGATATCTCTACACTTATGCGCTGGTGATGCTGATCGGTCTCGCCGCTGCGGTAACTTGGGCGATAACACGATAATGAACGCACTCGGTTTCCCCCTCATTTCGCTGATGCTCGCTGTGCCTATGGTGGCGGCGATTGTCTGCCTGTTTTCGGGCGCTGCCACCGCGCGGATGATTGCGCTCGGCGCGACGCTCGCCAATCTGGCGCTGGGCGTGGTGATGTGGTTCAGCTTCGATCAGAGCGCGAGCGCGCCGCAATGGCAGTTCCAGGAATATGCACCGATCTTCGGGCGTTTCGCCTGGGCAATGGGTATTGACGGCATTGCGATGTTGTTGATCGCGCTCACCGTGTTCCTGATGCCGATCTGCATATTGGCGAGCTGGGAAGCGATCGGGAAGCGCGTTGGCGAATATATGGCGGCCTTCCTGTTCATGGAAGTGCTGATGATCGGCGTGTTTGCAGCGCAGGATTTGTTTCTCTTCTACATTTTCTTCGAGGCTGGCCTGATTCCGATGTATCTCATCATTGGTATCTGGGGCGGCGCGAACCGGATTTACGCCAGCTATAAATTCTTCCTCTACACACTGCTCGGCTCGGTGCTGATGCTGATCGCGATGCTGTGGATGGCGCGCGAAGCGGGCACGACCGACATTCCGACGCTGATGAATTACAATTTCGACCCGCATGTTCAGACATGGCTGTGGCTCGCCTTCTTCGCCAGCTTCGCGGTGAAAATGCCGATGTGGCCGGTACACACATGGTTGCCCGATGCGCATGTTCAGGCGCCGACAGCGGGTTCGGTGATCCTTGCCGGCGTATTGTTGAAAATGGGCGGCTATGGTTTCATCCGCTTCTCGCTGCCGATGTTCCCGGATGCGTCGGCGGAGCTTGCATGGCTGGTCTTTGGCCTGTCGATGGTCGGGCTGGTCTACACCTCGCTGGTTGCGCTGGTGCAGCAGGATATGAAGAAGCTGATCGCTTATTCGTCCGTCGCGCATATGGCGATTGTCACGGTGGGGCTGTTCGCGTTCAATCAGGCGGGCATCGAGGGCGCGATGATGGTGATGCTCGGCCATGGTCTGGTGTCGGGCGCGCTGTTCCTGTGCGTTGGCGTGATTTACGACCGGCTGCACACCCGCGAGATTGACCGCTATGGTGGCCTCTCGATCAACATGCCGCAATATTCCGTGCTGTTCCTGCTCTTCACCATGGCGTCAGTCGGCCTGCCGGGTACGTCCAACTTCGTCGGCGAATTCCTGGCGCTCATGGGCGTTTATGAAGCGTCGAGCTGGGTGGCGATTATCTGCACCACGGGTATCATTTTGGGCGCGGGCTATATGCTCTATCTCTATCGCCGCATTTGCTATGGCGACCTGACCAATGATGACGCGCGCGCCATGCTTGACCTCAATATCCGTGAGAAGGTGATGCTGGTCCCGATTGCGCTGGGCGTATTGTGGATGGGCATATATCCGGAAAGCTTCCTCAGCCCCATGCGCGCCGACGTGCAGGCCGTGGTAGCGCGGCTTGCGCCTGCCAAGCCGGAAGGCGATGCGCATCTTGCGATGGGCAAAGCGGTGGCCGCAGAAAAAGAGCATCATATAACAGACCAGCATGAAGCAGCCGGGGAGGCGCACTGATGATTGAGACCGCATCCCTGCTAATGACTATGCCGGAGCTGTTGCTGACCGGCTTTGGCCTTATTCTGCTCATGGTCGCGACCTTTGGTGGCGATGGCGCAGCGCGTCTGGTTGGCTGGTTATCTGTTGCCGCGCTGGCTGTTGCGGGCTGGAGCCTGTGTGGCTTGCCCAGCTCTGGCGGTGAAGCCTTTGATGGCCTTTATCGCGCCGATGCCTTTGGCGCATTCGCCAAGGTGCTGATTTATGTGGCGGCGGCCGTGTCGATCATTATCGCACCACGCTTTTTCGCAACCGGCAATTCCGGCATTGGCGGGGCGATCCGCGCCGAATATCCGATTCTGATCATCTTCGCGACCGTCGGCATGGGGCTGATGGTGTCTGCGGGCGATATGCTCACGCTCTATGTCGGGCTGGAGCTGAACAGTCTGGCGGCTTATGTGCTTGCCAGCTTCATGCGGCAGGACGGACGCAGCGCGGAAGCGGGCCTCAAATATTTCGTGCTGGGCGCATTGGCGAGTGGCATATTGCTTTATGGCATTTCGCTGCTCTACGGTTTCACCGGCTCGACCAGCTATAGCGGTATCGCGGCTGCCATGGCGGATGACCTCTCGATGGGCGAGACATTCGGCCTTGTGTTCGTATTGACCGCACTGGCCTTCAAGATCAGCGCTGTGCCGTTCCATATGTGGACACCGGACGTGTATGAAGGCGCGCCGACACCGGTTACGGCTTTCTTCGCCAGTGCGCCCAAAGTGGCGGCAATGGCTCTGCTTGTCCGCGTGTCGATGGAAGCCATGGGCAGCGCTGTGGAAAGCTGGCAGCAGATCGTCATTTTCGTGGCGCTGGCATCCATTCTCTTCGGTGCGGTTGCGGCTATCGGCCAAAGCAATATCAAGCGTCTGCTCGCCTATTCGTCGATCAACAATGTCGGCTTTGCGCTTATCGGACTTGCCGCAGGTACGGCGGAGGGCGTTGCTGCCGTGTTGAGCTACCTCGCCATCTATGTGGTGATGACGCTGGGCAGCTTCCTGTGCGTGCTTCAGATGCGCGATGCAGACGGCAATCCTGTTGAGGATATTGCCAGCCTCGCGGGGCTCTCGCAGAGCCGCAAGGGACTGGCTGCAGCGTTCGCCATCTTCATGTTCTCGCTGGCAGGCATTCCGCCGCTCATGGGCTTCTGGGGCAAGTTTCTTGTCTTTGATGCGGCGGTGGGCGCAGGCCTCACGGGCCTTGCGATCTTCGGTATTGCTGCTTCGGTGATAGGCGCATTTTATTATCTCAAGATCATCAAGACGATCTATTTTGACGAACCGGCGAGTGAGTATGCACCCGCTGGAAGCGGTCTTGAAAATGCGCTGATTGCCATCAGTGCGGCTGCGATTGTCCTGGGGTATCTGCTCAACCCGCTGCTCGATGCCACGAGCAAGGCTGCGGCTGCGGCGCTTTAAACCGGACCGGTGGTATAGGCTGGTGATGCAGGCCGCCCCCGACATCCGCACAGTTGCGGAAACTGGCTCGACCAATGAGGATATGAAGGCGCTGGCCCGGGAAGGCGCGCCAGAAGGCACATGGCTGCGTGCGGCGCGCCAGACGTCTGGCAAGGGGCGCATGGGCCGCGTCTGGGAAGGCGGGAGCGGCAATCTCTTTGCCTCGACGCTGGTGCGTCTTGGCCCGCGCGATCCTTCACCTGCCACGCTGGCTTTCGTAACGGCAGTGGCTGTGCATGAAATACTCTCAGATTTTGTTGGCGAGAATGCGATCAGGCTCAAATGGCCTAATGATGTGATGGCTCAAGTGCTTCCAGCAAAAGTGGGAACCGGTTTTGCGTCCGGAAGCGCGATAAATAATAAAACCCATGCCAAGCTGTGTGGCATGTTGCTGGAGCGCGCTGACGATGCCGTCATCATCGGCATTGGCATCAATATCACCGATGCGCCCGACGTACCGGACCGGATGACGACCTGCCTGCATATGCTGGGC
>Ga0070726_10001207_pt1 | contig 26985 bp, 27 predicted proteins | sample tdAd471_FD_67275 | JGI IMG/M metagenome (GOLD analysis project Ga0070726, IMG submission 67275) | Marine sediment microbial communities from the Atlantic coast under amendment with organic carbon and nitrate - tdAd47.1 | ecosystem: Environmental > Aquatic > Marine > Coastal > Sediment | place...
AAGGTGGTGCTCAAGGCACTTACTCCTTCAATTATTATTCGTCACTCGCGTTGGCCTTACCCTCAGACTTCCAAAAAAGTCTGAACCAGCCAGACTATCGCAACACCGATTGCCGCGAGGGTCAAGCCCGTGACCCGAAGCTTTGCGGTGGGCTGTTTTGATGCTGCGACAAGCAGCTTTTTGAAGCCCTCCGGCATCAAGGCATAGGCCGCGCCTTCAATGAAGAAAGCGAGGCCCAGCCCAACGAGTAGCAGTTTCCAGTCCATGGCTTCTGCCAGATACCGGACTATTTATTGTCCATGAACAGCTTGAAGAACTCGCTGTCCGGGGACAGGACAAGGCGGGTATCGTCCTTGCCCAAGGATTTTCTGTAAGCCTGCATGGTACGGTAGAATTCGAAGAAATCTTCATCCTTGCTGTATGCATCCGCAAAAATCTTCACGGCCTGGCCATCAGCCTCACCACGGATCGTCTGCGACTGACGCTCTGCTTCCGCAAGGATTTCGGCAACCTGCCGGTCTGCCGCCGCGCGAATTTTCACCGCGTCACGCTGACCAGAGGCCCGCTTTTCCGCAGCTTCACGCTGGCGTTCGGTTTCCATGCGGCGGAAGATCGCTTCGCTGTTCTCCCGTGGCAGGTCCACGCGCTTCAGGCGTACATCAACCACTTCAAGGCCGAATGTCAGCGCCCGCTGGTTGGTCAGGTCACTGATTTTCTTCATCAGTTCTGCCCGCTGGCCAGATACGATTTCGTTCATCGGCTCCTTCGCCAGAACCTGACGAACGGTTGATTCCATCGCATCTTCAAGAAGGCGCGCTGCACCCACTTCGGTCCGCGCCGCCTGATAGCGCTTGAGCGGATCGGCGATGCGGTAGCGCGCGAAACTGTCCACCAGGATACGGCGCTGGTCAGATGCCAGCACTTCCTGCGGCGGCACATCCAGGCTGAGGATACGCTTCTCAAGGAAGATCACCTGTTCCATGACCGGGATCTTAAAATGGAGGCCCGGTGTGGTAACGGTGCGCTTTGGCTCACCGAATTTAACCACGATAGCCTGCTCGCGCTCGTCTACAACATAAACGCTGCTTACACCGGCAACCAGAATAATGAGGGAAACAACGATAGCTACAATTGATTTAACACTCATGGCTTATTCTCCCCCGCTTTTCTTGTTCAACTGCTCAAGCGGCAGATAAGGCACGACGCCAGAGCCAGCCTTGCCATCAACGACAATCTTGTCCATGCCAGCCAGAATCTGCTCCATGGTTTCAAGATAGATGCGTTTCTTGGTCACGTCTTTGGCCAGAATGTATTCGTTGTAGACTGACATAAAGCGGGCAGCCTCACCCTGGGCGCGGGCAACAACCTGCGCCCGGTAGGCTTCAGCCTGCTGCGTCATCTGCTCGGCTTGACCCTGCGCCTGCGGGATCACTTCGTTGCGATATTTGGTCGCTTCGTTCTGGAAACGCTGCTGGTCTGCTTCCGCACGCTGTACGTCAAGGAAGGCGTCTTTCACTTCTTCCGGCGCTTCAGACTCGATGATCTGCACCCGAAGCACGTCCACACCAGCCTGATACTCATCAAGCGTGGTCTGGATCAATTCCTTGACGCTTTGTTCTATCTGGCCACGGGCTGTGGTGATAATCGGCGTAATCCTGTTCTGGCCAATCATTTCCCGCATGGCGCTTTCCGCCACGGATTTGATCGTGCCGTCTGGGTCCTGCAGCTTGAAAAGATAGTTGCCCAGGTCATTGATCCGCCACACCACATTGAAGCGCACGTCCACAATGTTTTCGTCCTGGGTCAGCATCAGGCTTTCGTCCGGACGGGCGAAGCTTTGACGACCTGACCGTCGGCTTTCCGTTACGCGGCTGCCGATAGACACCTGGTTTTCATCCGTGACACCACGAATTTCGACTTGCTCGAAAGGCGGAAAGTGAAAGTGTGGTCCGGGCGAAGACGAAGCAACCCATTCACCAAAGCGCAGGACAACGGCCTGTTCGTTTGTCTTCACCTGGTAAAAACCCCAGTAAAGATACAGCAGAATCAGGGCCGCCACGATCAGCAGCGGGCCGCCTTTGCCGCCAGGCATAGCTTTCCTGAGCTGGTCCTGACCTTTACGAATATATTCATCAAAATTTGGTGGCTCGCCGCCACCGCCGCCGCGGCGCGGACCGTTGCCCCAAGGATTTGGGCGGTCACCATCACCGTTATTTTGCCAAGGCATATTTTTCTCCCCTTCGGTGCGAATGCACCAACCGAAACTGCGGCCCTTTCAACAGTAGAAAGACCGTGTCTTGTCTGCCTATATATGGTACGTGCCAAGCGGCTGCAATGATACTCGGCCAAAATGTGATGCTTTTTACCGGAAACACAGGTTTTTTATGTCAGATACGCTGAAAAAATCCGTTGAGACGGCTCTCCAGGAAATCAAAGCCCCGGGCGCGGGTAAGTCAGTTATAGAAGCGGGACTGGTGAGCGCCATCGTCGTGGACGGCGGCAAGGTTGGTATTATCCTAGAGTTCTCAGGCCGCGACCAGGCGGGCGCGGAATCGCTCAGGACCGCGATTGAAGACGCCGCACGCGCAGTTGACGGCGTTGAAGAGGCCAACGTGATCATGACAGCAGCACGGCAGGCACAGACCGCACCGACGGGCCAGCCCGTTGGCGGCAAGGCGCCCCCTACCCCAACGGAAATCCCCGGCGTGAAGCATATTGTTGCCGTTGCCAGCGGCAAGGGCGGCGTGGGCAAATCCACCACATCGATCAACCTTGCCATCGCGCTTCGCGACCAAGGCCTGAAGGTGGGCGTTCTGGACGCGGATATTTTCGGCCCCAGCCTGCCTATGCTGCTGGGCGTTGATGACAAGCCGGAGATCAAAAACAAGATTATCCAGCCCATTGTGGCACACGGTCTGAAGGTTATGTCTGTCGGCTTCCTGATTGACGTGGACCAGCCGGTGGTATGGCGTGGCCCGCGTGTGATGGGCGCAACACAGCAGCTTCTCAAGGATGTGGCCTGGGGGCCCCTTGATGTGCTGGTCGTGGACATGCCACCCGGCACCGGCGACGTGCAGCTGACCATGGTTCAGCAGGCACCGCTGACGGGCGCCGTGATCGTGTCCACGCCGCAGGACCTGGCGCTGATCGACGCGCGCAAGGGCCTTGCCATGTTCCGCAAGGTGGATGTGCCCATCATGGGCATCATTGAAAACATGAGCACCTTCCACTGCCCACACTGCGGCGAGGAATCGCACATTTTCGGCCATGGTGGTGCCGCGGATACGGCGAAAGAACTGGGCTGTGACTTCCTGGGCGGCATTCCGCTTCATATGAGCGTGCGCGAGCATGCCGATGACGGCGATCCGATCGTCGCGGCAGAGCCGGACAGCCCGGTCAGCAAAGCATACCGGGCTATCGCAGCGCAGGTTTCTGAAAAGCTTGGTGTCAGCGCCTAGGCGCGTTCATACACAACGAAGGCGTAGGCTGGCTTGCCGTCCTCAGCCGGGTGTTCTTCCCGGCTGACTTCCCGCCAGTCAGCCTTGTTGAAGGCCGGGAACCATGCATCTGCGTCAGGGACGGTGATGTCAATTTCAGTGATATAAAGCCGGTCCGCCACATCCAGGCACTGGCCATAGATTTGCGCACCACCAATGATCATGGCCTCGCCCGCGTCTGCCACCGCTTCCTTGGCAGCCTGCAGGGTGGGCACAACCTCTACTCCGTCCGCCAACCAGGCTGCATTGCGGGTGACCACAATATTGCGGCGGCCGGGCAACGGCCGACCGATGCTTTCATAGGTCTTGCGACCCATGACAATGGGTTTCCCCATAGTGGTCGCCTTGAAATACTTGAGGTCTGCAGGCAAATGCCACGGCATGTCATTATCACGGCCGATCGCCCGGTCCTCAGCCATGGCCACAATCACAGAAAGCGTCATTCTCTACTCCTAACCCACATCTATCGTTGGCATCAGATCATGCCGTCATCGTCAGATTCCGGATCTGCTTCCATCAGCGGCAGGTGAACCCGGATTGTGGTGCCGACATTCAGGATGCTGCGCACGCTAATGGTGCCTTCCATATGGTCCACCAGCTCGCGACAGATGGCGAGGCCAAGGCCAACGCCGCCGTGCCTGCGCGACAGAGCCGCATCTACCTGGGTAAAGCGATCAAACAGCGTTGCCTGCTTGTCTTCCGGAATGCCGATGCCCGTGTCTTCAACTTCCAGAACCCAACCGGCCTGACCAGTGGCAAAAGCCCGCGGATGCAAACGGAACACCACAGTACCCTGGTTGGTAAATTTGATGGCATTTGACCCCAAATTGATCAGGATTTGCCGCAACCTGAGCTCGTCCCCCAGAATATGATCGGGCATATTGTCGGCAAATTCGGCCTTCAGCTCGATTCCCTTATTGGATGCCTGCTGCGCCAGAAGCGCAATCACCCGGTCTACCAGTAGGTGAGTTGACAGCCGTTTCTGTTCAATCTGGATCTTGCCAGCCTCCAGCTTCGCCAGGTCAAGGATGTCATTGATGATCGCAAGCAAGTGGCTGCCGCTGGCGTTGATGTCCCGCGCATAGTCAGCATAACGCTTGTCGCCCAAGGGCCCGAGCGCCTGCTCCTGCAGAATCTGTGAAAAGCCCAGAATGGCGTTCAGCGGTGTGCGAAGCTCATGGCTCATGGTGGCCAGAAACTCAGACTTCGCCCGGTTGGCTGTCTCCGCCGATTTCCTGGCTTCCTCCACATCCTTATTGAGGTTCTGCAGCATGCGGTAATGGTCCTCAAGCTCGTCATGCGCTTCCTTGAGCGCCCGCGTCCTGCGGTTAACGATCTCGACAACCCGCTTGGCCCGCTGCGTCTGGGACCAGACGATAAAGACCACAAGGCCCGTCAGCACAAGACAAACGCTGGCAGTGATCACCGTTGCGCCATAGTCGACGGCATAGGCCTCATAGGGGGCCCATGGCTCGATGGTCCAGCTCTGGCTGCCGATTTCCACCGTCTGGGACGTGATCCAGGGCCTGGCCGCCGGCGGCGGGAATGTCTCATAGCTGAAGGTGCCATCAATGATCATCATTTCCTGCACCATTGCGCCGCCCTGCCAGCTACTGGTGAACCGTGCGTTCAGCTTGGCAAAGCGCTGGCTTGAGGCAACGGCGTTCAAGAGGTTCGGCATCTCCAGAATCTGCAGAATAACGCCCTCCGCACCTGCCTGGCTGACAAACGGCGTGGCCAGCAGCACGCACGACCTGTCTGCGGTCTCAAGCGGTGGCATGGGAATGGCGGCAGGCTCGCCTTTTTTCAGTGTCTCTTCCAGGAAGGCGTTCAGCGGCAAATAGGCGCCGATGTCAGCACCGCGCCAGCGCAGGCTGCGCTCTTCCGAAGGCGCCCAGACATAAAGCATATAGAAAGCACGCTGGTCCACGCTTCCTGGGACGCCGCTCTCGCTTGCACCGACGATGTCTTGTGCAGCTTGCAATGAAAACTCGCCCGGGTAGCGCCCTTTTGCGTAAGCAACCAGCTCGCCCATGGAATCGGACGTGGTAGCGATGGCAATCCCAACCATTTTACGATGTTCATTGAGACTGCTGTAGGAGCCTATCAGGCGCTGGAAAGTAGCATGATCGATATCTTCCTTGGCGGCGTAATAGCTATAGAGATCGCTTGCAGCATCCAAGCCATGGGTCAGTGCGCCCTTCACGCGGTCGACATAAAGATCCGCAGCAGCATTGAAGCTGGACTGCGCCTCCGCCCGCGCGGAACGGATGCTTTCGCTGGTGGCGGACCATGTCAACCCGGCACCCAGAAGCACCACAAACAGCAGTAAAACCCACTGCCTGATATCTATGTCATTTTCGCGAGCCACACCCCCTCCTTGACCTGACCAGGCCTATACCGCCACAGGGGCTTTGATATGGGAATGGGCTTCGTAGCCATCAATCCGGATATCATCGAAGGTGAAGGCGAACAGGTCTTTCACGTCCGGGTTCAGCGACAGCGTCGGCAGCGGCAACGGCTCCCGGCTGAGCTGCAGGTCGGCCTGCTCGATATGATTGCTGTAAAGATGCGCATCGCCAAAGGTGTGGACGAAATCACCCACTTCCAGATCACACACCTGGGCCATCATGTGGGTCAGGAGTGCATAGGATGCAATATTGAACGGCACGCCCAGGAACACGTCCGCGCTGCGCTGATACAGCTGGCAGGAAAGCTTGCCATCCGCCACATAGAACTGGAACAGGCAATGACACGGCGGCAGCGCCATATGGTCCACGTCCGCCACATTCCAGGCGGACACGATCAGCCGGCGACTGTTCGGGTTATTCTTGATCTGATCGATTAGATTCGTGATCTGGTCGATCGTGGTGCCGTCCGGCGCGGGCCAGCTGCGCCACTGGTGGCCGTAAACCGGCCCCAGGTCGCCATGTTCGTCCGCCCATTCGTCCCAGATGGAAACACCGTTATCTTTCAGATACTTGATATTTGTGTCGCCAGCAATGAACCACAGCAGTTCGTGGATGATGGACCTGAGGTGCAGCTTCTTGGTTGTCACCATCGGGAAGCCGTCAGCCAGGTTGAACCGCATCTGGTGCCCGAAAACACTGTAGGTTCCTGTTCCTGTACGGTCGCCCTTGAAGGTTCCTTCACGCCGGATACGCGCCAGAAGATCTAGATATTGCTGCATACGTCCTACCACCCAATTGATCTTGATAGAAAGCTATAGGGCGTGACGTGCCGGTAGGCAATAGGCGCACCGGATTTCAAGACGATTATCTGCGGAAAAGGGCGCCTGAACGGCGCCCCTCTCGATCCTTGCTGTTGGTGCCTTAAGGCTAATGGATAGCGGGGCCGTGCAGATGCACATCCCTGCCCGCATGCCGCCTGAGGATCTCAAGCGCGCGGTCTTCCTGTGCCCGGCTTCCTGTACGCACCCACAAAAGGAGTCCGCCCCGGGCCTGCTCCTCCCGGACCCGCTCACTGGCACGGCGCGCATAACGCATGGCGTAATAGCCGCCACCCAGCATGCCGATAAGCCCAAGACCCACGGTAAGCACGACGGCTTCCCATGTTGCAAGCCCGTGGCCGGCTGCAATGCCAGCGCCCGCAAGCAACAGGACATAAACAGGCACCACAATCATCACCATCATGCCGCTTGAGCGGCTGTCCTTGTCGATATAGGCCTCGCGCGGGACGCTGGCGTCATCTTCCAGCTCCTGTATGGAATTTACAGGATGGTGAACCGCTGCCTCGATATCCTTGATGGGCTTTGGTCTTGAAACTGCGGCGTTCGAGAACCCGTGACATTCAAGGTCATCCACTGCGGCTTGCAAATCATTTTCGGTACTGAACAGGGCAACCGCTTCGCGCAGATTGCCGCGGGGGCCGGTTTCGGCCGTCCATTCCCAATGCTGTTGGTCAGGCATGGATCATTCTCCTTTGATGGGTTGACCCGTAAGACCCCTATTATGCCACAGCTTCGAGAAAATCCCGAATCTGTACTATTTAGTAAAAACAACCGTTTATTGGGCTTTAAATCCATGCCGCAATTGCTTATATCAAGAGTGTCGCTTCGGCGACTATGGCGATAAACGGTGCATTGAGTAGCTATTGCGGACCCGGGGGCAGTACCCGGCGCCTCCACCAGGAACGGCCTGCTTGCCTGGAAAGCAAGGCCATTTGGTCACCAGACCGTTGCTGATGGGGGCGAACCAGGATCGACGTGTATCGAAAGATGTTGCTCTTCGCCCGGGATGGCACCGCCGTGATGGGCCACCTAAAATAAATGCTAACGACAACAACGTCGAGTATGCTGTTGCTGCGTAAGCGGTCATAGCTACTACATTTATATAAATTCCTGATGGTTGACTCCATCAGGTGGGGGTTGGGCCACCTAGCAACAGAACGGCCCATTTACCCTTAACAGCATCAATTTGCCTGTATCGGCTGAATATATGCCTTTCAGCCTCGTGCGTCGGCACCGCCTTCTGACCTGCCGATCTGTTGTGTCTTCCCCGGAAAAGTAAAACCGCCGGGCGCGTCACCACACACGCACCGGCGGTTGAATGCCCCCATCCAGCGGTCCTGATTGCTGGATGAGGTCAAGAGAGCTCGTTTTGGGCCGGCCTAGTGGGCCGATCCCTCAGTCTCGTAATTTGCGCCCTTCATCATCGCCAGGGTTTCTGCGTAGGTCAGCGCGAAAAGAATATCGGCATAGGTCTGCGCGGCAATCAGATAGAGAAGCTGCACAACGCCTCGCTGGGCAACATCGCCTCTGCCCATAGCCTCAGCCTCAGGCGCATCTTCCTTGGGGCGTGCCACAGGCACAGGCAAGGCACGATGGACACGATTGATGATGCTTTCCACCTGCCACTGTTCCAGTTGGCCGAACATGAACAAAAGACGTCCGATGCTATCGTCCAGAGGCGAGCTGCGATCGCAAAACGGAGGATTGTCATACAGCGTCATACTGCCATCTCCAGCTCGCGTTCATGCACAGGCGCTGAGTAGATAACACTGCCTTCAATACCGCGCGTTTCGCACACTTTTTCGTAATCTGCCGCGCTCAGGTCTATCTTGAACGCCAGAATTACTTCACCATCCGAAACCGACGGCAGCCCGAGCGGCGTGACATTCCAGCCAGCCTTCAGGATTGTGGGGAACAGCACCATGCTGGCAACGCAGGTCACGCTGTCTATCCCTGCCTTGATGCCATACTCAAACAGGCCGCATACCAGCTCGCTAACCGTGCGGTCGCGTTCCAGCATCATGTGACGACCTGTCAGGCTATAGAAGCGCGATACTTCCCAAGTGTTTTTTGATCGGGGTACCCCATCAGCGCACAACTGTGGGAAGGCTTCGCTCATAAGATGCGGCTTCACCGTGGGCAACAGGCGCATGGCCCCCTTGAGGTTGCCTTTCGCATCTATGCACAGAAGATAAACGGTGTCAGGACGGTCGAACTGGTCACGCTCCATACCTTTTGAGCAATCCAGGCTCCATCCCATCTTCTCTACAAAGACATCATAACGCTGCTGCCAAAGCTGATGTAGATAGCCGCTATAGTCGGCCCTGTTTACAGAACTCACAACATGGATCATCACTCACCTCCTTCATGCATAGTGGGTAGTGAGGCTATGATCGCTTATTATTTGCACCTGAAAAATCAGCCGAATGGACTAGGTTTTCGCAGAAGATTGTTAAATGCAATCCCTAGTGGTGTATCAGGTTGGTCAGAAAGGCCTTAACAACGGCCTGCACCCTGGTGTTCACGCCCAGCTTCGTCTTGGCGCTTTCGACATGGGTGTGCACCGTTCTTTCGGCAATTGAAAGAATCGAGGATATCTCCCAGTCGGTCTTGCCGGCCGCCACCCACTGCAGACATTCCCTTTCGCGCGGAGTCAGCTTTGCCACAGGCTTCAAAGGAGTCTTACATTCTTTCGAGATCCTTAGCGCTGCGTCATGCAGGTACACACTCATCAAATGCACCGCATGCTCGGCTGCCGGGTCAACATCCCGGTGTTCGCCCACCACATTCACAGCCCCTGGGAAAGCCCCAACTATGTGGATTGGTACAGTTACGCCGTAAAGAAGGCCCGCATCTTCCGCTTCACACATCATCTCGGACTGCTCAGGCGTCATGCCCCTGTGGATAATGTTATTGTCCCAGTTGAAGGGCATATGTTCCTTCAGCGAAACCTGCAGAATGCGGTCCGTCCTGTCATACTCGTTTTCCAGGTAATATTTGGTCCAGTCCTCGGGATAATCCGCCAGAAACACAGCGCCATCCGGCAGGGCCCCGAATTCAACACAGGAAACACAAGCGTAATGGTCAAACCCAAGGGCTTTTGTGGTGTTCTGGAAGGCACCGCCGAGTTCGTCCAAGGTCTGAAATTTCTTGGAAGACTCGATAAAATCAAGCGCCATCTGGAAATACTGTAGGTTCATTTCGTCCTGGCTGGGCCCTATACGGTGCACCCTAATCATAGTCAAGATTGTGTGCCGAGAGCCCTCTTTTCGTGCTTCAAATACTACTGATAAGCTTCAAACAATAAGACATATTGTTGACCCTGTCGCCAGTTTGTCGCTCTTGTGGTTAAAATTGCTTTAACCGTCAGGTTGTTTTCCGCTCCCCTGAAACAGCCAAAATACGGGGCGAATAGGCGCTAAAGAAGCTAGCCAGCAAGGCATAGGGCCATCACGCCTAGCCGACGGGCCAGACAGCCAAATGAACTGCTTAGGTTGCAAAGCCACTTAGATGCAGCAGACAGGCACCCATGGAAAATAGGTGAAAAAACAATCGATTTCCCCCTTCACCCTTTGAGAGGGAAGCTTTATAAGGGTGCATCTTTGTTGTCAGGGAAAGAGCTTGAGTTCCAGCATGTCAGAAACTTTTATCGATTACGACGCCAAGGTACAGGACGCACTTCGCGGTGTGGTTCGGACCATCCTTCGTGAAACAGCCGAAGACGGCCTTCAAGGCGACCATCATTTCTACATTGCATTCAAGACACAGGCGGAAGGTGTTGATATCCCCGGCCACCTGAAAAGCCGTTTCCCTGAGGAAATGACCATTGTGCTGCAGCACAAATTCTGGGGCCTGAAGGTTGAAGAAGACTATTTCGAAGTTGGCCTGTCGTTCAATCAGACCCCTGAAATGCTGAAAATTCCCTTTTCTGCCGTCGTAGGGTTTGTAGACCCAAGCGTACAGTTTGCCCTTCAGTTCCACGACGAAAGCGAAGAAGAGCTGGACGAGCAGGACCTGGAAGCGGAATTTGACGGCGCCCCCCATGAAGAGGCCGACAATCAGGACGACGACAAGGCGGCAAGCGCTGTGGGCGCTGAAGTTGCGGATGAAACCGGCGGCGACAATGTCGTCACGCTGGACGCCTTCAGAAAAAAATAACCCCCTAACCCCCAATTGAAGCTCCGGCTCTCCACGGGTCGGAGAAGGTAAAAAGCCATGAGCGACTGGACATTCACGAAGCTGTTCCAACAGGGCAGCGACGACACCCCCTACCGGAAAATCACATCCGACTATGTTTCCACCATTGAGGTGGATGGCCGCACGATTTTGAAGGTCGAGGACGAAGGCCTCGAACTTCTGGCTAAGGAAGCCATGGCCGATATCGCGCATCTCTTGCGCCCCGGTCACCTGCAGCAACTGGCGGATATCCTGAAGGACCCAGAAGCGTCCGAGAACGACCGCTTCGTCGCCAAGGAACTCTTGAAGAACGCCAATATCGCCGCTGGGCGTGTATTGCCGTCCTGCCAGGACACGGGCACAGCCATCATCGTGGGCACAAAGGGCCAGCATGTCTGGACATCGGGAGACGACGGCGCACCCCTGACGAAAGGCGTGATGCGCACCTACACGGAAACCAACCTGCGCTACAGCCAGATGGCACCTCTTTCCATGTACAAAGAGGTCAACACCAAGAACAACACGCCAGCGCAGATCGATATCTACGCGTCTGAGGGCAATGAATATAAGTTCCTCTTTATGGCCAAGGGTGGCGGAAGTGCGAACAAGACGTTCCTGTATCAGCAGACGCCGGCAAGCCTTCGCGAAGACAAAATGCTGGCCTTCCTGGAGGAAAAGATCAAAACCCTCGGCACCGCAGCCTGCCCGCCTTACCACCTTGCCATCGTGATCGGCGGCCTGTCGGCAGAACAGAACTTGGCGACGGTGAAGAAAGCCAGTGCGCGCTACTATGACAACCTGCCAACCACAGGTGACGAAAGTGGCCGCGCTTTCCGCGACGTGGAAATGGAAAAACAGATTCATAAGATGACCCAAAACCTGGGCATTGGCGCGCAGTTCGGCGGCAAATATTTCTGTCATGACGTGCGGGTCATCCGCCTGCCGCGCCACGGCGCCAGCCTGCCAGTGGGCATCGGCGTATCCTGCTCGGCTGACCGCCAGGCCAAAGGCAAGATCACCAAGGACGGCATTTTCCTTGAGCAGCTTGAAACCGACCCGGCCAAATACCAGCCTGAGGTAACGGACGAACATCTGTCCGACGAAGTGGTGAAAATCGACCTCAACCGCCCGATGGCGGATATCCTGGCTGAACTGACGCAGTATCCAATCAAGACCCGTCTCAGCCTCACGGGCACGATTGTTGTGGCGCGCGACCTGGCGCACGCCCGCGTCCAGAAGATGATCGAGGACGGCGCTGAAATGCCTGCCTACTTCAAAGACCACATCATCTATTACGCGGGCCCTGCCAAAACGCCGGAAGGCTATGCCTCAGGTTCCTTTGGCCCCACAACAGCAGGTCGGATGGACAGCTATGTGGGCCCGTTCCAGAAGCTGGGCGGCAGCATGATCAGCCTCGCCAAGGGCAACCGGTCCAAGGACGTAACCAAGGCGTGCCATGAAAATGGCGGCTTCTATCTCGGGTCCATCGGCGGTCCGGCGGCGGCGCTCGCCAAAGACAATATCCGCAAGGTTGAGGTGCTCGATTTCGAAGACCTGGGCATGGAAGCCGTGTGGAAGATCGAAGTTGAAGACTTCCCGGCCTTTATCGTCGTGGACGACAAGGGCAACGACTTCTTCAAGGATATCTAATTGGGCCATAGTGGATACACGCATTGCGTGACGTCTCTCAAGCAGAAGTGCAATCACCCCTGGGTATCAACCAGGGCTGATTGTGCACCAAAGCATGTTTTGCGGGGGAACCAAAATGGCAGACACGATCGATCTTTCGCTCGACGACACAATTACGGGCACCGAGCTGGACGACACCATTTCAGCAGGCGATGGCTCGGACCTGATCTGGGGCGGTGACGGCAACGACACCATTGTCATTTCAGGTAAAACCGGCGACTGGGAAGACCGCCTTGACGGCGGCAGCGGAATAGACCGCGTGACTATAGACCTCGATGGCATCAACAGCCTTCTGGACTTCAGCCGCAGCATCTACCAGCCACACGGCGACCGCTTCACGCTTACGGACGCCAGCGGCAATCGCATTACCCTCTCGTCCATCGAAGATGTTGAGATCGGCGGCGCGGTCTATAGCACCCAGGTTCAGGACCATGAAGGCCAACTGATCGATCTGGAAAATGCGGTCTATATCGGCATGCAGATCGCAGGCGATGACGATGGCGTCTTCTTCACTGACGACAGCGCACCGATGGGGTCAGACCTTGTCTACCCGGCACCGCCACGTGACAACGAAGGCAACATCATCACAGGCTTCCGCCTTTACGGCACGGACGTGGATGACTTTTTCCAAACCGTTCAGCTGGCAGATGGCGACAGCTATGTGGAGGCATTCGCCGGAGACGACTATCTTGAAGGCGGGTTAGGGTCCGATACCCTTATCGGCGGTACCGGGGATGACCGCTTCAGGATTGATGACGGCGGTGACGTGATCCAGGGCGGCGCAGGAAACGATACCGTATCGGTCTATCTGGATAACGCTACAGGCACCCTTGCCGATAATTTCATTCAACTGGATGGCGGCACGGGCACCGATAGCCTTTCCATCACCTTCAGGGGCCAACTAGGTACCGGTATCCGCCACTTGTCGCTAGAAGATCCCTTCATCGACAGTTTTGAGAACATCAGTGTCGCGGCAAACGGCGGCGACTTTTCAACGGTCCGAGGCAACGACCTGGCGAACGAAATTACGCTGGGAGGCAACAGCGGCACCTTCTTCGCCCATGGCGGAGACGGCAACGACACACTTGAGGCCCAAGGTTATCAGATGAATGCCACCTTGATGGGCGGCGCTGGCGACGACCATCTTGAGCTTGGCGACCCAAACGGCACGCTGTGGGGCGGCGATGGCGACGACTATGTCTATTCCCAAGCAGATGGCACCACACTTGGCGGCGGCGCGGGCAACGACACGTTGGATGGTGATTTTTCCGACAATACGCTCTATGGCGGTGCGGACGAGGATGTCATCAAGGCCGGTAACGGCAGCGACCTGATCTATGGCGGCGCAGGAGACGACGTGATCACCACGCGTTATGGGGCCGATACCATCTGGGGCGGCGCCGGCGATGACGCCATCGATCTTGGCCCAGACGGTGAGGCTTTCGCCGACCATCTTTGGTTCAGCGGCGATCACGGTGATGATGTGGTCACCGGCTTCTTCGACATCAGCAAGGACATCCTGCATCTGGGCGGCACAGTAGCAGGCTTCACGTCTGTAGAGGCGGTGCAGGCGGCAACAGTCAATACAACACAGGATGGCCAAAACGGTATTCTGATCGACACGGGTAGCGGTAACAGTATATTCGTTGCAGGACTATCAGTCGCAGATCTGAGCGTAAGCAATCTTGCCTTCGATTGATCCGTGCCCTGTAGACAAACGGAGCCTTCATGTCAGTCGAAATCAATCAGGCAACAACACCAGAAGACTTAAGCAACGCTTTTGGCTTGGTCCACGCGCTGGCAGAGCATGAAGGCAGCCTTGAGTATCTGAAGATCACCAAGAAAGCTTTTATTGAGAAGGCCACTAGCGACACCCCCGAGATTTTCGCCTTCATTGCCAAATTGGATGGGGACCTTGTTGGCGTTGCCACAGGTTTTCGACGTCTCCACATTTGGAATGGGACGCATCTGGTGGAGCTCGACGACCTTTATGTCACCGAAGCCGCACGCGGGCGCGGCATCGGCACAAAGCTATTGTATGCCGTCGGCGCCCTTGGCAAGGCAGAAAACGTGCCGGTGCGCTGGATGGTCAACGAAGACAATGAAGGCGCCATCAGGCTCTATGAGCGCATTGGCGCCAAGGTGTGGATCAAGGGTGTCTGCTGGTGGACGCCGGAAAACATCCCCGGCTAGTCCCCCATAATCGCATTCTTGGCCGCAGCGATGGCGGAAAGTGAGCGCTCCACATCTTCTTCCGTCGTGCGCCAGCTAGACACGCTGATCCGGATAGCTGAGCGGCCTTTCCAAACGGTCGGGCCAAACCAGCATTCGCCCGACGCTTCCACCAGTGCCCGGATGTCCGCCAGCTCCTCAGGCGTGCCGATCGTGGCCACCACCTGATTGAGCACCACATCATTCAGCACCTCAAACCCGATGGCCTCCAGCCCTTTCGCGAACAGCTGCGCATGGTCGCAGCAGCGCGCGATCATGCTCTTGAGCCCGGCAGGCCCCAGGCTCCTGAGCGCAGCCCAAACCTCAACCCCGCGCGCCCGGCGCGAAAATTCCGGCACCATATCCTTGGGCGCCATGTTTTCTTCCGCCTTGAAGTATGGGGCGACGGTGGCCATCGCCATATGCAGGTCATGCGGGTGCCGTGTCATCACGATGCCGCAGTCATAGGGCGTGTTCAGCCATTTGTGGGCATCGGTTGCCAGGCTGTCAGCCTTCTCAATGCCGATAAAATCATCGGCCCGGCGGGCCAGAAGCTTGCCCCACAGGCCAAAAGCGCCGTCTACATGCACCCATGCGCCCGCCCCCAAGGCCTTGTTGCAGATGGCCCCGATGGGGTCGATGGCGCCCGAATTCACATTGCCCGCCTGCGTGCATACAAGCGTAAGCGCATCCAGGTCAGGCAGCGCGTCCGCCAGCATTGCGCCGTTGGCATCTGTCGGCACGCGGGTGACGCGCTTCTTGCCGAAACCCAGCATGGACAAGGCTTTCTCAACCGTCACATGCACTTCTTCAGACACTATGACCTTGATCTCAGGCGCGCCATAAAGGCCCTGCTCTTCCACGTTCCAGCCCGCGCGCTCAAGCAGCGCATGCCGTGCCGCCGCAAGTCCCGTGAAGTTCGCCATGGTCGCCCCCGTCGTCATGCCGATGCCCGTGTGATCCGGCAAGCCAAGGATCTCCCTGAGCCACCGGCCCGCCACCTCTTCCAGTTTTACACCGATGGGGGAATTCATGTGGGAAGATGGGCTTTGGTCCCAGGCGGTCGCAATCCAGTTGGCCGCCACGGTCACCGGCAGCGATCCGCCAACGACAAAGCCAAAATAACGGCTACCCATGGTGGCCACCGTTGCAGGGCTTCCGTTGCCGTGCAGCATGCTCAGGATTTCCTGGTCTGCTGAGCCGTGCGGCGGAAGGGGCTCGTCAAACGCTTCAAGGTTCCTAAGCGCATCTTCGGTGGGGAACACCGGCTGATCGGCCACCTGCTCCAGATAGTCAATCGCAAAGGCCTGCGCCGCCTGCAGTGGCCGTGTGAATTCGTCTGACATGTTACATTTCCTCGCTGATTTTTTTCTTGAACGCACTGATGAAGGCTTCATCGCGGCGGTAGAAGACCCACCCCTTCTTGCGCGTCGGAATGATAAGCCCGGCATCTGCCAGTACCTGCAGGTGCCGTGTCGCCGTGGGCTGGGCAACGCCCATCTTGCCCTTGAGCCAGTTGGAACAGACGCCGTCGGTAACCAGATCGCCATCCACCTGTGGCGGAAAGTTGGCCACTGGGTCCTTGAGAAGTTCCATCACCAGGAGCCGCTTGTCGTTCGCCAGCGCCTTGAGCGTTTTCTCTGTATCTAATGAATTAGTCATATAGCTAATATGCTATATAGATATAAGCCAGACAAGCCAGCTTTTCTTAACAGCCGAAAATCTCTGCTAACGATTGCCCGCTTTCCGCTTGGCAGCAAACTGACAAAGCAGACGAAACAGCTTTATCTGCCGCCTTGAAAACGGCAGCAATTCCGGATGCCACTGCACCCCCAGAAGAAATGGCTTTTCCGAATGCTCAAGCGCCATGACCATGCCGTTCCTGTCATGGGCCACTGCCTCAAGCCCCTGCCCCATCTGGTCTACCGCCTGCCTGTGAAGGCTGTTCACCTTGATGGTCTCGCGCCCGAAAATGGTTGCAAGGCGACTACCTGCCACCATTTTGACAGACCTGAGCGGCAGGAGTATCCGTCCCTTCGGCGCGCCCTCATAGGCGCTTCTGATATCCTGGATCAGCGTGCCGCCGAACCGCACATTGATCAGTTGATAGCCCCGGCAGATGCCCAGAACCGGCAAGCCGCGCTTCAGCGCCTTATCAAGCATTGACCGCTCAAGCTCATCGCGTTCCGGGTCAGGTCGGATGGTCAGCGACACCTCACCACCATAAAGCGTGGCGCCAATATCGTCGCCGCCGCCGATCACCAGCCCATCCAAGTCGTCCACGTCTGCCGGGCTCCGCGGCTGGCTTTTAACGGCAACGCCGCCCGCACGCCAGATAGCGAAACGATTGAAAATCCAACTGGACCAACTACCGCGATTAGAGCAAGTGACACCGATCACAGGCTTTTTCGGCTTAGTCATGGCATCTCCTGTTCATTCCCGTTAGGATACACAGAAACCGGCCAACGACAAAACGCACCCAAAAGGAGCACCCGCACGCGCCCATGAATAAGTCCACCGCACCGAACGACACAGGCGAAAAATCCTCTCGCAAGATAGGCGTGGAAATCGAGTTTGCCGGGCTGACGCCAGATCAGGCGGCCGACGTTGTTGCCAGCGCGCTGGGCGGAGAACCAAAGCAGACAGACCTCTATTTCTGGACAGTGGAAGAAACCGAATTGGGCGACATCGATGTCGAGCTGGACACTCAGTTTGTCAAGGCTGGCAACAATCCCCTGCAGGAGGCGCTGGAGGCCGCAAGCGAAGAGCTGGGCATTGAAATCAGACGCCTGATCGGCAGCGCCAGTGAAGGCCTCGTACCTACCGAGATTGTCAGCCCGCCTATTCCCGTCAGCTCCCTGCCGGGCATGGATAAACTGGTCGATGCCCTCAGGAAGGCAGGCGCAAAGGACAGTTCCGGCAGCCCACTTTTTGCTTTCGGGCTGCACCTGAACCCCGAAGTGACAGGCAAGGACGTGGCAGCCATATTGCCAACCTTCAAAGCCTATATGCTGATGTCTGCTTGGCTCAGGGACCAGATAGGCATAGACCTGGCCCGCAAGGCCCTGCCTTATATCGACCCGTTTCCCGTGTCTTATGTAAAGCATGCCACGCGTCCAGACTATAACCCGGACCTAAACCAGCTGATTGACGATTATCTGGATGAGAATGCCACCCGAAACCGCGAGCTTGATATGCTACCGCTTTTCGCCCACCTGGATGAAGAGCGCATCAGGAAAAGGGTGAACGATCCCAGGATCAAACCACGCCCCACCTATCACTACAGGCTGCCCGAGGCGCGCTTATCCTCGCCCGGCTGGTCCATCGGGCAGGAATGGGACCGCTGGTTGCTTGTGGAAAAGCTGGCAGCTGATGCCGATGCCCTCACCGGACTCGCCAAGCTTTTCACGGACACGCCGCCGCGCAAATGGCTTGAGGCCAGCAGCAGTTTCCTGTCCGAGTGGCGTGAGGATTAGGCAAAGCCCCGACTATTTGTCGATCTGCACAATTTCGCCAATATCGAGGATCGGGGAGGCGTCCAGGTCTTCCGCATCCATCATGGCGGCAACCCGCTGCAGCGATGATACGAGCATCGTGCGCTCCCAGTCTTCAAGCTTCCTATACTGCCGCAGGAATCCGGCCTGTAGAAGCTCCGGCGCTTCCTCCAGGCGCTTCTGGCCGTCAGCAGTCAAGCAGGCATAGACAATTCGCTTGTCGCTTTCGCTGCGCTCCCGCCGCACAAGCCCGGCTTTCTCCAGCCGGTCAAGGATCGACGTGATCGTCGCCTGGCTGAGCGCCACTTCGCGCGCCACCGTAGTAGGGGACGCTCGCCCCTCCTTGCGTATAGCCATCATCACCACCAGTTGGGGTGCCGTCAGCCCGGTCTGCTTGACCAGTTGCTTCGACTGCAAATCAATCGCCCGGGTGATCCGGCGGATGGAAACCAGGATATCGTCGTAATCGCTCATAAGCTGCTCGCGCAAATTGCTGTCAGATTGACGATGTAACGGTAATTTCCTTCCAGTGCAATCCATTGCTCTCTCCTAGTCTGTCGCTAGATCGATCACGCAGTCCAGAAGAAGGTTCGCCCCACGTTCCACATCGACCCAGTGGGTCCATTCATCCGGTGCGTGAGAGACACCATTGACGCTGGGCACAAAAATCAGCCCGGCATGGGTTACGCGTGCCAGAAACTGCACGTCATGCCCCGCGCCGGAAGGCATGCGCAAATGGCTGTACCCGCGCTTCTTGGCGTGCGCGTCAATCATGTCGACAATCTTTTCCGAGCAATATTGCGGCTCCAGCCAGCTCATTTGCTCATATTCAAATTTCAGGCGGTGCTTGCGCGCGATGGCGGACAATACCCGTTGGCAGGCATTTGCCAGCCCCTTCATGACATCGGCATCCAGGTCCCGACCCACGATGGTGAAATCCACCTCCCCCGGCACAGTATGGGGAAAACCGGGCTTCAACTCCACGTGCCCGATGGTGATGCGCGACCGGTCTGTGCCCTCTTCGTCGATGATTCGCTGGATTTCATGGGCGAAGTCTGCCAGCCCCAGGAAGGCGTCTGAGCGCATGTCCATAGGGGCGGTGCCGGCATGGTCCGCCTTTCCGATCAGCCTTACCATCCATTTGAACACGCCCGAGATGCCTTCAACCACGCCGATAGACTTGTCGCTGGCTTCCAGAACGGGGCCCTGCTCCACATGCAATTCAATAAAGGCCTTGAGGTCTGATTTATCCCGGTAGGCATGCAGCGCATCCAGATGGTTGAGCCCATGTGCGGCCATCGCGTCTTTCAGCAGGACACCGCCTGCGTCGCGCGCGCTATCCAGCCAGTCCGGCGTCAGGCAACCCGCCAGCGCCTGAGCACCAAGCATGCCGCCAAAGCGCCCTTCTTCTTCGCTGGTGCCGACAATCTCTACCGGATAATCGAGCTTGATATCATTTTCCTGGATAACGCGGATACACTCAACACCCGCCATCACGCCTAACGAACCGTCAAAAATGCCGCCCGCCGGCACGCTGTCCAGGTGCGAGCCTACCATCACGGCCGGCTTGTCAGCCGGGCCATACCGCCCGATGATATTGCCGGCCCCGTCCATGCGGGTGGTCATCCCCAGGCCATCCATTTTTTTCATGACCCAGGCACGGGCCTCCATGTCGATATCGGTGAAACCCTGCCGGTAAATGCCTTTGTCTGCCTCGTTGAAGCCGAACTTGGCAAGCGCGAGCAGATCATCTTCAATTCTTTGAACTGAAATATTTGGCATTCATTATCCTTTCTGTTTCACTGAACCGGCGGCATCCGCGACCGGTTGGGCTGATCTTAAATATATTTGATTTGAATTCAAAATATTTATAAACTAGTGTCATCACACTGAAACGCTATAAACCGATATAAAACCGTGTTTTAAAAGAAGGTCTTCAGAAAAAATCCCGACATGCTATTTCGTGCTATAATAATTCTGGCCGCTATCCTGGTCCCGAATTCATCCGCTATTGCTGCAGGACTCACCATCGCTGACGATGGCACCAACGCGGGATATGTCACTCTGGCCTGGCCTGACGCGGCAGGGAACACCTTCGAACTCAAAGAAAAAACAAGCCAAGGTTGGCGCACTCTGTATACGGGTGGTGACCGGGCCACGACGCTGAGCGGGCGGCCCGACGGCACCTATGAGTTTCAGCTGACAGCAGATGGTGCCAGCGTTGGCGCCCCTGTTGTCGTAACGGTGGAGCACCATCCCCTGGCGCGCGCCTGGGCCTTTTTTGCCATTGGTGCCGCAATGTTCATCGTGCTCACTGTCCTGCTCGTCAAAGGCGGGCGTGACGTAGATGCCCATGAGAATCAGACCGCAGCCTAAGGCCCGGGAATCCCAATATGCTTAATACAGATACCGTCATGCCCGCCTCTATTGCCTGGTTCATCATCGCAGCCTTCTCCCTTCTTTGGGTCTGGCTTGGTTGGTGGCTCGGGCGCAAGAACGACACGCTTGATGACTATATGCTGGCGGGCCGGAAAGTGGGGATGGGCTTTGCCGTGGCCACCGCCATGGCCACATGGGTCACATCAAACACCACAATGACCGCGCCGCAGCTGGCCTACCAACTGGGCATCTGGGGCATGGTGGGCTACAGCCTTGGTGCCGTGGGCCTGATGCTATTTGCACCGCTTGCCCGCCGTATCCGCACCATGATGCCGCACGGCTTCACAAGCGGTGATTTCATCCGCCTGCGCTACGGCAATACGGCCTGGCGGATTTTCCTGGTGATCAGCTTTTTCTACAGCCTGGGCTGGCTGATAAGCCTTGGCATGGCAGGCGGGTTATTGATCAACGCGCTTGCTGGCATTCCCTACGCGTACGGCATGACCGTGATCGTGGTGGTCTGTACGCTCTATACCGTCTTCGGTGGGCTCAAGGCTGTTATCGGGACAGACTTTGTCCAGACCATCCTGATCCTTGTTGGCGTTGTGATCCTCGCGGTCCTCGTGATCAACGAAGTGGGGTTCGATGCCATCCACGCACAGCTTGAAGCCGAACGGCCAGAACTGCTGAACCTGCTTCTACCAGCGTCCATCATGTTCCTCTTTAACAACCTGTTCTTCGGGGTAGGCGAGATTTTCCATTCGAACGTCTGGTGGTCACGCGCCTTCGCGTTTGCGCCCGGCGTGGGCTTCCGCGCCTATGCGCTGGCGGGCCTCTTCTGGCTGCCGATCCCGGTTGTGGCGGGCTTTATCGCGCTTGCAGCCCCCGCCCTTGGCATCAATGTACCGTCACCTGACATGGTAGCGCCGCTTGTGGCCGGGAAACTATTTGGCCTTGCGGGCGCGATCCTGGTGTTTGTGGTGGTGTTCGCCGCCCTTGCCTCCAGCCTCGACAGCGTCTTGGCAGCCACAAGCGACCTGATTGTCAAGGACATCTACAAAGGCCATATCCGCAAGAACGCAACCGACGCGGAACTCAGGAAAGCTGCCGTCTGGATCGTGCTTGGCCTTGGCGCCGTCACCTGGATCCTGAGCGTGCCGAAAATGGCAACGCTTGGCTCACTGCTGCATTTCACCGGCGCTTTTGTCGCCAGCACCATCTGGCCCATCGCCGTGGGGCTTCTGAACCGGCGCGGCAACGGCGTGCTGGCGTCCGCTGCCATGGTTCTTGGCACGGGAAGTGGGCTGATCGCTTATTTCACTATCGGTTTCTATGTCGCGGCGCTCGTGTCTGCTGCCGTCTCAATGCTGGTGATGCTTCTGGCGTTCCGCACCAAACCAACATTCGATTGGGCCCTTCTGACGGGCTCGCACTCCCCTCAACCCAACGGAGAGACATCATGATTTCCGCCGCAGGGCTTGCCGCCCTGGTCTGGCCAGCATTGGCCCTGACCACCGTGGCACCCTTTGTTCTTATTTATCTTGTCTGGCGTGACGTGAAGGAGAAGTCGCTATGGTAGGCGCAGAAAAAGCAATCTTTGAAGGCGCGGCCTCGTTCGAGCCTCAAGGCCCCGATGTATACGGCAGTGCGCACCCCAAAGGGCTTCTGCGCGCCGTGCAGGAGGAGCATGAATATTTGCTGACGCTGTCGAACAATCATGTGGCGTCGGCGGCTCAGTTCGAACGCCCCTTACTCACGCAACTTTTCCGCCTGGCGGCGAAGTATGAAGCCAACCCGGACCGCTTCGCCACGCCAATGAAGCCGCTTTCCGGCAAGCTTCTTATCAGCGCCTTCTATGAGCCATCCACGCGCACGCGGCTGTCGTTTGAAAGCGCCTGGCACCGGCTGGGCGGCGACATCATGTCGATCACCGACCGCTCAACAACCGGCATCGCAAAAGGCGAAAGCCTTTCCGACGTGGCGGAAATGTTCAACAATTATGGTGACTGCGTCGTGCTGCGCGACAATGCGGAATCGTCTGTGATGGAAATGATGAACAGCCTGCGCATTCCCATCATCAATGCGGGCAACGGCATGGACGAACACCCGACCCAGGCGCTCGCGGACCTGTATGCCATCATGAAATGGAAGCCAGAACTGCTGGAAGAAGAGCCTGAAAACAAGATCAGGATCGGCATTGTGGGCGTTCCGTCCCGCATGCGCACGGTCAGAAGCCTGCTGACGCTGCTGTCCCGTTTTTCCAAATCCTTTGAGGAAGTCGTGGTGATCCATGACAACAAAGACGGCGACATCTGGGCCCCCGAACAGAAGGAAAACCTGGTACGCGAAGGCCTGAGAATTCGCGAAACCAATGACCTGAACGCCGAACTGCCAGAGCTGGACGTGGTTTACATCAACGCCATTGCCTGGGTTGAGGATGGCTTCGAGGTGATGGGCGAGAGCCTGAAGCTGGATGAAAATTCCCCCCTTAAGGAAGGCAGTATTATTTTGCACCCACTGGCGCGCGGCGAAGAACTTTCCACCTCGCTCGATAGCACGCCCCACAACTGGTATTTCGCCCAGGCGCGCGGTGCCGTGTTTATGCGCATGGCCCTTTTGACCTGCATCGTGCAGCGAACCGGCATGGTGATGGATGTAGTCTGACACCCGAAGCTGAAGCCCAGAACCCGACCCAAGTTTAGAGAAAAGAGGCACCCCAATGTGTGGCATTGCTGGTATATTTTACAGAGAGAAGAACCGCCCCGTTAACGCGCAACTGCTGGCCAACATGGCCGCTATTCAACACCATCGCGGGCCCGACGGCTTCGGCGTGGAAGTCATGGACGGACAGGGTGTTGGCTTTTCGCACGCACGCCTGTCGATCATTGACCTCAATGAGAACCGCGCCCGTCAACCGTTCCGCAGCGCAGACGAAAGCCTGCTTCTGGCGCACAATGGCGAATTTTACGACTATCAACGCATCAGGACGGACCTGACCAGCCGCGGCGCGCGCTTTGCCACCAAAAGCGATAGCGAGATCATCCTGCACCTTTATCCGCGCTTCGGCATGGAGGAGACCCTTCGGCGCCTCAGGGGTGAGTTTGCTTTCGCGCTCTATGACGCAAAAGAGGACGCGCTCCATCTGGTGCGGGATCGGTTCGGCATCAAGCCGCTTTACTATCACATGAGCAACACAGGCGTTGTGTTTGGCTCAGAAATCAAGGTAGTGATGGCGCACCCGGATGTGCCGCGCCGCTTCAACAACGAGGGCCTCTTGCACCAGCTGATGCAGGTGATGGTGCCCGGCACCACGCCGTACGAGGGCATTCACCAGGTGAAGCCCGGCCATATTGTGACCTTCCGCCGCCAGGGCCTTGGCTATCAGGTGGAAGACCGCCCCTATTGGGATTTCGAATTCCCGGAAGCCGACTTCCATAAAGGCCCCAAGGATGAAGCTGAGAGCATTGAGGCCGTGCGTGAGGGCCTAACAGAAGCCGTGCGCCTGCGCCTTGAAGCAGACGTGCCTGTTGGCTGCTATCTGTCTGGCGGGGTGGACAGCTGCTCCATCCTGGGCCTTTCGGCCGCCATGCGGCAGGACCCGGTGAAGGCTTTCACCATCGGCTTTACTGACAAAGCCTATGACGAAACGCCCATCGCGCAGGAAATGGCAGCCGCCACAGGGGCGGACCAGGATATCCTGCGGCTTGATGCCAACCAGCTTTATGGGCACTTTGAAAAGACAGTCTGGCACGCGGAGCGCACCATCTATAACACGCTTGCCGTCGCCAAATATCTGATGAGCCAGCATGTCCGCGACGCGGGCTACAAGGTGGTGGTCACCGGCGAAGGTTCAGACGAGCTGTTCGCGGGCTACCCAAGCTTCCGGCGCGACCTGTTCCTGCACGGCCTGGACGATATGGACGCGGGCGAGCGCAAGCGCTGGGAATCCATGCTGGGCGAGAGCAATGCACTGTTCAAAGGCGCCATGCTGGCGGAAGAAGAACATGACGACCTGTATCTGACAGACCGAGTGGGCTTCACGCCAAGCTGCCTGCAGCCTTGGCTGTCGTGCGAGGACACGGCCCGCGGCGTCCTGAACCAGGACCGCGCAGCCCTGTTGGCTGACTATAAGCCCGGCCTCGCAATTGCCGAAAAGCTGGACCGCACCAAGCTGGATGGCCGCCATCCGCTCGACCGGGCGCAATATGTCTGGTCCAAAACCATGCTTGAAGGCCAGATTCTGACCTGGGGCGGCGACCGGGTGGACATGGCCAATTCCATGGAGGCCCGCCCGGCGTTCCTTGATCACCATCTGGCGGAAATGGCAACGCGCATCCCGCCGCTTCACCGCATCAAGGACCGCAAGGAAAAATATGTCCTGAAGGAAGCCATGAAGGGCCTTCTGCCGAAAACCCTGTATGAGCGCGAAAAATTCGCCTTCATGGCCCCACCGGCCACCATCAACAAGGACAAATGGAATGCCATGATGGCGCTGGCGGATGAGCACCTGAGTGAAAGCGCTGTGGCTGAAAGCGGTCTGTTGGACGCCGCAGCCGTAAAAGGCCTGATCGCGGAAGCGCAAAGCGACAACACAGCCCGCGCCCGCAAGGTGCAGCTGGACGCCGTGATCAACCATATGCTGGGTGTCCAGATGCTGTATCGCCATTTCGTGTCGACGGATGTACCGGCGCTGGCGGAAGCCAAGGCGAAGGAGCTGGGTTGGACCGCAGAGGCCAACATCAAGGCTGCAGGCTAAGTTTTAAGCCTGATCAGGACAGGCTTCAGGGAACGGCGTCAGCCCACGTGGCTGGCGCCTTTTCTGTGCTCAGAACCACCCACCGCGGCGAAAATACAGTAGCTGGCACAGCACAATCGCACCGCAGCCCCCGGCAACCCACCAAAAGGCAGTGCCATCATCCGCACCGGGCATGCCGCCGACATTGATACCCAGAAGGCCTGTCAGGAAGCCAAGCGGCAGGAAGATCGCCGCCACGATCGACAGCGTGTACATGTTGCGGTTCAGCTTGTCCGATGTCGCGGCCACCATTTCCTCGTGCTGGAACTGCAGCTGTTCGCGGGCGGCGTCCAGGTCTTCGATATGGCGGGCAAGGTTGTCGCCCGCATGCCTGAGCCGCCGGATAGCCTTTTCCGCCACGGCCCAGTCCTGTCCAAGTCCCTGCAGCTGCATCACAGCCTGTTTCATCGGCACCAGATAACGCCGGATATAAAGCACATGTTCGCGCAGGCTGTTAAGCCGCGCCCTGAGGTCGCCCGGCGTGCCTTCAAGCGCCTCTATCTCCAGCTCGTCAATATCATCCAGAAGCTTGCCGATAGGCCCCGCCATGTTGGCGATAACCTCGACCGCGAGGCTGATGACCACCTCAGATGCCGTCACAGGCTTGTCCGCCACCTTGAGCCGCTCAGACAGCTTTCTCACCGCCATCACAGGGCGGCGTTCGGCACTGATCACATGCTTTCCGTCGCTCCAGATCCTGAGGGACACCATGTCGTCTGGCTCTGCCCCGGGGCTTAAGTTCATGCCGCGCAGGATGATCAGATATTCCTTGCCGAAGTCCTCAACGTGCGGCCGCGTGTCCGAGGCGCAAAGGGCCTCGATCATGGCGCTGTCCAGATAGGGCGCAGCCTTGGCAAGGCGATCTGCCGCGCCCTCGCCTGCCACATTCACATGCAGCCAAATGGGTTCGTCTATTTCACCCTGCACTTCTTCCGGGGCCTTGGCCTCATGGTCCGGGTCCAGATAGCGGACGTCGATGATGAAATTCTCGCTCATGCCTTGCCCTCCACCGGCAGCGCGCCAGACTTGATGTGCAGGTCGCGCTGTGGGAACGGAATTTCCACGCCTGCCGCCTGAAACTTGCGCCAGATGGCAAATTGCACGTCGCTCTTCGGCTCACGCCTGCCTTCGGTTACGTCATCGACCCAGAAATAAAGGCTGAAATTGATTGAACTGTCGCCAAACTCGTCCAGGAAACACTGAGGTTTGGGCTCCGCAGAGCAGCGCGGGTGCTCGGATGCGGCTTCAAGCAGGATTTCTTTTACCTTGTCCAGATCAGAGCCATAGGCCACGCCCACCGCGATCTCCACCCTGCCCTTGGTGTTGGTCAGCGTCCAGTTAATGACCCGGTTGGTGATGAAATCCTCATTCGGCACCATCACTTCCTTGCCGTCGAAGGTCTCCACCAGTGTGTACCGCGCGCCTGCGTGGCGCACGAAGCCCTGCGTGCCGTCAGACAGCTCAACAAGGTCATCCAGTTCCACAGACTTCTCA
>Ga0070726_10001209_pt1 | contig 26950 bp, 26 predicted proteins | sample tdAd471_FD_67275 | JGI IMG/M metagenome (GOLD analysis project Ga0070726, IMG submission 67275) | Marine sediment microbial communities from the Atlantic coast under amendment with organic carbon and nitrate - tdAd47.1 | ecosystem: Environmental > Aquatic > Marine > Coastal > Sediment | place...
AGGCACTGATCGTCACGGCCATCGGCCTGTTTGCCGCAATTCCGGCAGTGGTTGCCTATAATCGCTATGCGGCAAATGTAGAGTCCATTACCGGTGCCTACGTCACCTTCGCCGACGAATTTTCCAGCATCCTGCACCGTCAGCTGTACAGTCAGTAATAGCCCAGGCGTAGAGGCCGGTTCGGGCGGTTTTCGACCAGCACCGGCTGATGGCGACAAAGCCGGCACTGAACCGGGGTAAAAAGCCGGTCTGCTTAAATCACGCACATTGGTTCCTTAAAGTATCGGGTAGCGCATAAACAGGTCTTGAACAGATGGATGTAATACGCAAGAAAAGAAAACCCATGAGTGAAATAAACGTCGTGCCCTACATCGATGTCATGCTGGTGCTGCTGGTGGTGTTCATGGTGACGGCACCGCTGCTGAACCAGGGCATCGAAGTGGACCTGCCCCAGGCCAACAATGAGCCCCTGGATATCGACGAGAACCTTGAAACCCTGGTTATTTCAATCACTGCCGAGCAGGAATATTTTATCAGTCTCGGTGCCACCACCGAGAATCGCGAGGCAGTGAGCCTGGAGACCATCGGCACCCAGGTCGGTCAGGTGATCAATGCCAATCCCGCTATCCAGGTCATGGTGGAAGGTGATACCAATGCCAACTGGGGTGCCATGATTGCTTTGATCACAACCCTGCAGAATGCCGGGGTTGCCAACCCCAATTTCATCACCCAGCCATTGGAAAGCCTGTAACAGGGGAGGCACGATGGTGGACAAGGCGTCACCGCGCTTCAGGTTGCCAATCAACAGGGATATCTACAACGGGTACCCGCTTGCCGTTATTGTTGCCCTGACACTGCATTTCCTGGTACTTGCCGCGCTGGTGTATTCCGGGATAACCCGCCCGCCGGAGATTCTGGATATCATGCAGCCACCCTCGGTCAGGGCGCTGATGATCGATGAGAATCCACAGTTGCGCAACGAGCGGATGCAGCAGCAACGGGTGGCCGAACAGCGTGAGCAGGAGCGCCGCGCGGAACAGCAGCGCCAGGAAGACCTGCGTCGTCAGCGCGAGGCGGAGGAGGAAGCTGCCCGCCAGCAGCGCGAACGCGAAGCCGAGGCTGCCCGCCAGGAGGCCCTGCAGCAGCAGCGGGAAGCCGACGCCGAGGCACAGCGTCAGCGGGAACTGGCTGCCGAGCAGGAAAGGCAGCGCCAGGCGGAGCTGGAACGCCAGGAGCGGGAACGACGCGCCAGGGAAGAAGCCGAGGCACAGCGTCAGCGGGAGCTGGCCGCCGAGCAGGAACGGCAACAGCGGGAGGCGGAGGCCGCTGCTGCCGCGGCGGAGGTTGCCCGTACCGAGCAGGAAATGGTGATGGCCTATACCGGGGTTATTCACGATCTCATTCAGCAGAACTGGTCGCGGCCACCCAGTGCCAGGAACGGCATGACTGTGGTGTTCCGCATCCAGATGGTGCCCACGGGGGATATTCTCGATGTCGAGCTGGTCCAATCCAGCGGTGACTACGCGTTCGACCGGGCTGCCGAGACGGCCATTTATCGTGTCGGCAGGTTCCAAGAATTGCAGGGCATGCCGATTAACATGTTTAATGAAAATTTCAGGAGTCTGTTACTGACCTTCAGACCCGAGGACTTGTTGAACTGATGACTAAAGCCAGAGTTATAGCGTTATTGTTCCTGAGTTACTGCCAGGTTGCGGCGGCCGAGCTCAATATCCAGATAACCCAGGGGGTAGACAACCCAATCCCGGTGGCTATCGTGCCGTTCTCCTGGGAAGGTAGCGGCATTCTCACCGAGGATGTTGCCGAAATAGTCGCCAACGACCTGCAGCAGGTGGGGGAGTTTCTACCCCTGTCGCGCGCCAATATGCTCAGTCTGCCCAGCGAAGAAAGCGAAGTTTTTTTTCGCGACTGGCGGATTCTCGCCCAGGACTACCTGCTGGTGGGCAGGATCAACCGGGCGCCATCCAGTCAGCTGGTGCAGGTTCAGTACGAATTCTTCGATGTCAATCGCGAACTGAAGCTGGCCGGTGAAATTCTTACCGGCAGCGTGACGCAATTGCGGGATATCGGCCACGAGATCAGCAATGTTGTGTTCGAGCAGGTCACCGGCATCCGGGGGGCGTTCACTACCCAGATTCTCTACGTGGTTGCGGAATCGCTGGCACCCGGTGAAATGCTGTTCCGCCTGGAAAAGTCCGACTATGACGGACAGCGACCCCAGGTGCTGCTGGAATCCACTGAACCCATCATGTCTCCGACCTGGTCCCCGGATGGTTCCCAGGTTGCCTATGTCTCGTTCGAGACCGATCTGCCCCGAATTTATGTGCAGACCATAGCCACCGGAGAGCGGCGTCAGATTACCAACTTCCCCAACATCAACAGTTCGCCGGTGTGGTCCCCCGACGGCACCAGGATGGCCATGGTGCTGTCGAAAGACGGGAGCCCGGATATTTACGTGCAGGATCTGCGTACCAATGAGCTGACCCGCGTCACCGATCATCCCGCGGTGGAAACGGAACCGAGCTGGACTCTGGACGGGCGCTCATTGATTTTCATGTCTGACCGCACCGGTCAGCCGCAGATCTACCAGATAGAACTGGGAGCCGATTCCTGGGACGTGGAACGACTGACCTACGACTGCTTTTATTGTGCCAAGGGCAAGCTGATGCCGGACGGGGTCAACCTTGTTCATGTGCGCAGACCGACCCGGCAAAGCCAGAGCTACAGCATTGCGATCCTGAATATCGAAACCCTGCGCGTTATCACGCTGACCGATACGTCCCTGGATGAATCGCCCAGTATTGCGCCAAATGGCAGCATGATTATCTACGCCACCAAGTTTAATGGCCGGGGTGTGCTGGACGCGGTTTCCATTGACGGACGCGTAAAGTTCCGTTTACCATCCACGCGAGGTGACGTGCGTGAACCGGCATGGTCACCGTTCTTCAACTAATCCATAATCCTGCGCTGTTTCCGGTGTTTTTGCACTGCATCAATCCCGGGTGGGTACGAATCAGAGAAAGAAAAGGTCTTCGGAGGACTTCACAAGTGGGCAAGCATACTAGAACCATCGTTAAAGTCGGATTGATTGCATCGTTGCTGGCACTGGCTGCCTGTCGCTCGTCCGGTGAAGCGGAAGAAACCGATAGCAACGAAGTGATGAACACGCCTTCCGCGGCTTCGACGAGACCCGCTGCCACTCCCAGTCAGCCGACAGCTGCAGAAATTGCCCGCCAGGAAGCATTGCGCACCCGGATTTTCTATTTCGATTTCGATGTTGCCGAGTTTCGTCCGGTGGATCGCGACACGCTGACCTATCATGCCCGTGACCTGGCGGCCAACCCCGGCAAGAGCGTGCGCCTGGAAGGCCACGCTGACGAGCGGGGTACCCGGGAATACAATCTGGCCCTGGGTGAACGGCGCGCCAATGGCATCAGGGATTTCCTGATTGTCAACGGTGCCTCCCGGTCACAGATCGAGACGGTCAGTTACGGCGAGGAAAGACCCGCTCGCAGTGGCACCAGTGAGCAGGCCTACCAGGCCAATCGACGCGTCGAGATTGTCGAGCAATAACGCGGACACTTTTTCTTATTATGCTGATGCAGTCATCCAAATCCTTTTACCGCCTGGCACTGACCGCCGTCCTGCTGGTTCACGGCTCCAATAGCTGGGGACAGGGAGCGGGTGGCGGCAACAATGACGCCATGCTGTTGCTGCTGGAACAGAATCGTAATCTGCAGGCCGAAGTCCAGGCGCTGCGTGCCTTGGTGGAAGAGCAGGGATTCGAGATCCGGAAACTGCAGCGTGAGTCCCTGGACCGGTACACCGATACGGACACCCGGCTGCGTAACCTGGAACAGATGATTGCCGGTGGTGGCGCCGTGACGGGACTCGCCGGTCCCGGTTTCGACAGCGTGTCGCCGGACAGCACGCCCGCAGCGGCGGGTACCGGGACTGTATCAGGAAATCCCGGTCTGGCCTCCGGCCAGAATGACCGTGTCACCAACAACGCCAGTGGAGTAACGGCCGGTGGCACCGACAACCGTTTCCTCCCGGGAAGTACTGGCGCGGTGGCGTCCAGTGCCACCGGGTCGGCTACCGGCATTCAGCGGGGCGGCGTTGCCGGCAACAGCAATACCGTGGGCGGCGTGTCACAGAGCACCCGTACGACAACGACACGTGATCCGCTGCGTCCCGCCATTGAACCCACTGTCCTTACCGAACAGCAGCTTTACCAGATGGCCTACGATTCGGCCATAAACAGCCAGTTCGAACGGGCCATCGCGGAGTTCGACCAGTACCTGAATATCCACCCCCGGGGACGGTTCACTACCAATGCCCACTACTGGAAAGGCCAGTCCTATCTATACCTTGGCCGCTATGACGAGGCGATAGCCGAGTACGACATCATCCTGCAGCAGTATCCGGATGATGCCAAGGTTCCCGATGCCATGTATGGCCAGGCCGTGGCCTACGAGGGGATTGGTGAAGTCCAGCGCGCTGCACAACTGCTGCGGCAGATCATGCGCAACTATCCCAACACCGGGGTAGCCAATCTGGCCGATACCCGGTTGCGCTCTCTCAACTGAAGGCAGCAGGACCTCCTGTCGTGTCCCGGTCGCACCCGGGAGCCGGGAATCCGCCAAGTCGATCCGATGAATTCCAGTAGCCTGCGGATTACCGAAATCTTCCATTCGTTGCAGGGCGAAACCAGCACCTTCGGCGTTCCCACCGTCTTCGTCAGGCTGACCGGCTGCCCGCTTCGCTGCCAATATTGCGATACCGCCTACGCGTTCAGCGGCGGTGAGAACCTGACCATTGACGCAATCCTGGATACGGTCGAAGACTTTCGCTGTCGCCATGTAACGGTGACCGGCGGCGAGCCACTGGCCCAGCCGGAATGTCTTGCGCTGCTCAACAGCCTGTGTGACAGGGGTTTCAAGGTGGGCCTTGAAACCAGTGGCGCCCTGTCCATCGCGGACGTCGATCCGCGAACCGTGGTCGTGCTGGATATGAAAACCCCGGCATCCGGTGAATCACACCGTAACCTCGAGGAAAACATCCGGTATCTCAAGCCCATCGACGAGGTGAAGTTCGTGATCTGCGATGAGCAGGACTACCAGTGGGCTAGGGCAAAGCTGCAGCAGTACGACCTGGAAAACCGGGTCGCTGAAGTGCTGATGTCGCCGGCCTACGAGCAGCTCCAGCCTCGGCAGCTGGCCGAGTGGATACTGGCGGATAAACTGCCGGTGCGCATGCAATTGCAGCTGCACAAGCTGATCTGGGGCGACCTGCCGGGACATTGATGCCATGACCAGCCACCAGGATGCCCTTGCCATCGTGTTATTGTCCGGAGGTGTAGACTCCACGACCTGCCTGGCCATCGCCAACAGCGAAGGCTACCGCTGCACTGCCCTGAGCTTCGATTACGGGCAGCGGGCGGTAAGCGAGCTCGTCGCGGCCCGGCGAGTTGCCGCCACGCTGGGGGTCCAGGACCACCGGGTCATCAAACTGGATATCGGAGCCCTTGGCGGCTCAGCACTCACCGATCACACGTTGTCGGTGCCGGAGCAGCAGACCGAGGGTATCCCCATCACCTATGTACCGGCTCGCAACACGATTTTCCTGTCCTATGCCCTGGCATTAGCCGAGGTGGCGGATGCCGATACGCTATTTATCGGTGTCAACGCGCTGGATTATTCCGGCTACCCGGATTGTCGCCCGGAATTTATCGAAGCCTTCGAGACCATGGCCAATCTTGCTACCCGGGCTGCCACCGAGGGCCGGAAGGTCACTGTACGTACCCCGCTGATCCAGCTGCGCAAGTCGGCTATTCTTCAGCGCGGGACGGAACTGGGCGTCGACTACAGCGTTACCGTGTCCTGCTACCAGGCTGATGCCCAGGGACGCGCCTGCGGCAGGTGCGACAGCTGTCGGTTCAGGCGCCAGGGCTTCCGCGATGCGGGACTGCAGGACCCGACCCGTTATCAGGAGTAACCGGCAGTCTGGCGCGATGCCCGTACCGGCTTCCGCTCCGCTGCCCTGCTGGCGTCCCGGTCCGGCTCTGTGGCACAAGTTTAGCCTCAAGATGACTTGAGTTTTTTAAATTTGATAGTACTATACCGCCCTTTCCCGGGTCGTTAGCTCAGTGGTAGAGCAGTTGGCTTTTAACCAATTGGTCGATGGTTCGAATCCATCACGACCCACCAGCACAGAAAAGCCAGCCGGTTTTGCCGACTGGCTTTTTTTTGGCCGTCGCAACCGGCAATCGCAGTGAGCGCAGAAAGTGAATATACTCTTGGCGGACGTGGCTGTACTCGCTAAGCTAGGGGACTGCCGATTGTTCATGCCAAGGTACCTGCCTGACTGAACAGAGATACCCCGGGAACGAAGAGTTGCCTCGGGAAACCGTTTACCGCAGAACAGAATGACTAAAAGGTGAACCACTATGCTGAAAAGAAAAATCGACGTGATGTACCGACTGTTTGCCAGCTGTGTTGCTGCCGGTACACTGTTACTGGCCCAGAGCGGGCTTGCCCAGGATAACAGCCAGGGCAGGTATCGACCCGACGGCCGGCAGATTGCGGCAGAAATCTCCCGCATGTTCGGGGAAAGGCTGTACGAGGTGAGAACCTATGATCCGGAACCCGCGGTCGAAGAGTTTTCAGCTGCCACGATTTTTTACCCGCTGACCCTGAGTTTCGCACCCCCCATCGGTGCCGTGGCACTGGTTCCGGGCTATGGCCAGAGCGCGTCCAATTACGAATGGTGGGGACCGATGCTGGCCTCGTTCGGCTACGCGGTGATGATAATCGATACCAACACTCCCCAGGATGGCCTGGAGGCGCGCAGCCAGGCGCTGATGGCGGCCGTGGACTTCCTGCGCAACGAGAACGGCGAAGCGGACAGCCCCATCGAGGGTCGCCTGGACGCCACCAAGATCGCCATCATGGGACATTCCATAGGTGGCGGTGCATCGCTGCAGGCCGCGCAAAACCTGGGTGGCGATGACATTGGGGCGGTTATTCCGCTGACCCCGTATTGTTGTGAGCTGGGCCAGTCTTTCTCAGGCAGTCTGGCGGATCAGGACGTACCGACCCTGATTTTCGCCAGCGCGGAAGATACCGTGGCGCCCCCGGCAGACCATGCCAGGTTGCTGTATGACGCCATTGCCGGCTCTACCAGCAAGGTTTATGCGGAATTCGCCACGGGCGATCACATGCTTGCCACCAGCAGTGGCGGCGATCTCACCACGCTGGGTCGCTACGCCATGGCTTTCCTTAAATACCACCTGGATGGGCAGCCACAGTACGAGGAAGTGGTTTATGGCAACCAGGGCGACTATGCCGAACGGTTTGCCGATTACGAGGCCAGCCGATAACGCTGTCGTCCACGGACTTCCCCGGACCGGTCCATGTGTGGTCGCTACTCCAACCACGTGAAGTCGATGCTGGACTGGTCCGCACTGCTGGGGGACTGGCCGGAAGACGTGCCCGAGAGCCACAACATCGCGCCAGGCCAGATGATTGCCGGCTTCACTGACAGCGGCGGTACCGCGCTGCGCTGGGGACTGATTCCTCCCTGGGCGAACGATACCTCCGGCCGGTATTCGACGTTCAACGCCCGTCTTGAATCCGTGGCGTCGAAACCGGCCTATCGGCATGCCTGGAAGCGGGGCAACTGCTGCCTTATTCCAGCCCTGGGCTACTACGAGTGGCGAGTCGCGGAAACCGGCAAACAACCTTACTTTATTCGACGTCAGGACGACGAGCCAATGTTGCTCGCCGGCCTGTACGAGCCTGCCAGGGATGATTCCGTGCCGGCCTCCTGTACCATGCTGACCCGTGACGCCCGGGACGACCTGGCGCATATCCATCCCCGCATGCCGATTACGCTGTCGCTGGCGGACGGGCAGGACTGGCTGGCAACCGCTGAGCCCGATGCCGGCGTGCTGATGATTCAGTCGGAAACGCTGAAGATTGTCAGCTTCCCGGTCAGTAAACGGGTGAACAATGCCCGCAACGAGGGCGACGACCTGATTGATTCCATCCAGGACCCGTAATCGGATCCGGCTTGATCAGGATGGCGTCCGTGTTCCGGGGAATACCGGGGCCCGGGCACTGCGCCTCAGCGGGCCCGACAGGCTGACCACCATTCCCCTGTGATATCATTACCCTACACGATTACACAGGAATTTCCCCGCCATGGCAGAATCATCAGGACTGACTCAGGATCGCGAACTGGTGCGTCGCTACCTGGACGCGGTGGACCTTCCCGAGCCGCTGGATGACGAGGCGACCCACTCCTACCGGGAAAAAATAAAGACCCTGCTGAGAGAAAGGAACGCCGTAATCGTGGCCCATTATTACACCGATGGAATGCTCCAGGACCTGGCGGACGAGACCGGGGGTTTCGTCGGCGACTCCCTGGAAATGGCGCGTTTCGGCAGTGAGAGCGATGCCGATGTGCTGGTCGTGGCCGGCGTGCGTTTCATGGGTGAAACCGCGAAAATTCTGAGCCCGGACAAGACCGTGCTGATGCCCACCCTGGAAGCCACCTGCTCACTTGACATTGCCTGCCCCATCGATCGCTTCAGCGAGTTCTGCGATGCCCATCCTGACCGGACCGTGGTGGTTTATGCCAATACTTCTGCCGCAGTGAAGGCACGGTCCGACTGGGTGGTAACCTCCAGTATCGGCCTGGATGTGGTCGAGCACCTGGCGGACCAGGGCAGCAGGATACTGTGGGCACCGGACAAGCATCTCGGCTCCTACATCCAGCAGAAAACCGGAGCCGACATGCTGCTCTGGGATGGCGCCTGTATTGTCCACGAGGAGTTCAGATTCCGGGGTCTGGAGGATATGCGTAAACTGTATCCCCAGGCCGCGGTGCTGGCCCACCCCGAGTCGCCCCGGACCGTGCTGGAGCTGGCGGACTTTGTCGGCTCGACCTCACAGATGATCAAAGCAGCCCAGGAAATGGACAACGATATTTTTATCGTCGCCACGGACAAGGGAATTTTCCATCGCATGCGTCAACTGGTGCCGGACACCACGTTTATCCCGGCGCCCACGGCAGGCACCGGCGCAACCTGCCGCAGCTGTGCTCACTGCCCGTGGATGGCGATGAATTCCCTGCCGCGCCTCTATCGTGCCCTGCATGCCCGGGAGCAGGAAATCCAGGTCGACAGGGAACTGGGCCGACAGGCCATGGTCCCGCTGCAACGGATGCTGGATTTTGCTGCGGAGCAGCAGCTGACAGTGAAGGGCAGTGCCTGAGCGGCGACTGTGGGTATGACGGTGAGTGAACGTGCGGGGGTCAGCCGGCCAGTTCGGCTTCCAGGGCCTGAATATCCCGGATGCGCTGACGGACCACGGCAACGCCGGCGCCATTGCCCGGTTTTCCGGATTCGATGTTCAGGGCGAACTGCAACTGCTCCTTGGCGCGACGAAAATCACCGATGAGCACGAAGTACTCGGCGCGGGCCTGGTGCACCCTGCTGATGTCGCCGGCCTGTCCCTGGGTTTCAGCAATCAGGTACCACAACGAGTGGTCCAGCGGTCGGCTCTTGGCGTGATCCTCCAGGATGCTGGCAGCCTCCTGGTAACGCCGCGATTCGATGAGGGCATCGGCGAAGGCCATGGTCAGCGGGTGATTGCCTGGATTGATGGTGAGATGCCGCTGTAGAAAATCCAGGGCCATGCCGGCTTCATTCTGTGCCGTCAGGATCTCCGCCTGGGTCACCACGTAACTGATGCGGTTGGGGTCTTTCTCCAGCAACGGCGCCAGGGTCTCGTTGGCCAGGCGATAGTTGCCGTCTTCCCAGTACGCCATGGCCAGTCCATAGCGGGCGCCGTCCCGTTGGACTTCAGTGGTGGCATCGTCCAGCAGTCGCGAGTACTCGATGATTACATCGTCCTTGTTCGGTGCGTAGTGGGTGACAACCCGGGCCCGCATCAGCAGGTATTCCAGGGATTCCGCGTAGTTACGCTGGGGATAGCGGGCGGCGCGCCCGCGACTGTCGGCTATACGGGATTCGGTTACCGGGTGGGACAGCAGGAATTCGGGAGGTCGCGTGCCGTAACGGTTGGCGGCGGCCAGGCGCTGGAACAGCGCGGGCATGGTGTAGGGATCGTAACCCGCGTCGAACAGGGTCTTGATACCCACCCGATCCGCCTCGGCCTCGTTGCTGCGGCTGAAGCGCAGCTGGTTTTCAATAGCCCGGCCCTGGGTTGCCATGAGCGCCGCCTGACCGTGCTGCGCGTCCGAGGTGGCCATGACCACGATACTGGCCAGCACACCGGCGATCTGGGCAACACGCTGGGTCTCGGCCTGTTCGATACGACGGGCGAAGTGGCGTTGACTGACATGGGCCAGCTCATGGGCGATGACCGAGGCAAATTCGCCCTCGGTTGCGGCGTTGAGGAACAGGCCGGTATTGACGCCGATAACGCCGCCGGGCACGGCAAACGCATTCAACGCTTCACTGTCGACGATGATGAATGACAGGCGATGATCGCGCAGCTCGCTCTTGGCAGCCAGCCTGAACGTCAGGTTTTCCAGGTATTCGTTGAGCAGCGGGTCCGAGATAGTCGGGGTGGAGCGCCGCAGGGAGCGCAGGAATTCACGCCCCAGTTGATGTTCCTGCTCCATGGACACATAGCCGGAAATCCTGTCACCAAGGCTGGGCAGGGCGTTCTGCGCTGTCACCGTGGCCGCCAGTGCCAGGGCACCGGCGGTTACAGCACCTATGAGAGGGACTTTAAGCATTAACTTACTCATTAGTCAGTAGACCCGACCTATCATAAGAAAATTCCTTGACCAGGTTAAGTCAAATAGTCGTTTTTTTGGGTCAATCAATCACTTATCATCAATAACGCCATTACCGGCAGGCTTGCAGCCGAAAGTGGCAGAATCGGCGCCGGCGACCCTGCCAAGGCCTGGCAACACGCCGAAAAGATTGCCGCAAACGGTGCATTATACTGGGCACATCAGGGAATTGATTGATACCATACGCCCATGCCGAATCTCACTGCAGACCTGGAACTGGATGTCCGCGAATTGCAATGCCCCATGCCCCTGCTCAAGGCGAAGCTGGCGCTGAACAGCCTGGCCAGTGAACAGGTTCTCAAGGTAATCGCGACTGATCCCGGTTCCGAAAAGGACTTCCACCTGTTCGTACAACAGAGTGATCACCAGATACTGGATTTTCAGAAAGACCAGCACAGCTACTATTACTGGATAAAGAAAGGCTGAATGGACTCTTCAGGCAAGGCAACTGGCTGATGCGCAAGCTCCTCAACGATTTCTACCAGCGCTATTTTCACGACGATGAATCGCTGATTCTGTTGATCATCCTGGCGATCTCCCTGGTACTTCTGTACCTGTTCGGAGATGACCTGGCACCCCTGTTTGCGGCTATCGTTATCGCCTACCTGATGCAGGGGCCCATCAACCGGCTCACGACCATGGGTATTCCCCGGGCAGCCGCGTTCGGCCTGATCTACACGCTGTTTGTCGGTGCCTTTCTGATCCTGCTGCTGGGCGTGCTGCCCGCGGTCTGGAATCAGCTGGCCCGGCTGGTCAACGAACTGCCACGGCTTATCAGTCAATGGCAGGAATCCCTCAGGCTGCTTCCGGAGCTGTATCCAAGCCTGTTTACCCAGCAGCAGGTTGACGAGCTGGTAAGAAGTGCCCGGGGGGAACTGGCGGCCCTGGGTCAGACGGTGCTGTCCTATTCCATTGCCAGTATTCCCCGGGTTGTCTCACTGGTAATCTTCGTGGTCCTGGTGCCTATCCTGGTATTTTTTGTCCTCAAGGATCGGGATCAGCTGGTCCACTGGGCCACCAACTTCCTGCCACGGAACCGACCGCTGATGATCAAGATCTGGAAGGAGATGGACCTGCAGCTTTCCAACTACATCCGCGGCAAGGTTCTGGAGATTTTTCTCGTGGGTGTTGGAACCTACCTGGTGTTCATGCTGCTGGGCATCGATTACGCGCTGCTGCTGTCGGTACTGGTCGGTCTGTCGGTGGTGATCCCCTACATCGGGGCTACGGTGGCGACGATTCCCGTTCTGGCGGTCAGCTATGTCCAGTGGGGAATTGGCGGGGAATTTTATACCGTTGCCGTCACCTACATGATAATTCAGATCGTGGATGGCAACGTGCTGGCACCCATCATCTTTTCGGAAACCAACAATCTGCACCCGGTGGCCGTAATCTCCGCCGTACTGGTATTCGGTGGCGTCTGGGGCATGGCGGGGGTTTTCTTCGCCATTCCATTGGCGACGTTTATCAAGGCTATTATCAATGCCTGGCCATCAAGGGTACAATCCTTCACCCCGGAAAAGGCCGCTTAGGGTACCTGGTGGTTCAGGCCGTCACCTTGGCGAATGGCGCTGGCCGGTCACGTCTGGCTGAACCACAATGGCACACGGTAACGTCGGTAAGACAACTACGCGTGCAGGCCGGCAGCTGCAGGACCGTGCTGCGGCAGGATCCTGCCGTGCAATGCAACAGGCTGTTCAACCACCAGTCAACATGGAAATGATCAAGGACAGTAATGATCAAGGGTAGTATCGTCGCTATCGTCACCCCGATGCTGGACAACGGTGACATTGATTATCCGGCCTTTTACCGCCTGCTGGACTGGCATATCGAGTCCGGCACCGACGCCGTGGTGGTCGTGGGCACAACGGGCGAATCCGCAACCCTGACCTTCAAGGAGCATTGCGAGCTGGTGGCCCACTGTGTCGAGCATGCAGCCGGTCGGATACCGGTAATCGCCGGAACCGGGTCAAACTCTACCCGGGAGGCCCGGTTTTTTACCGAGTCAGCCCTGGAACACGGCGCTGATGCCTGCCTGCTGGTAACGCCGTACTACAACAAGCCCAGCCAGGAAGGCCTCTACCAGCATTTCAAAACCATCGCCGAGGCAGTGGACATTCCGCAGATCCTCTACAATGTGCCGGGTCGTACGGCCTGTGACCTGCTGCCGGATACGGTGGCAAGACTGACCCGGCTGCCCAATATCGTTGGTATCAAGGAAGCCACCGGCAACGTGGAACGTGGGCTGCAGCTGGTACGGCAATCCGCCGGCAACCTGGCGGTCTACAGCGGTGATGATCCCATCGCCATGGAAATGATGCTGGGTGGTGCGGCCGGAAATATTTCGGTGACTGCCAACGTGGCACCGGCAATCATGCATGAGCTCTGCCGGGAAGCGATCGCCGGAAACCGGGAAACGGCGGAGGCACTGAACAGCCGGGTCGCGCTGTTGCATCAACGCCTGTTTCTGGAGTCCAATCCCGTTCCCGTGAAATGGGCGTTGTACAGGATGGGTCTCATTGAACGGGGAATCCGTCTCCCGCTGGTGGAACTAAATGCCAGTTTTCATGACCAAGTAAGCGAGGCGCTTACTGCGGCAGGAATAAAATTGGAACGATAACCCGGACTATGCTGTTACTTCACTTCGTCAAACCCATCGCCACCCGGCCCGGTCGGGCCATCGTCGTCCTTCTGCTGGGACTGTTGCAGCTGTCCTGCTCCTACCTGGCCGGTGACGACGGAATTTTCCGGGACCGCCAGGGTGAGTACCTGCGTGCCCCGGTGGAGCCCGAGATCCGGGTCCCGGATAACCTGGACAGCTTTACCCTGGACCAGCTTTACGTGGTACCGGATGAAGTGATTTCCGTCTCAGAAGACCTTACCGGCTCGGTACCGCGGCCCAAGCCCCTGGATTCCAATCGGCCCGAAGGCGTAATGATCAGGCGTTTTTCCGGGGAAAACTGGATTGTGATAGCCGCAGCACCGGGCCAGGTATGGCCGCGGGTCAGGGATTACTGGACCCAGCGGGGCATTGAACTGGATTACGAAAACCCGGTGGATGGTGTCATGGAAACGGTCTGGCGGTTTTCCCCGGGAATTATCGACGAGCGGGAGAAATTACGCCTGCGCATAGAACCGGGCATTCACAACGGCAGCTCGGAAATCTCCCTGGTGCAGATCAGCAGGCCGGAATCCGCGACGGCCAATGAACTGATAGTATGGCCGCGTCTTTCCGATTCGGAAGAACGCGAGTTCGAGGTGTTACAGGAAATCTCCCAGTACCTTGCGGACCGCACCGATATTTACAGCTCCTCCTCGGCCAGCCTCCTCGCCGGCAGCCTGTCCGGAGAAAGCAAGGCCAGCCTCATCGAAAGCCCGGGCCAGAGCCCGGTCCTGGAAGTGCGCATCAGCCTCAATCGGGCCTGGGGCCAGGTTGGCCAGGCACTGGGTGACGCCGGTATCGATGTCCTGTCCCGGGATCGTGACAATAACGTGTTTGAAGTCGATTTTGCCGGGCAGGATGGCGAGGTTGAAGGTGGGGGATTCTTTTCGCGGGTTTTCAGTGACGACGAGGAGGAACAGCAAAGTTCCACCAACCGGTTTCAGCTCAGGCTGGAAGAAATCAGCAATGGCGTGCGCATCACCGCCCGCCCGGTTGACGGCAATTCCCTGGCGGCAGTGGAAGCCGAACTGCTGCAGTCTATACTGACCAATCTCTGAGCCTCACAGAAGCTGACGCATGAATACTCTCCTGGCCCTGGTGGTTGTCGCATCGCTGGTTCTGCTGGCCTGCCTGGTAACCTTCCTGTTCACCCACCGTAAAGTCACGGATCGGGATCAGCAGATCGCCACGCTTGCCGAGCGGCTTCAGGGGAAGGACGAAGAGCTGCAGCTTCTGCAGCACGACCTGCGCACTTCGACGTCGCGGGAGTCCGAGCTGCAGCAGTCAAATTCTGCGTTGCGCGAGCAACTCGCCCGGCTGCAGTCTGAATTATCCGCAGAACGGCAGAAATTCGATGAAAAGCTGGCGCTGCTGGAAAATGCCAGGGAGCAGATGAGCCTGCAATTCAAACAACTTGCCAGCGAAATCCTGGAAGACAAGAGCAAGCGCTTTACCGCCAGCAACCAGGAGAATATTGCCCAGATTCTCAAGCCCCTGCAGGAAAAAATCCAGTTGTTCGAAAAACGTGTGGAAGAGACCTACGACCGGGAATCCAAGGAGCGATTCTCCCTGGCCCGCGAGATCAAGAACCTGCAGGAACTCAACAGCCGGATCAGCGAAGACGCCGTGAATCTGACCAACGCATTGAAAGGTGACAACAAGGCGCAGGGAACCTGGGGGGAAATGATACTTGAATCCATCCTGGAAAAATCCGGGCTGGTCAAGGGGCGTGAATACGAAGTACAGGTCAGCCTGAAAGCGCCGGACGGCAGGCGCTCACAACCGGATGTGATTGTCCATATGCCGGAAGCCAAGGACATCGTGATTGACGCCAAGGTCTCGCTGAAAGCCTACGAGAGTTTCTGCAGTGAAGACGATCCGACCCGCAAGGCCGACTATCTCAGGCAGCATATCCAGTCCATCAGGAATCACGTGAAACTGCTTTCGGCCAAGGACTACCAGAATCTGGGAGGGGTCAATTCTCTTGATTTCATCCTGTTGTTTATGCCGGTGGAAGCGGCATTTTCCGTAGCGGCCCAGCAGGACACGGAGCTGTTCATCGATGCGTTCGAGAAAAACATAATCATTGTCGGCCCCTCGACATTGCTGACCACGTTGCGAACGGTCCAGAATATCTGGCGCATGGCCCAGCAGAACCAGAATGCCCTTGAAATCGCCAGCCGGGCAGGGGCGCTGTACGACAAGTTCGTCGGCTTCGTCGGTGACCTCGAGGATGTCGGCGGTAAGCTGGAGGCTACCCGAAAATCCTATGATCTGGCTCATAACAAGCTGCTTAGCGGCCGGGGCAACCTCATTGGTCGCGTGGAAAAACTCAAGAAGCTTGGCGCCAAGACTTCCAAGCAGCACAAGCGTGAGCTGCTCCAGTCTGCGGAGCTGGCTGACGAGCAGGAGGCATTGGCGGACCCGGAGGACGAGCAGGCTGCTCCGCAACAGGAATCACGGCAGTGACCGGGGAGTTTCTTCGCTTCCTGGACTGCGAGACACCGCCGTCCTGGGTCAATGCCGCCAGCGCAAATCTCGATACGCTGCTCATCGATCACGCCAATTGTGAGAAGAAGGCAGCCGCAACGGCGATGAACCTGATGTACCGGCATGTCGACAAGCCGGAACTGCTGGTGACCATGTCCCGTCTTGCCCGGGAGGAATTGCTGCATTTTCAGCAAGTGGTAACGGTCCTGGTGGAAAAGGGCATCCCTTACCGTCGTCTCGCCCCGTCACGTTATGCCTCGACCCTGCGCCAGCACATCGACTACAACCGGCAGAACGGGCTGATCGATATCCTGATTATCGGGGCACTGGTGGAAGCCCGTTCCTGTGAACGGTTCGAAAAGTTGGTTCCGGTCCTGGAGCCGGACCTGGCCAGGTTTTACCGGAACCTGCTCAGGTCGGAATCGAGACATTTTCAGGATTACCTGAATTTTGTCCATCAATACGCAATGGAAGACCCGGCTGCCCGTATCGATTTCTTTTTACAGAAAGAAAGGGACCTGATACTTACAGCAGACAATCAACTGCGCTTCCACAGCGGTGTCCCGTTGAAAATGTCAGCAGCCTGCTAGTGGATAATGTCAGCCTCGCCGCGCTGGGTTGACGTCAGGCTGCCCGGCAGGACCCAGTCTTTTTCCACGACCACCAGGTCATGGCGATCCAGCTGGATATTGTCACCGCTGGGGGCGGTGATTTCGTCCAGCAGCACGCAGCTGAGTTCTTCACTCAGGGAGACGATAACTGCCGGTTTGAAGCCGTCGATGGTATCGAGACTGATGCGTTCGCCCACCTTCATTTCCACGGCATCACCGAAGTTGGCCTGGGATCGCCGGATTACGCCGTCCGCGGGATAGGGCGTGGCGAAACGGGCGGCGGCGACGATATGCATGATGCGCAGCACGGATTCATCAGTCAGATCGAGTTCGATCTGCTCGTAATCATCGTTGCCCTCACCTTCACCCAGGGTATTTCTCAGCAGGGTCAGGAAAAGATCCAGATCCGACTTGTTCCATTCAATATCCACCGGGTAATCGGGCTGTGCGGACTTGTGCGGCGGAGATATGATGTCTGTCTCAATCTCGACCTCCGACACCTCTCGTCTGCTCTGGTTGGATAAAACGATGCTGACCACGTCGCTGCCTTCGCCGGTTTCGTCGGTCAATCGCCAGAAAATACTGTGTCCTGAAGCAAAAATCATGTCCATACCCTGTCTGTCAGCTGAGCTTGGCAACGCAGGAGGTCCGGCTTCTCAGTCCTGTTTCGTAACCGGTGCATGGCGCCGGGGCTCCTCGATGACAACTGTGTGGCTATCATGACGAGGCCGGGGCGTCTGCCGGTCGGTTTACCTCTGAACGGCAATGTAGCAGTTATCCGGCGGCTGATAAAGACCACACCCGCCGGTTCGGGTTCAGCGGTCAGCTGCGGCAGGTGGCTGGCCGGGTCAGGTTACTGCCGAGGCGCTCTTCCAGCCTGTCCAGCTGCGTACACGGGATGCGAACATTGCCAGTCAGGATAACGGCAGTAAGGGATTCCATGGACAGCAGCGGGGCGATGTCGGTGACGGGATTGTCAGGTATGCTGAGTCCGGTGAGTTGCGGCAGGGACGTGAGCGGGCGCAGATCGGTGAAATTATTACCGGCAAGGTCGAGAAACCGCAGGTTACGAAACTGATCGATGCCCTCCAGGTCGGTGACGTTGGCCGCCGCGCAGGACAGCACCGTCAGTTCCGCCGGATTGCTGATGCCCTGCTGCTGAACGGCCAGGTTGATACAGCCCTGCAGATCCGAATCGACGACCTGCAGCAATTGCGCCGGCAGGCGGGGATCATAGACCGATCGGTTATTGACGGTCACCGCGAATTGCCTGGAACATCCGCTGACGGCGAGTACCAGGGCAAGGACGGTTAGAGCAGGGCGAGTCGGTTTCACGTTCAGGGCTCCGCCGGGCCGGTGAAGAGTGGGGCCGGCATTGTCCCACGCCGCCAATAATAGCCCAAACGGAAGTCGTGTAGTAGCCAGACGGACCATTGCGGATCTGTGAGTCAGGTCGATGGCGAAGACTGGCAATTAGGCCGCAGGACAGGTAGTATGCGGCCTCGACCAGTATTACTGGCAAACTTGAAACGGCCCTTTTGCGTGGGCAAGGAACTTCACATTATGAACATGGTAAAACCACTCGGGGTCTGTGCACTGCTGGCCGTAATCATGGGGCTGGCAGGCAACGCCATGGCCCAGGAAGTGGATCTTCAGGACGAGGATGCCCGAATAGCGTACAGCATCGGCGTCAACATCGGTCAAAGCCTGCTGCAGCAGCAGTTGCTGGATGACATCGACATCGATACCTTTCTGGCCGGTGTGCGTGATGTAGTCAGTGGTGAAACACGACTGAGCAACGAGGAAATCATTACCGCCATCCAGACCTTCCAACAGCGGATGGTGGCCCAACAGGCCGAGCAGATGGAAGCGGCCCGACAGGAAGGCGAAGAATTCCTGGCAGAAAACGCTGAAAATGACGACGTCGTGGTGCTGGAGTCCGGCCTGCAATACCAGGTCCTGGAGTCCGGAGAGCGGGGTGCGCCGTCACCGTCCGCCAGCGATGCCGTACTGGCCCACTATCACGGTACCTTTATCGATGGATCGGTTTTTGACAGCTCCGTAGACCGCGGTGAGCCGGCCCAGTTCGGTCTCAACCAGGTGATTGCCGGCTGGACCGAGGCGCTGCAACTGATGAAAGTCGGTGACAAGTGGCGAATTTATATTCCCTACGACCTGGCCTATGGCGAAGCAGGCTCGCCGCCGGTTATTCCACCTTTCGCGACACTCATTTTCGACGTGGAACTGCTGGAAGTTCGCTAAGGAACAACTGAAGCCCCGGCATCACAATCGGACAGCGGATGGATAAGCAGACTTTCAACAGCGGCTTGCTTGCTTTCATCCAGGATTCACCGACGCCGTTTCACGCCGTTGTCGGCATGGAATCTGCGCTGATCGGTGCCGGGTTTCAGCTGCTGGACGAGTCCGCGGACTGGGATTTACAGCCCGGCGGCAGTTACCTGGTGAAGCGCGGCGGGTCCCTCATCGCGTTTCGTCATGGCAGACAGTCGACCATCGAGCACGGTATCCAGCTGGCCGGTGCCCACACCGACAGTCCCTGCCTGAAAGTCAAACCGGTGGCCGAGCGCAACGCCCAGGGCTACCTGCAGCTTGGCGTCGAGGTGTACGGTGGGGCCCTGCTTAATCCCTGGTTCGATCGGGACCTGTCACTGGCGGGCAAAGTTGCCTTTCTCGACAACGGCGGTCAGCTGAAATCCTGTCTGCTTGATTTGCGCCGACCGGTGGCGATAATCCCCAGCCTGGCCATTCACCTGGACCGGGAAGCCAACAAGAACCGCAGTATCGATGCCCAGAAACACCTGCCGCCAATTCTGCTGCAACCCGGGGACGGGGAAACCCGCACCCTGGAAGATTTCCTGCTCAGGCATCTGGCCGGGGAAGGCGGGCAGCCCGGGGTCACCAGGATTCTTGCCCATGAGCTGTATTTCTACGATACCCAGGCGCCGGCCATTATCGGCCTGGAAGGGCAGTTTATCGCTGCCGCCCGCCTGGACAACCTGCTCAGCTGTTACCTGCTTACCCACAGCCTGATTGCCGCCGAGGCCGAGTTCACGTCGGTGATGGTGTGCAATGATCACGAAGAAGTGGGCAGTACGTCGGCGTCCGGTGCCCAGGGGCCGTTCCTGAAATCCGTGCTGCAGCGTCTGGCCAGCAGGGCAGGCGACCACCCGGATGCGCTGGAACGCGCGTTGCGCAAGTCACTGCTGATTTCCGTGGATAACGCCCACGGTGTACATCCCAACTATGCCGAACTCCATGATCCTGCGCATGGGCCGGCGCTGAACCGTGGACCGGTGATCAAAATCAACGCCAACCAGCGCTATGCCAGCAACACGGAATCGGTTGCCCGGTTTCGCGCCTGCTGTGAACAACTCGGGGTTCAGTCCCAGTCCTTTGTCATGCGCAGCGACCTGGCCTGTGGCAGTACCATTGGCCCACTCACCGCCGCGGTAACCGGAATCGATACCGTGGACGTGGGCGTGCCGACTTTTGCCATGCACTCCATTCGTGAACTGGCCGGCGTGGAAGACGCGTACCAGCTGCATCGGGTGATCACCGCACTTTTTCAGCGTTGAGCTACTTCCTCTCCGACTCCACCAGGCGCTGTTTTTGCAGTGCGCGGATAATGAATCTGGCGGGACTCAGGCTGTCCTGCAGCCTGGCCGGCAGAGGAGTCGGTTCATGGCTGACCAGGCTTGCCAGCATCTCCGCCGCCAGTGGGCAGGACGCCAGCCCGTAGGAACCATGGGCAGTGTTGACGAACAGTCCGGGCAGGTAGTTCGCCGCGGCAGGGATTTCGGTGCTGGCGTCACGTTGCAGTGCACCGTAAACCCGCAGGAAATCGTCGTAGTCGGGTAGCCCTCCCACCACAGGAAAGTAATCTTCCGCATTGCAGCGAAGCGAGGCCCGGCCCTTAAGGTCCGCTCCCAGGTCAAGCTGGACGAATGCCTGGCGAATTCCCGTCAGGTTTTCCTGGTTGTCCCGGGTAACAGTTCCGGCAATGGTTCCGCCGGGCCGATAGGTTGCGCCAATACAGTGCCGGCCCGCAACGGCGGGACAGATGGATTTGTCGCCGGCCACCACCCGTTGCAGGGTGCTGCTCTGCCTGGACGCCGCCACGTCGGTGAGCACTCCGCCCACCCGGGACAGGGGCAGGAAAGCGGACTGGGGCAACGAGTTGGCGTGGTAGCTGTTGGCAAGCACTACCACCGGCGCGGTGGCGAGGACCGAGTCGTCACCACGAACACACCAGGAATCGCTCTCCCGCGTCAACGCGGTCACGTGGGCCCCGGTCAGCAGCCGCAGCTGCGCTGCACCGATCATCTGCAGGTAGGCCTGGCACAGGGCCACCGGCTGCAGCCAGCCGCCGTGGGGCAGCCACAGGGCTTCACTGACCAGCTCCAGTCCGGCCAGTTCGCTGGCCTGTTGCCGGGACAGCACCGACACTACCCGGCTGTCGTAGTAGCTGCCGGGTTCGCGGACCAGCCGTTGCGTTCCGCGACGGCGATTTCCCGGCAGTCTCAGGACGCCGCAGGGATGCCAGCCAATATCCCGGTGCTGTTGTATCTGCCCGTACTGACGCGCGGCATACAGCAGGGCGTGGAGATAAAAGCGTGATCCCGGATCGTGACTGGCGGCCAGGCGCGGTTGCAGGACAGCCTGGGCATTGCCCGATGCGCCCGCAGCAAGCGTATTGCCGCTTTCAATCAGTGTCACCTGCCACCCTCTGCGGGCAAGACTGTACGCCGTGCTGCAGCCGGCGAGACCGCCGCCGACTACAACGGCCTTGCGCTCGGCGGGATAGCCCGGATTCAGCTGAAACCAGGGAGGACGCCGGCGGTCCGGACTGGTTGAGCCATCCGGTCCCCTGTCTGCGGACCCTGGCTTGCGGGCCAGCAGCATCTCCCGCTTGTTGCCGAAGCCAGGCTGTCTGGATACATCGAATCCCGCGGCCTGCAGGTTGCGCCTCAGCATTCCGGCGACGCTGTAGGTGGTTACGGTGGCGCCGACAGCACTCCAGCCATACATCTGCTCCGTCAGGGCCGTACTCCACAGGTCCGGGTTTTTTGCTGGGGAAAACCCATCCATGAACCAGCAGTCCACGCCGGGACAGGGGGTGGACTGAACCTCCTGCAGTCCCTCCAGGGCGTCACCGTAGTAAATATCCAGAATAAGATTGTCGGCAAGGTGGTAGCGGTGTTGACCGTCGCTATGATCGATGTACAGGGACAGGAACCGCTGGCCCAGCGATGCCAGTCCGGGCCACCTGTCCAGGCAGCGTCGCAGGTCGTCACCTGTCAACGGGTATTTTTCGAATGCCTGGTAATGAACCCGCAGGTTGCGGTTGGCCACCTGTTCAAGCAGCTGCCAGCATTGCAGGAAATTCAGCCCGGTGCCGAACCCCAGTTCGACAATGCTGAAGGGGCGGTGCCGGTCGGCGTGCTCCTGCCAGCGTTGCTGCAGGCGATTGCCCCGGATAAACACGTGCCGGCTTTCGGCATCGCCTCCCTGGCTGGAGAAATAAATGTCGTTGAAGCTGGAGGAATAGGGCGAGCCGTCCTCCAGCCAGTGGATTCTGGCGTTCTCAATCATGGCCTGATCTCAGATTCCCCAGGTTCTCCCCGCATGCCGGGTTGTGGACCGTGCTGCACCTTAGCACAGGATAGTCCGACAGGCCTGCGGTTTGACCCGGTAATTCCGGGCGGCAGGGATGGCCTTTGATAGCCCCTTCAGGGTAACAGGGCCGGAGCGATGCCGCGGCCTGTTACCGGCAACGGGGACGGTTTCCGCGGTAGATTATCAGCTTCAATACGGTAAAATGCCGCCTTGTTTCAGGTATTGGCTTAAGGACTGCTGCACATGGAGATCAACACGCAATTGAACAGGGTGAAAGACTACCGGGTGAGAACTGATTCGCTCCGGGGGTTTCTTTGACTATGTGACGAAAAAGGACCGGCTTGCCGAGGTGGAACTGGAGCTTGGCGAGGCGTCGGTGTGGGACAATCCGGAAAAGGCCCAGGCCCTTGGCAAGGAACGGGTCGACCTGGAACTGGTAGTGAGCACGATAGAGTCCCTGGACAGCGGGCTGGCGGAAATCGAAGAGCTGCTGGCCCTGGCCAGCGAGGAAGAGGACACCGAGTTGCTGCAGGAGTCCATCAAGGACCTGGACGCGCTGGCCACTCGCCTGGAGAAACTGGAGTTTCGCCGGATGTTCTCCGGTGAACTGGATGAAGCCAACGCCTACCTCGATATCCAGGCGGGCTCCGGCGGCACCGAGGCACAGGACTGGGCCGAGATGCTGCTGCGCATGTATCTGCGTTGGGGCGAGGACAAGGGATTCGACGTGGAACTGGTAGAAGTGTCCGCCGGTGACGTTGCCGGGATAAAGAGTGCGACAGTTTATTTTCGCGGGGATTTTGCCTTCGGCTGGTTACGAACGGAAACCGGCGTGCATCGGCTGGTACGCAAATCCCCTTTCGATTCAGGGAACCGGCGCCACACGTCCTTTGCCTCGGTCTTCGTCTCCCCTGAAATTGATGACGACATCGAAATCGATCTTGACATGTCCGATGTCAGGATCGATACCTATCGTTCCAGCGGCGCCGGCGGACAGCATGTCAACAAGACTGATTCCGCGATCCGCCTGACTCACGAACCGTCCGGAATCGTCGTGCAGTGTCAAAGCCAGCGTTCCCAGCACAAGAACAAGGAGATGGCCATCAAGCAGCTGAAAGCCAAGCTCTATGAAATGGAAGAGCTGAAGCGCAAGGAAGAGGCGCAGTCAGTTGAGGATGCCAAGGCGGACATCGGCTGGGGCAGTCAGATTCGTTCTTATGTGCTCGATCAGTCGAGAATCAAGGATTTGCGTACCGGCGTGGAAGACACCAACACCAGCAGCGTCCTGGATGGGGATCTGGACGAATTCATCGAAGCCAGTTTAAAGATGGGGTTATAGGCAAACAACATGACCGATCATGCGGACGACAATCAACTGATGGCGCAACGCCGGGACAAGCTCGCCCGATTGGCGACGCTGCACAATGCCTTTCCCAATGACTTTCGTCGCGATCTGCTGGCACGGGAACTCGACACGCAGTTTGCTGACAAGGACCGGGATCAGCTGGAGGAAATCGCCCATGTGGCCAGGGTCGCCGGGCGCGTGATTCGCATGCGTGGTCCATTCGTCGTGATACAGGATGTCACCGGGCCTATCCAGCTTTACCTGAACAACAAGACGCTTGCCGAGGATCAGGCAGCGGAGCTGAAGCTGCTGGATCTTGGCGATATCGTCGGTGCCGAAGGCACCGTATTCCGCACCGGCAAGGGCGAGTTAACGGTTCGGGTTGCGTCCTTCAGAATTCTGACCAAGTCACTCAGGCCCCTGCCGGATAAGTACAAGGGGCTGACCGATACCGAGGTGAGGTATCGACAGCGATACCTGGATCTCATAGTCAACGAAAAATCGCGCCAGGTATTTATCGTTCGGTCAAAAATAGTCGGATTTCTGCGCAGCTTCTTCAGTGATCACGGCTTCATGGAAGTCGAAACGCCGATGATGCATGTAATACCGGGCGGCGCCACGGCAAGACCGTTCATCACTCACCATAACGCGCTGGACCAGGAGATGTACCTGCGTGTGGCGCCGGAGCTGTTTCTGAAGCGGCTGGTAGTAGGTGGCTTTGAGCGGGTCTTCGAAATTAATCGGAGTTTTCGCAATGAAGGCCTGTCTACCCGGCACAACCCGGAATTCACCATGCTGGAATTTTACCAGGCCTATGCCGACTACCGGGATCTCATGGACCTGACCGAAGAGATGTTCCGGCGCCTGGCTGTTGAGGTGATCGGCAGCCCTGCCATTTCCTACCAGGGCTCGGAGTACGATTTTTCCAGGCCCTTCCAGCGTATGACGGTGCACGAGGCGATTCTCAGCCACTGCCCTGAGCTCACCGCAGACGACCTGGAAGATCGCCAACGGGCCGCCGCCGTCGCCCAGCGATACGGCATTGCCGTGGATCCGGGAATGGGTGCCGGCAAGATCATCATGGAGATATTTGAAGAAAAAGTTGAACACAGGCTGGATCAGCCAACGTTTATTACTGCCTATCCTACCGAGGTGTCGCCGTTGGCCAGGCGCAACGACGCCAATCCCGAGGTGACGGATCGGTTCGAGCTGATAATCGGGGGGCGGGAAATGGCCAACGGCTTTTCCGAGCTGAACGATTCGGACGATCAGGCTGAGCGCTTCCGCGCCCAGGCAGCGCGCAAGGCTGCCGGGGATCACGAGGCCATGCATTTCGACGAAGACTACATCACGGCCCTGGAATACGGCCTGCCGCCCACGGCCGGTGAGGGGATCGGTGTGGATCGCCTGGTGATGCTGATGACTGATGCACCGTCGATCCGGGACGTCTTGCTGTTTCCCCATATGCGTCCCCATCACGATGATCCGCAGGAATCATGACGGAGTCCGCCGGGTCCAGAATTCAGCTGCAGGAATCGTGGAAGGCCGTATTGCTGGACGAGTTTCAGCAGCCCTATATGCAGGATCTGCGACGCTTTCTTGCGGAGCAGAAGGCACAGGGAAAGACAATCTATCCGCCGGGACCATTGATTTTCAACGCCCTGAATTCCACCCCGCTGGATCGGCTCAAGGTGGTGATTCTTGGCCAGGATCCCTATCATGGCCCGGGACAGGCTCATGGGCTGTGTTTTTCGGTCAATGCCGGAGTGCGTCCGCCACCGTCGCTGCAGAATATCTTCAAGGAACTGCACAGTGACCTGGGGATAGCCAGGCCGGACCATGGCTGCCTGTCCAGCTGGGCGGAGCAGGGCGTGCTGTTACTCAATGCCGTCCTGACCGTGGAATCGGGCAAGCCGGCGTCCCACGAAGGTCAGGGCTGGGAACGGTTTACCGACGCGGTGATCGACAGGATCAACACCAACAGGGAGCATGTTGTTTTCCTGTTATGGGGAAGCTATGCGCAGCGCAAGGGCAGTATTATCGATGGCCGGCGCCACCTGGTGCTGCAATCGCCCCATCCGTCGCCTTTTTCCGCGAACCGCGGATTTTTCGGCTGTCGTCATTTCTCCCGCACCAATACCTACCTGGAGGAACACGGTGACACTCCCGTCGACTGGAGTCTGCCGGCGACAGCCTGATCAGTCTCCCCGATAGCGACAGCCGCTGGTACAGGTTTCCCGAATTTCGATCTCGGCCAGCTGGGGAAGTGCCGGTTCCAGGCGTTGCCAGATCCAGCGAGCCAGGTTTTCACTGGTAGGGTTTTCGAGACCCTCGATTTCATTCAGGTAGTAATGGTCCAGTTGCGCCCATACCGGCTTGAAAGCCGCCGAAATATCGGCAAAGTCCATCACCCACCCGGACTGTTCGCCCACCGGTCCTTCGACGGTAATGCGGACCTGGAAAGAATGCCCGTGCAGCCGGGCGCACTTGTGGTCCCGTGGTACCCCGGGCAAGCGGTGTGCTGCTTCGAAGCTGAATTCCTTGAAAATTTTCATGATATCGTCGTGGGAATGGCGCGCCCGGTGACGCGAACCGGGAATACTAACCGTGCCCGGCGCCGTTGTATAGTTCCGGCAGAAACAGGGGTACGGGATTGCCGATTCCGCCGGTCATTACCAGGTGCAGGGATTTATTGACATCAATCCGCAAGTCGGTAAAATGCGCGTCTCCCTATGCAGCGGGTGGTTAGCTCAGTTGGGAGAGCGTCGCCCTTACAAGGCGAATGTCGGGGGTTCAAATCCCTCACCACCCACCAGACATGGGCGCTCCTGAAGAGATTGCGGACCGGTAGTTCAGCTGGTTAGAATGCCGGCCTGTCACGCCGGAGGTCGCGGGTTCGAGTCCCGTCCGGTCCGCCACTTTTCAAGCTATTAACTGTTTGAATTCCTTCTTTTTTCGGCTCTACCCCATTAACGGGGGATGGGTATTCATGTTTACCCGATTGATTATCCCATCCCACCCGCAGTGGGTCAGCACTCTCAATCGATAATTCTCAAAATTTCTGAATCCCTCCCGGCCTCAATGGTCGTTTCCTGTTGGAAACTTTTTTGGTAGAGATCTCTGATAGGCGGCAATCAGGGCCGCCGTGGTCCGTGCCTGTCCAGTACCGTTGCCCAACCGCGGCAAGATTGCTTGCAGTTTCCGTTCCGCCGGCGAAGCGTTGGAAAGCTTGTTTCCCGCAGAACACTTCCATAATTAATCAGAGGTTCCCTAGTATGAAAATTGTAACTATTTGACCTTACGCCAAATGTCCGGTTTGATTGAGGGCAGACAGCAAAAGAACTAGCGAGATTAAGA
>Ga0070726_10001210_pt1 | contig 26939 bp, 23 predicted proteins | sample tdAd471_FD_67275 | JGI IMG/M metagenome (GOLD analysis project Ga0070726, IMG submission 67275) | Marine sediment microbial communities from the Atlantic coast under amendment with organic carbon and nitrate - tdAd47.1 | ecosystem: Environmental > Aquatic > Marine > Coastal > Sediment | place...
AGCCACACAGTCTATGGCTCCGCCGACGCCCCTTCAACGACGGGAGATAGCGTGTTCAGGGGCGATTCGGGCGGCAATCGCCGAATCTGAACCGCCGATATGCCCGACGCGTACCACAGCGGCGTCGCAGGGCGCTTCGGAGGAGCCGGCGTGAGGAAATGGGTCATCGGCGTGTTCGTATGCTGGCTCACGCTCACGGTGATCGCCGTGCCGACCCGACAAAGGCCAGTCGACCGTTCCGGCGCTGGCGGTGCGCCGTCCGGCGCCCGGGTCGTCCTCAACAACTCGCTCGACACCCTCGCCTCGCCCGCCCTGGGGGCGGTTCATGTCCTGCAGCGCTACGACCTGCTCAAGACCGCCCACGGCACGGCGTTCGTCTACGGGGCGGGCCTGACCGTTCCGTTCGGGGCGGTCCTCGTCCTGCTGGTCGTCCGGTGGCGCCTGCACCATCGCACTCGGAGGACGCGCGCCCATGCCGATCCCCCGGATCTGGCACGCCGACGCCTGCTCATTGACGGTGCCGCTATCGGTGCCGGCCTCGCGATGGCCTCGACCCCGGTCTACGCCGCGGCGATCGAGCCCAACACGATCACGGTCCGTCGCTATCGCGTGCCGATCAAGGGCCTGCCCGGATCGCTCGACGGCCTGCGCATCGTGCAGATCAGCGACACGCACCTCGGCCCGCGCGTGCACGAGTCGCACATCGCCGCTTCGGTCCGGATCGCGCTCGAGCAGCGGCCCGACGTCGTCGCGCTCACCGGCGATTACGTCCACGACGGCCCGGCCGGCATCGATCGCGCTGCGGAACTGTTCGAGCCGCTGACGAGCGACTCTGGCGTGATCGGCGTCGTCGGCGTGCTCGGCAACCACGACTGGTACGCCGACGGCCCGCGCATGCGCGATGCCCTGCGCGCCATCGGCGTGCGCATGGTCGACAACGACCGCGTCTTCCTCAGTGCGTCCTCGCGCTCGCTCGCATCGTCGCCCCCGGCTCGTCCGGACGATGCCCTCTGCTTCGTCGGCCTCGGCGACCTGCTCACCCACACCGTCGAGCCGGCCCGCGCATTCAGCGGGATCGACCCGGACACACCCCGCGTGCTGCTCGCCCACGTCCCCGACACGCTCGAACTGCCCGGCGTCCGCGCCCCGGACGGCCCGCGCATCGACCTCGCCCTCAGCGGGCACACCCACGGCGGCCAGATCCGCGTCCCGCTGCTCGGCACCCCGGGCGTTCCGAGCCAGTACGGTCAGCGCTACGCCGGCGGATTGATCGACGCTTCGATCGCCGCGACCGCCTGCCCGGCCGTGGTCTCACGCGGCATCGGCGTGAGCATCGTGCCCGTGCGGTTCGGCGTGCCGCCGGAGGTGGTGGTCATCGAACTCTCTACAGAAATTTGATCCCTCCGCAATCGACGAGGCACTTTCCCGTTCTGCAGCTGATACACAGCTCGCCCACGGAGAGAGACCCCATGCACCGCTTCCGATCATCGCTTGTTATCGCCACTGTCTGCGCCGCCAGTTCCGCAAGCTTTGGCGTGCCGACGCACGACGACCTCGTCTACGCCATCGTCGGCGGGCAGCCGCTGCATCTCGACCTGTACCTCCCGGCCGAGGCCGGGCCGGACGGCGCACCGCTCGTCGTGTTCATCCACGGCGGCGGCTGGCAGAACGGGACGCACAACAACCTGCCGTTTGTGTTGCGCCAGGCCGCCAAGGACCACGGCACCGCGGTCGCCTCGGTGCAGTACCGGCTCACCAGCCAGGCCGGGCAGTGGGGCGGCGAGAGCGTGGTTTTCCCCGCGCAGATCCACGATGTGAAAGCCGCGATCCGCTTCCTGCGAGCGAACGCCGATGCCTATGACCTCGACGACGATCGCATCATCACCTGGGGCTCATCCGCGGGTGCACACCTCGCGCTGCTCGCCGCACTCGCCGGTGAAGAGGCCGGCCTCGAGGGCGAGGTCGGCGATCACGACGGCGTCAGCACCGATGTCATCGGCGCGGTCTCGCTATTCGGCCCGACCAACCTGCTCACCATGAACGACGATGTCGTCACGCCGCCCGGCACGAAGATCGACCACGACTCGTTCAACTCCCCCGAGTCGCGCCTGCTCGGCTGGTCGAAACCCGGCCAGGGCATCGCCGACATCAAGGCGAACCTCGACAACCCGAATGCGCCGTACCCGTCGCTGGTCGAGCTGGCCAACAGCGCGAGCCCCGAGCATCACGCCGACGCGGCCGACCCGCCCGTCCTGATGATCCACGGCACCGAAGACGCCGTCGTCGCCGCGAAACAATCGATGCGTCTGCAGACCACACTGCGCCGCCTCGGTGTCGATGCCCAACTCGAATCGGTCTTCGGCGGCGGACACGGCCAGGGCTTCGGCGCACACGAGCACGACCTCTCGCTCCGTTGGGCGATCGACCGTTTCACGGAAGCCGCGAACGATCAGAACGCGTGCGGGAGTGACATCAACGGCAGCGGCATCGTGGACCTCGCCGACCTGAACGCCGTGCTCGCGGCGTTCGGGCAGGTGTGCCCCTAGCCCTTAAACATCCAGCTGCTTCACCTCAAGCGCATGCTTCTCGATGTAGTTCCGGCGCTGCTCGACGTTCTCGCCCATCAGCGTCGTGAACAGCTCGTCGGCCGCCTCGCCCTGGTCCCACGTGACGCGCATCAGCGTGCGCTTCTCGAAGTCCATCGTGGTCTCCCAGAGCTGCTCGGGGTCCATCTCGCCCAGACCCTTGAACCGCTTGACCTCCATGCCGCGACGACCGAGGTCGCGCAGGGTCGCGAGGATGTCGGGGATCGACGCCGCCTCGATGGTCTTCGAAGCCGGTGAGTCGCTGGCCCCTTCGTCGCCCTCGTCGTCCGACTCGTCGTCGGCGCTCTTGGCGCTCTGCTTCTTCTGCATCGCCCAGGCGTACTTGGTCGGCAGCTTCTCGCCGGTGACCGCTTCCTCCTGCACGAGGCCGTAGTCGTCGATGTCGATCGCCATCTCGGCGAGCTGATCGATGATCGGGGCGATTTCCTTGTTCTCGTGCAGTTCGCGCACCGTCGCCAGCGGCTTGTCGTCGCTCTCGAGCGGCGCGGCGCGACCGTTCGACTCGGCGTCCGCCTTCGCGGCGAGCGCATCCTCTTCGGGCATCAGGCCCTTCTCCTGGATGATCGTCCGCGCCTGCTCATCCGACCACGCGAACGCGTCGGCGCCGCGCCAGGTGATCCGGTGGCTCGGCAGTCGATCCTCGCCCTTGGGGTCGCGACCGCGCGCGTCCAGCAGATCGAGGAAGCGCACGCCGCGGCGCTCGGAGACCTCGATCAGTTCACCGAGGCGGCGGAGCAGTTTCACGGCCTTGGTCAGCTCGTCGCCCTCGATCGTGCGCACGACCTTCGGCTTGGCCTCGATGACCTCGCCGGACTCCTCGATCAGTTCGATCTCGCGGACCTGCAGCGTGGCGCCGTCGGTGCCGAGGCTGATGAGCACGTCGTCCATCTGGCGCTCGTTGATCACGTACTGGCTCTTGCGATTGCGCGTGACCTGGTACAGCGGCGGCTGGGCGATGAAGATCTTGCCCCGACGGATCAGTTCGGGCATCTGGCGGAAGAAGAAGGTCAGCAGCAGCGTGCGGATGTGCGAACCGTCGACGTCGGCGTCGGTCATGATGATGATCCGGCCGTAACGCAGGCGGCTGATGTCGAAGTCAGAGCCGATGCCGCACTTGAGCGCCGCGATGAGCGTGCGGATCTCCTCGAACGCCAGCACCTTGTCGAGGCGAGCTTTCTCGACGTTCAGCAGCTTGCCCCGGAGCGGCAGGATGGCCTGCGTCTCCACGTTGCGACCCTGCGTCGCCGAACCGCCCGCGGAATCGCCTTCGACGATGAACATCTCCGAGCGATCGACGTCCTTGGTGGTGCAGTCGCGCAGCTTGTGGGGCATGGAGCCGCTCTCGAGCGCGCTCTTGCGCCTCGTGAGGTCGCGGGCCTTGCGGGCCGCCTCGCGTGCCTGGGCCGCGGTGATGCCCTTCATGCAGATCTTCTTGGCCTCGGAAGGGTGCTCCTCGAGCCAGGTCTGCAGCTTGTCGCCGACGATCGCGCTGACGAAGCCCTCGACCTCGGTGTTGCGCAGCTTGCCCTTGGTCTGACCCTCGAACTGCGGGTCGGGCAGTTTGACGCTGATGACCGCCGCGAGCCCTTCGCGCCAATCGTCGCCGGAGGGCACCGGGTCCTTGGCTTTGATGAGGTTCGCGCTCTTGATGTAGTTGTTCAGCGTGCGCGTGAGCGCGGTCTTGAAGCCCGAGAGGTGCGTGCCGCCGTCGACCGTGCGGATGTTGTTGGCGAAGCACAGCATCAGTTCGGAGTACGAGTCGTTGAACTGGAAGGCGACCTCGAGCGACAGCCCCGAGTCCTCGTTCTCTCCGGCGATGTGCACGATCTCGTGCAGCGTGCCCTTGTTGGCGTTGATGTGCTCGACATACTCGAACAGACCGCGATCGAAGCGGTAGGACTCGTCCTTGGGCTTGCCGTCGGCGCCGACGCGCTCGTCGACGATGCGGATGTTCGTGCCGGGGTTCAGGTACGCCAGTTCGCGCAGGCGGTGGCTGAGCGTGGCGAAGTTCCACTCGGTGTCCGGGAAAATCTGGGAGTCGGGCTTGAAGGTGACGGTCGTGCCCGACTGGCGCGACGCGTCAGGGGAGATCTCACCGATCACGTGCAGCGGTTCGGTGGTGACGCCGCGCGTGAAGCCGATCTTGTGGACCTGCCCGTCGCGATGGATCTCGACGATCAGGCGCTCCGAGAGCGCGTTCACGCAGGAGATGCCCACGCCGTGCAGGCCGCCGGACACTTTGTACGCCGAGTTCTCTTCGCCGAACTTGCCGCCGGCGTGGAGCACGGTCATGACCAGTTCGACCGCCGGCTTGCCGTTGTAGATCGGGTTGTCGTGCTTCTTGATCTCGACGGGGATGCCCACGCCGTCGTCAGAGACGCTCAGCGAGCCGTCGGCGTGGACGCGGACGGTCACGGTCGTGGCGCGACCGGCCATGCACTCGTCGATCGAGTTGTCGACCGCCTCCCAGCAGAGGTGGTGCAGGCCCGCGAGACCCGTGTCACCGATGTACATGCCCGGGCGTTTTCGCACCGCCTCGAGGCCTTCGAGGATACGGATCTGGTCGGCACCGTAGTCGGTCTTCTTCACCGGAGCGGGGGTGGAGGACGGCTTGGCGTTGGTCGCGGCGTCGGATTCGGCCATAGGGGCAGACAACTCTCGTCGTGGGTCGCAGGAGGCTCCGCTTAGCGCGGGCGACGAGCCCGGTCCGGGCTCGTCGCGATCGCCGGACTCGCGTCCGCGATAGCCCCGTGATTATAGCGGATTTCAGGGTTTTCCGGGTCGAACCGAGCGCGCAGACAGCCCACCAAAGCCGGCTGTCTGTAAGAAACATATTAGGGTATCGCCGTTGGACCCGGATTCTCGGCGATCAGGGCTGGATCATTACCGTCGACACTTCAGGAACCAGCAGGTCGTAGATCAGTTCGATGTCCGGCCTGAGCATGCGCACGCAGCCCATGGACATCTGCTCGCCGATGGAGTTCGGTTCGATGGTCCCGTGCAGCCCGATACCCTCTTCGATCTCGGTGTTCGCGTCCGTGCCGCGGATGCCGATCCACCGGTTCCCGATGGGGTTCTCGGGGTCGCCGGCGGCAAAGCGCTCGCCGGTGCGCGGGTTGACCCACGCGGGGTCGATCAGTTTCGAGTTCGACCGGACCACCCAGGAGCCGACCGGGGTGGAGTCGTACTCGCCCAGGCCGACGCTGAACGAGCCGAGGTAGAGCCGGTTGCCGGCCGAGTCGCGGAAGTCGGAGTACAGATCAAGGCGATAAGCGGCCTTGGAAATCACCGCGTGGAACGGGCCGCGAAGGAGCTTCAGAGTCTGCCCGACGCGGATCCGATTCGCCGAGACGCCGTTGATGCGCTCGATGAGCATCCACTCCACATCCAGCCCCTCGCGCCGGACGATCGTGCTCAGGAGGTCGCCGCTCTGGACGGTGTACTCGCTGGCCATCTCGTCGCCGGCAACGACCCGGCGCGAGAAGGTGATCTCCTTGGCCATGTCGCCGAGCTTGGTGCGCATGATCGCGCGGTCGGCGGCGGCCGACCGCGGGTGGTGCAGGGCCCGGTTGTAGGCGTCGCGCGCTTGGATCACGCGGCCCTCGCCCATCAGGTCATCCCCGGAGGCGATCAGCGACTGCACCTGCGCATCGCGACCCGGACGCGCGACCGGGTCCGACGCGGGACGCTCAGGCTGAGCAGCGGGGGGCGTCTGCTTCGGGGCCGTTTCCGGCACCGCGATGGGGTCGGGCGTGGTCGAGCGATCGTTGCCGGCGTTGGTCGGCTGGCCCATGACGAGGTCGCGCGTGCCGGAGTTGTTTGGGTCGGGCGTCGTGCCGATGTTCGTGGCGCTCAGCGGGCGGCTGACCGGGCGTTCGTCGGCGTCCGAGGGCGAGCTGCCCTGCTCGCGCGAGGTGTCCGTGTTGCCGGCGACCGGGTCGGTGGGCTGCTCCTCGCCTCCCCATTGCCAGAAGTAGATCGCCGTGAGACCGCCGATGAGGATCAGGATCGCGAAGATCAGACGCGCGCGACCGCGCCGAGGTCGACGGCGGCTCACCGTGAAGCGGGGGCCGTAGGACGGGTTGCGGCTGCGAGCGGACTGAGAAGGCAGGGCCATGATCGAGCACTCCTGCATCGAGGTAGGGGGTGGTGGAGGCAGGGAATCGAGCACGCAGCGCCGTTGGCGCGCAGCACTCCGTGATACCGAATGGTATCGGCTCGCGCTGCGATCCGACGCGAGCGATCACGCGCCCGTCGTCACGCAGGGGAACACCCCCGATTCCGTCACCAGCGTGTCCACACGCCGGTCGTGCGCTTCCGTTGGCACGCGAACAACGAGCTGGCGATCGAAGCACACGCCGATCAGATGTGGAGCGCGCGCTGATGCGTCCAGCGGTGCGAGGAATCGATCATAGAAGCCCGCACCACGCCCCAGGCGCGCGCCGGAGCGGTCGAACGCCAGCCCCGGCACGAGCACGGCGTCGAGTTGCTCGAGGTCGATCGGCTCGCCGTGCGCCGGCTCGGGCACGCCGAACCGTCGCGCCACGAGGTCGCGCGAGCGATCGACGCGCTCCGAGCGTGGGAGCAGCCACGCACGCATCGTCCGGTTGTCCCAGTCAATCCTCGGAAGGGCCAGCACGCCCCGTGCGATCAACTCGTCGTGAAGCGAGCCGAGATCGATCTCCTCGATCCGCTCGACACCCGCATCGGCGCGCCGGATGGGCGCGAACGAAAGGACCGGCCGGTTGAGATCCGTAAGCAGTCGTTCGAGGTGGCTGCAGACGGAGAGCGACGACGCCACGGCGTCCGAATGCTCCATCCCGCGGAATTGCTCGCGCATCACCCGGCGGAGGCCGGATTTCGTGTTGATCTCAGATGATGGTCTTTCAGCGCTCATGAACGGTCGTCCCGGCTCTGTGTCAGCGTCTGCGCTCATGAAAGCGGTATTGTCTCGGCATGGATGCCGACGCCGCTCTGCTCGTCCGACCCGCGCACTTCCACATTGTGCTGCACCAGCCGGAGATCCCCAACAATACCGGGAACATCGGACGCACCTGCGTCGCAACGGGCTGCGCCCTGCACCTGGTCCACCCGCTCGGTTTCGATACCGACGAGAAGGCCTGTCGCCGCGCCGGCCTGGACTACTGGCCCCGGCTCGGGGTCCGGGAGCACACCGACTGGGACGCCTGCGTCGAGGCTTTGGGCGAACGCGCCACGCCGCGCCTTTGGCTGCTTTCCACCCGAGCCACGCGCTGCGTGTGGGACGCCGACCTGCGATTGGGGGACGCGCTGGTCTTCGGCCGGGAGACCACCGGCCTGCCGGACGAAATCCTCAGTCGTTATCCGGACCGGGGCCTGCGACTGCCGATGATGCCCGGCGAGCGGAGCCTGAATCAAGCCGTCTCGGTGTGCGCGGTCGTCTACGAGGGGCTTCGGCAGGCTCGATCGCGCGGCGACATCCGGCTCGATCCGCAGCTGCGGCTCCACCCCGAATGTAGGGAATAAGTCGCCCAACTCGGTTATCGGTCGCGTTTGGGTCCGATCAGGGTCGAATCGCCCTAAGTCAATGCAGTTTCGAGGCTTAGGTGCCCAAAAATTTGATGACGGCGCGTGACGTCGGGCAATTCCTGCGCATGCTTGAGGTGCACAGGTGATGAGGTTTCATCCCGGTAAGCGCGGCCCCGCACAGGGGGTCGGCCCATCGGGTGGAGTCCCGTCTCAGACAACGGAAGAGAGATGATCAGATGACACGCACCATGATTGCGACCGCTATCGCATTGCCCCTTCTCGTGGCGGGCTCGGCTTCAGCCGGCATCGCCGACTACTCGGGCCAACTCGAACTCGTCCCCCAGACCGAGGCACCGATCTCGTTCAAGTGGGGCGACATGGCCAGCGACGAGCACATGGCGCTGTACGTCGAAACCACGGGCCACACGCTGGACAGCGCTCTTATGGCCGACATCCCGGGCAACGACGGGACCTACCACCGTTTCGCCCGACCCGCTCAGCCCTTCGCCATCCCCGCGGGCACCTCGATCGACAGCTACTTCATCCATCAGGAACTCGTCGGCAACGACTACAACAAGTTCGGTTCGATGGAATTCACGATCACCTTCGAGCAGCCGATCCTCGGCCTTATTGTCGGCGGCGACTGGCACGACGGCACGCTCTACCGGACGACGCTCGATAACTCGGACTTCCTCGCTGGCCCCAGCGTCCTGCACACCAAAAACGCCGACAACCGTCGTCGCGGCGCTCTGGAGGGCCTCGCTCACGCCGAGTTCCTCACGATCTCGGACGACGGCTACACGCTCAGTGGGTCGCTGCACTCACGCTCGATCCATGTGGATAATGTCCGTGTGATCACGCAGGGCTCGGTGATTCCGACTCCCGGCGCCGCCGCGCTCCTCGGACTCGCGGGCATGCTCGGCGTCTCCCGTCGTCGCAAGGCGTAACCCGCCGCCCTCAGACTTCCGCAGACTCCAGGCCCGTCCGCCAGAGGCGGATCCTTGGGGTGTCTCCAACCGCTCGGCCCACGCGCCGGCGGTTGGCTGTTTTTGCGCGTGACACGGTCAACCCCCTCATGAGGGCAGGTATTTGGGCAAACTTATCAGACAGAACGCCTTGTACATGGTCCGAAATGGCGTATCCTGTTGATGTACAGGAAGATCGGTTCGCTTCGCGATGGGCCCGCACAGCCTGTCCGAATATGCCGGTCAGAGTCAATTGGAAGAGAGATTTACCATGCATCGAGCATCCCTCGCGCTGGCTGCGTTCGCGGGTCTGGGCATCAGCGGTTCGGCGTTCGCCGGCATCCTGGCATGGTCCGGCCAGCTGCAACTCGTCGGCGACGCCGAGACCCCGATTTCGTTCGAGTACGGCCAGATGGCCAGCAACGAGCACATGGCGCTCTACGTCGAGTCCGTTGGCCACACCCTCGACGAAGGCCTCATGGCCGACATCCCGGGTGAGGCCGACACCTACACGCGGTTCAATCGCCCAGCCCAACCGTTCGAGATCGAAGCGGGCACGTTCATCGACAGTTTCTTCATCCATCAGGACCTCGTCGGCAACAACCCGAACTTCGGTCTGCTTATGAGCTTCTCGATCACCTTCGACCAGCCGATTCTCGGGCTCATCGTTGGTGGCGACTGGGCGGACGCTTCGCTGTTCCGCACGACGCTCGATGACTCGGACTTCCTCGGCGCGAACGCGTCGTACACCAAGAACAGCGACCTTCGTCGCCGCGGCAGCCTTGAGGGCTCGTCCGCCGAGTTCCTCACGATCTCCGCCGACGGGTACACCCTCACCGGTGCGCTGCACGCGACCGGCGTCCATGTCGACAATGTGCGCATCATCACCGAGAGCGCGATCATCCCGACGCCGGGTGCGACCGCTCTTCTCGGCCTCGCCGGCCTGCTGATGTACCGTCGCCGTCGCGCCTAACGACTTCTCTTGCCCTCTCTCGCCCACGGCGGTCTTCGCCGTGGTTTACAAAAAAACCGCCGCTCCCTCGGGATCGGCGGTTTTTTCCTTTGCTGGTTGAGCTGGCTGCTCAGGCGTTGAGTTTCGCGCAGGTCTCGGCGAGGGTTCGACCGAGGTTCATCACCGTGGTGCGCTGCTTCTCGTCGGTCAGATTGCCTTGATCGTCGAACAGGTTGCCGGCCCCGCCCATCGCGTGCTGCTGGGGGATGACGTGGACGCGGATGCCGCCAAGCAGCGAGCGCAGGTGGATGAGCCCGCGGATGCCGCCGAGCCCGCCGGGCGAGGCGGACATGATGCACCACGCCTTGTTGCCGAACGCTTCGAGCGGCTCGTCGTCGCCGAGCGGGCGGCTGACCCAGTCGATGGCATTCTTCAGCGCTCCCGTCACGGACCCGTTGTACTCCGGTGAGGCGAGCAGCACGCCGTGGTGGCTCTTGAAGAGGTCCTTGAGCTTCTTGGCGTTCTCGGGCAGGCCGCTCGCGGCTTCGAGGTCCTCGTCCATCAGCGGGAGCGGGTAGTCGCGAAGCGAGAACACTGTGACCTCGGCGCCGGCCTCGCGCGCCCCCTGCGCCGCGATGTTGACCATCTTCTGATTGAACGATTCGACGCGGAGCGATCCGGAAAAGGCGAGCAGTTTCGGCGTGGGCATTCGGGTCTCCAAGTAGACGAGCGGACTCTTCGTGACAGCAAAAAAACCGACCGAAGCGTAGCCCCGGTCGGTGTTCGTGTCACTTCGGTCTTTCGCGGGCTCCCGGTTCGATCAGGCCGGTGTCGCCGTCGCGGCATTCGGAAGCGGGAACTTCTCGCAGAGTTCACGGATCTCGCTCCGAACCTGCTCCGCGACCGACTCGTCGCCCTTGCTTTCGAGCACGCGATCGATGAACGACGCGACGGTGGTCATCTGCTCTTCCTTGAAGCCGCGCGTGGTCAGGGCGGGCGTGCCCAGGCGCAGGCCGCTGGTCTTCATGGGCGGGCGCGGGTCCTGCGGGATGCCGTTCTTGTTGCAGATGATGCCCGCGCCTTCGAGCCATTTCTCGGCGTCGGCGCCGGTCAGGTCGGCATCGCGTGTGCGCAGGTCGACGAGCATGAGGTGGTTGTCCGTGCCGCCCGAGGTGATGCGATAGCCGGCATCCATCAGCGCCATGGCGAGGGCGCGGGCGTTGGCCTTCACCTGCTGCTGGTAGTGCTTGAAGCTCGGCTGCAGCGCCTCGCCGAAGGCGACCGCCTTGGAGAGCACCACGTGCATCAGCGGGCCGCCCTGGGTGCCCGGGAACAGGGCTCTGTCGAACTTTTTGGCCAGGTCCTCGTCGTTGGTGAGGAACAGCCCGCCGCGAGGCCCGCGCAGGGTCTTGTGCGTGGTCGTGGTGACGACGTGGCAGTGGGGGAAGGGCGAGGGGTGCTCGCCCGCGGCGATGAGCCCCGCGATGTGCGCGATGTCGGCGTGCAGGATCGCGCCGCACTTGTCGGCGATCTGGCGGAAGCGTTCAAAGTCGATGACGCGCGGGTAGGCCGAGTAGCCGCACATCAGCAGCTTCGGCTTGTGCTCCATGCAGACGGCCTCGACCGCGTCGTAGTCGATGGTCTCGAAGGCCGGCGAGTTCTCATCACGGATCAGCGGGTAGTGGACCGGGTTGAACCACTTGCCGCTCATGTTGACCTTGAGCCCGTGGGAGAGGTGCCCGCCGTCGGACAGTTCGAGGCTCGCGAAGGTGTCGCCGGGATTCAGGTAGGCCAGGAACAGCGCGGCGTTGGCCTGCGCGCCCGAGTGGGGCTGCACGTTGGCGAAGTCGCAGCCGAAGAGTTTCTTGGCCCGGTCGCGCGCGAGCTCCTCGGCCTGATCGTGAAACTCGCAGCCGCCGTAGTACCGGCGCCCGGGGTAGCCCTCGGCGTATTTGTTGGTCATGCAGGTGCCCATGGCGTACATGACGGCCGGCGAGGCGTGGTTCTCGCTGGCGATCAGTTCCAGCGTGTGCTCCTGACGCTCTGACTCGCGAGCAAGGATGCCAGCGGCGTCGGCGTCCTGCGCGCGAATAAGGTCAGAGATCGCTTCGGAGATGTGCTCGTTGGCCATTGGGGTGCCTCTCTAACTGCAAGCGGAACAAAGATCGCGACCGCTGATGATACGGGGTTCGGATGCAGAGAACGACCGCGAACTCCACACTCCGTGTACCCGCCTGGCCGGTGCGCTCTACCATGTCCCCATGCCCGAAGCGCGTCAGCCCGATGTTCCCGAGCCGTTCTCGCCGATCCCCGAGGTTCTCGAGGACCTGCGCAACGGGAAAATGGTCATCCTCACCGACGACGAGGACCGCGAGAACGAGGGCGACCTGGTCATGGCGGCGGAGTTCATCACGCCCGAGGCCGTCACCTTCATGCTCCAGCACGCCATGGGCTACCTCTGCGTGTCGCTGCCCGAGGGCGACTGCGACCGGCTGCAGCTGCACGATCAGGCCCCGGTCAACACCTCCGTGCGCGGCACGCCGTTCACCGTCGCCATCGACGGGCACCCGCGCCACGGCTTCACCACCGGCGTCTCGGCCAGGGAGCGGGCCCGCACCATCCGGATGACCATCGACCCGCAGTACACCGCCGACGACTTTGTCCGCCCCGGGCACATCAACCCGCTCCGCTCCCGCGACGGCGGCGTGCTCGTGCGTATCGGTCAGACCGAGGGCTCGGTGGATCTCTGCAGGCTTGCGGGGCTCCGCGCCGCGGCGGTGATCATCGAGATCATGAAGCCCGACGGCGAGATGGCCCGCCTGCCCGATCTCGAAGTGTTCGCGCAGAAACACGACATGAAGATCTGCTCGGTCGCGCAGATTATTGAGCACCGGCTCACGAAGGAGCGCCTGGTCACGCGGATCGAGCCGCGATCGGGTACTCCCATCACCACCGATTTCGGGACCTTCAACCTCATCGCGTTCGACTCAGTGGTCGATCCGCAGCCGCAGCTCGCGCTGACGGTGGGTGGTGTGGGTGATCTGGATTCGTCGGGTCACGTGATCGAGCAGGACACCCCGACGCTGGTGCGCATGCATCGCCGGAACCTGCTGGGCGACATTTTTTCCCATCATCCCGACGGATCCGAGCACGCGAGCGCGCACGACCTGCGTGCCGCGATGCAGGCGATCCAGCGGGAAGGACGCGGCGCAATCGTGTACCTGCGCCCGGAGGGCGTGGGCGATGATTTCGTGCAGCGTTTGACCGCGATCGCGCGTCCGCGCAAGGCCGACAGCGACGATCCCGACCTCACGCGCCCGTCGAGCATCGCCGGCAACGCGATCCCGATGCACCAGCGCGAGTTCGGAATCGGGGGTCAGATTCTGCGCGAACTGGGTATTTCGCGCTTACGGCTGCTGACCAACCGTCCGAAAGAATTACCAGGCCTCGATGCTTTTGGGCTTGAGATCGATGAGCATGTTCCTCTACAGTGATGTCAGCAGAGTGCGCTGAATCGCGTGCACGATCTTGAGGAAGCCCGCTCCGAGTTTCCTCGACGCACGCGACCACACAGCACACGGAAGACCCCGGTGTTCTTCACCGGGGTTTTTCATTGCTCCGTTCGGTCAACAACGGCGATCACACTCCGTCGCCGGAGTCGCGGTCGCGGAACGACTCGACGCGGAACGAAGCGAAGCGCACCCGCTCCCGCACGGCGTACAGGTCCGAGAGCAGTCCCGGCGCGGGCGTGGTCTGCGGCGGGTCGGCGCTCAGATCGATCCGGCCCTGCGCATCGCGGGGGAGTTCTGCCAACGCGTCCAGCGCCGCTCGAAGCGGTGAATCGCTCGCGATCTCGTCCCGGAACCGCGCGGTCGCGATGTCCGGGTCGGTCGAAAGAATCACCGACGACGCGATCATGGCCTCCGCGACCGGCTGCGACGCCTCGCGCCACCGAGCCGTGTACCCGGTGCCGATGTCGAGCACGCCGAGGACAAGCCACGAAGCGCGCTGGACGTCTGCCGACCGCGCATCGAGCAAAGGCTCGACGATCGGCAAGGCCTCATCGCCGATGAGGCTCAGCGCGGTGAAGAGCCCGGTTGTGTCGCCGGTCGCGTCGGGGTCGTTCGACGCCGAGTCGGCGATCGCGCGGAAGGTCTCGAGGATCAGGTCGCGTTCCGTCTGTTCGGCAACATCCCAGACCAGCCCGTAGCCCGCGTCCCGCTGACCGGTCTGCAGCGCCAGATCAAGCTTCGTGATCGCTTCGCGCCGCTGCTCGGTATCGAGCGGATCCATGCGTACGGCGGCGATGATCGAGCGATAGAAGGTCAGCGGGGCGTGGTACGAAAGCGTGAACCACTCCGCTTCGCGCGGTTTGATCACTTCGTCGAACAATTGCGCGAGCGCAGCATCTGAAAAACCCACAGATGCATCCTCCAGCCGACGCTGGGCGCGCGGACTGTCGGAGAGCCGGCCGGCCTCGGTCATGTCACCATCGAACAGGTAGCCGATCGCCTGGCTCCGCGCCGCCGCGCTCGAGTCGCCGAGCTGGTCGACCATGGCGTTCAAGCGCTGGCGCTGCTGCACGGTCGAGATCGCGGTGTACACGGACAACACGAGCGCAAGACCGAGCACCAGCAGCCAGAGGCGCGACCCGCGCTGCCCGGTGTTCTCAATCAACTGGGCAGGAGACTGTCCCATCCGATGCCCTCCTTCGCACGGTCACGGTCGAAGTCCCACTCGTCCGCCAGAACGGCGTAGCCGAGACTGTCATGATAACCGAGGGCCTCGTTATCCCCGATAGAACCTGCGAAACGGTCCTGTTTCGTCCGTTGCTCGAGGCGCAGTCCAAGTTTCTCGCACACGCGGCGCGATGCCATGTTGGCGACCGCGTTGAAGACAACGATCCGCCGAAACCCCCAGCCACCCTCGCCCTGCGAACGCAGCGCGGCCGAGATCAGCGCAGCGGTGGACTCGGTACAGATGCCCGTGCCCCGCGCTGAAGAGTGCACCCAGTAGCCCACCTCCGCCTCCCGAACGCCCGGGCGGATCCGATGCAGACCGGTGCCGCCGAGCAGCCGACCCGTCTGCTTGTCGAAGGTGCCCATGACGAAGTCAGTGCTGTCGGGCTTCTCCCAGCCTCGGCGCGTCATCTCGATGAAGTACGCGCTGTCCGATTCGCACCGGTGATCCGTTTGCGCCCACACCATCCACGGCAGCAGGTTCGCCCGGTCGCCGTCCACGGCCTCGAACAGCGACGACGCATCGCCCGGTTCGTACATCCGCACCACCAGCCGCTCGGTCTCCACCCGCGTCGGGCGCGGTGTCGGAGGCGACCAGCGGTTCGGATCGCTCAGCAGCTTCAGCCACGCGTCCGGCGCCATGCGCCCGATCGGTCCGTTCTCTTCGCTCTTCCCGCTCATCGCTGGCTATGCTCCTCTTCCGCCTCCTCGCGGAAGCTGATCAGTATGCCCGACCCTACGCCACCATCCAAGCCGAATCTCTCCGGTCGCTACCAGCGTCAGACGCTGCTCTGCGATATCGGCGAGTCCGGCCAGGCCGCACTCGCCTCGTCGCGCGTGGTCATCCTCGGCTGCGGCGCGCTGGGCACGGTCCTCAGCGAGCTGCTCGTCCGCGCCGGGGTTGGGCTCGAGGACTCCGGCGGCTGGGTCCGCCTCATCGATCGCGACATCGTCGAACCCTCGAACCTGCAGCGCCAGACCCTCTTCACCGAGACCGACGCCCTCGAAGCACGCCCCAAGGCCATCGCCGCGGCCCAGGCGCTCGCGAGGATCAACTCGTCGGTCGATCTCCGTCCCCTCGTCGCCGACTTCAACCACCTCACCGCCTCGCGCCTCGCCTCGTGCGATGCGGGCGACGAGCGCCCACACGTCCTCCTTGACGGTACCGACAACTTTTCGACGCGACTGCTGCTCAACGACCTCGCCGTACGGGAGGCCATCCCGATGGTCTACGCCGGCGCGGTCGGCACGCGCGGCATGCTGATGTCCGTCCTGCCGCCGAAGCAGGACGCCCCGTGGGAGGTCGGCCCCTGCCTGCGATGCATCCTCGACGAGCCGCCGGCCCCCGGCGCAACGCCCACCTGTGACAGCGCGGGCGTGCTCGGCACCGTCACCAGCGCAACCGCGTCGTTCGCCGCGACCGAGGCCATCAAGATCCTCATCGGGCGCTTCGACCTGCTGAGGCGCCACCTGCTCGCATTCGACCCGTGGAACACCCGGTTCTCGCGTATCGACGCCGGGCCCGACAGCCGCGTCCCAGACTGCCCCTGCTGCGTGCAGCGCATGTTTGAGTACCTCGAGTCCGACGCCCCCATTGCTCCGGCCTCGCTCTGCGGCCGAGGCGCGATCCAGGTCGCCCCGCCCCGTCAGGGATCGAAGGTCGATCTGGAAGCCGTCGGCCGGACGCTCAAACCCGCCACCACCGAAGACCTGAGTGTCAGTCCGTACCTCGTCCGTGGCACGCTGCGCGAGCCCGAGGGCGTGCAGATCACGGTCTTCGCCGACGGTCGCGCCCTGTTTCAGGGGCTCGGCGACCTCGACCGGGCGCGCGGGCTCTACAGCCGCCTGCTGGGCGGGTGATGTGTGCCGGCTCTGCTGCGGACCAAAGCGAGACGGTAGTCGCGCAGCGACCGGATGAGGAATCAGCAGCGAAGTCGCTGAATTGGCGTCGTCACGCGCTCTCCGAGACGCTCGAATCGTCCAACGCCGCTTCGTCGTCGCCGTCGGCGAGTCCGTTGTGAACGCTTTCGAGAATCTCGACGACCTTCGCCATGGACATCGGGCGCTTGTCCGGATCGACTTCCACGCAGTGGTTGATCAGGTCCGACAGCGCCTTGGGCACGCGCGGGTTCAGTTCGATCGCCGGGGTCGGACGCTCGATCAGCGAATCGTCGACGCCCTGCACCAGCGAATCGCTCTTGTTGCTCATCGCGGTCGGGATGTGCTGCTGGGTGAGCACCCAATACATCGTCGCGCCGAAGTTGTAGATGTCGGTCTTGGGCGTGATCTGGCGACGGTGCACCTGTTCGGGCGCGATGTAGTCGGGTGTCCCCTGTATGCGCTCCTTCACCGTTCCGATCGGACAGGCCTGACCGAGGTCGATGATCTTCACCGTGCCGTCTTCGCAGATCACGACGTTGTTCGGCTTCATGTCGGCGTGGACGAAGCCGGCGCTGTGGATGTCCGACAGGCCCCTCGCGGTTTGCAGGAAGATGTCCAGCGCCTGTTCGAAGGTCGTCGGCGGATGCAGCTCGACGGACACCCCGTCCACATACTCCATGACCAGGAACAGTTCCTTGATGGAGATCAGCTTCTGCCGGCTCTTGATGACCCGGTCGATGCCGCGAACGTGCTCGGAGTCGATCTTTCCGGCCACCTCGTATTCGGCGATGGCCTGATCGAGGAACCGCTGGTCCTTCGGTCCGTCTTTCCGGACGTGCTTGAGCGCCCAGATCTGCTTGTTCTTCTGGTCCTGCACGAGGTAGATCGTCGAGGCCGCACCGCGACCGATCTCGCCGAGGACATGAAAGCCCGCGAGTTTCGTTCCGGGTTTGGCAGGGGTGTAATGCTTCACATTTCTACCTGGCAGGGCTGCGTTCGGGCTCGGTTCGTCTCGGATCGCTCTCGCAGCCGGACGCGGTCGGTCATGAGTGAGGGGTAGTATGGCGATGGTCCTCATCAGATTCAACGGAGCCCTCCACCGGCGGCCCCTCCCCGGCGCGACTCCACAGCCGCTCAACGGCCCGCGATCGGGCGAATTGCCCATCAACGCCGCTGCATTTGTTCATCGGCGTCGGGCGGTCAGTCTTTCAGCGCTCCGTACCGACCGAAAGTGGAGTCCTCGCGTCGCGTCGTCATAATCGCCGCAGCCGGGTCTGTTTCGCACGATGCGACCGAGAACCGGTGCGGGTTTCGGACCTTCGGATCATCAATCTTCCGCGATCCGGGAAAAGAAAAACCCCCGCCCGGTGCGAAACCCGGCGGGGGCAGGAATCATCCATCAATTACTCGGGCGGTAATCTCAGCGGCTCGCGTGGAGCAGGCCCTGCTCGAAACTGGTCTGCGGGAAGAAGCGGCCCGGCGAACTCGTCGAAGCCACATCCCGGTGCAGTTCCACCGCCCCGTGAGCGATGCCGTACTCGTCCTGCAGACCGCGGACAATCTGCATGAGCGTGGACATCTGGTCGGGCGTGAACGAGCGGCTGTCTCCGTCGCCGACCAGGCAGATCCCGATCTTCGTCGCGTTGTACTGCTCCGAGAGCGGGCCGGCGACGTGGGCACCGGGCAACTGCTGCGACCAGCGGTAGCCGACCAGCAGCTCGCCGTCGTCGGCGCCGTTGCCGTTGCCGATGATGAAGTGGTAGCCGAGGCCCGCGAGGCCCTGCAGCTCGTGCTGTCGGGTGATCGAATCGAGGCTACCCTGGATCGAGGCCGAGTGGTGGATGACGATGCCGTCCCACTTCGGACCCTCGATGTTCTCCACCGGAGCGAGCACGCCCTGGAGCCAGTCGCCGGGTTCGCCCGAAACGGCGCTCGCCGCCGGGGTCAGAGTCAGGCCGCTCGGAGCGCCCGTCATCAGCGACAGCAGACCGGTCATGACGGTCATCGCGAGCAGCAGACTCGCCCAGACGATCTGCGGCCGCGAAAGCTTGCGGACCGCCCCGCCGAGGGAGCTGCTGGCTGTCTGGTTGCGAGAAGTGGTGGCCATACCAGATTCCGAGTGCGTTGTGTGCTCTAGCCTACAGCACGTATCGGGCGGATCCGCACAAAAACCTTTAGAAAGAGCGAATCGCTGATCACGATACCGCGCCGGAAGCGGATCAGCGCGACACCGTCGGTTTATCTGGACGCTCGGGCATGCGATGTGTGCCGTCTGGGGACAACGAGCAGACCGCGCACGCCTCAACGCTTCGGCGACAGACGCCCCTGCAGGTTCGGACGCTGACGCCCGAACTCGTCCTCGATGTACATCGGGGCGTACTCATCGCGCGAGCGGTCGTACCGGTCGAACTGCGTTCGAGCCTCGTCCTGCGGGAACAGCGCCTTGCTGCACCCGATCAGGTTGCACGCGATCACCGACAGCGCGAGAACACCGCCCAGACGCACGGCGTGCCTCGAAGCGGGGGAGTTCGATAGGGTCGAGCGTCCGGTCTGGTCCATCGATGCATCCATGATCGCAGGCTTCCGGGCCGGAGATCCGGCCCCGGCTGGTCTGGTGCCCAGAATACCGCCCCGGTCGGTGGGGCGTCGATCCCCGAGGCCCAAAACGCACGCGGCCCCGGCTGGTGCTCCGGGGCCGCGTGGCTAGAACCAAGAGAGAGAGGAGAGACTCGTTCGTTCTGGCGACCGGCTCCGCGAAACGCAGGCCGGTCGGCCCATACAACGACGCCCGCCAGTTCAAGGTTCGCTCTCGGGGCGCAAAAAGCTTCGAAATGGTCAAAAACCAACGTTCTTGATGCCATAACGCGGTTTCGGCGTTCCGAAAACCCTCAGATCTTCAGAATCCGCTCGGCGCTGTGGGTCTGCCCGGTCAACGCATCGCGGAACTGCACCAGCAGCACCAGCGTGCCCTCGATCGCGGAGATCGGGCGACCCAATTCCAGCGGCACGCTGTAGTGCGTGCTCAGCAGCGTCGAGCGATAGGCCTCGCGCAGGTCCTTCGGCTCGATCACCCGGCGGGCCACCACCCGCTCGGCCTCGGCCGAGCCGGGGGGCGGGTACAGCGTCGCCACGACCTGCAGCGTCCCCGAAATCTGCACGAACCGGTCGCGCGCATCGATCGGAATCAGGTAGACATCGATCCCCTCGAACCCCGGCTCGCCGTCTCGGTCGTAGAGCCCGGTCAGCCGGTCGATGCGGATGCCAGCGCATCGCGGCATGGAATCGATCACCACCGATGCCGGCACGCCGTCCACCGCTTCCAGTTTGGCGGTCAATTCGTCCAACTTCGCCCGCAGTTCGTTCCGCTCCGCGGTGACCCGGCGCAACTCGATCTCGAGTTGGTCCCGCTCGTATCGGGCCTCATCGAGCGGGTCCTTGAACCCCCCGGCCCGGCGCGAGCAGGCCGAGACCACGACCAATGCGCACAGCCCGAAAGCCGCGATCCCGCGCGCCAGGTTGGTCGATCGGTGAGAGGGCATCGCTTCAAGCATAGCCGAGGCCCGAGCCCGTTCGCCTTACATTTTATGTTCGGATTAGACGAGAGCTTGCGCTCCGGGCTCTTGTTTACGAATCACCGTCGCCGATCAGTCGCCGGACTTGGGCATGTTCGTCAGCACCTTGTCCACGAGGCCGTAGGAGAGCATCTCCTCGTCGTCGAGCCAGGTGTTCCGGTCGCAGGTCTCCTCGATCTCCTTCGGGTCCTTGCCGGTGGCCTCGGAGTAGATCTGGTACAGCCGATCACGCATGCGCAGGATCTCGCGGGCCTCGATCTCAAGGTCGGTCGCCTGGCCTTCCATGATGCCGCTGATCAGGGGCTGGTGCATCAGGTTGCGGCTGTTGCGCAGTGCGTAGCGCTTGCCCTTCGCGCCGTTCGCGGCGATCACCGAGCCCATCGAGGCGGCCTGCCCAATGATGTATGTGCACACGTCGGGGGCAATGAAGTTCATGGTGTCCACCACCGCGAGGCCCGCCGTGATCGCGCCGCCGGGGCTGTTCACGTAGAAGTGGATGTCGCTCTTGGCGTCCTCGTTGGCGAGGAACAGGAGCTGGGCGACGATCAGATTGCAGCTGTCGTCCATCACCGGCCCTCCGAGAAACACGATGCGGTCCTTGAGCAGGCGCGAGTAGATGTCGTAGGCCCGCTCGCCGCGACCGGAGGTCTCGATGACCATCGGGACCAGGGTGTTGGCGTGCCCGCCGCCCGAAGAGAGGGGGTGGGCCGAGGGGTTGGGGTGGTTCTGGCTGTTCGTATCGGGGCGTGTCATCGGGTGTGTATTCCGAGCGAGGTCTGGGGAGAAAAGAACGGGCGAGCGTCGAGCGGCGAGGGCGGGCCTCAGGACTTGGGCGGGGACTCCTCGGGGAGGTCGATGACCTCGTCCACCAGGCCGTAGGCCTTGGCCTCGCCGGAGTCGAAGTACTTGTCGCGCTCGGCGTCCTTCTTGACCTGCTCGACCGACTGGCCGGTGTGCTTGGCGAAGATCTCGTTGAGCCGGTTCTTGTCCTTGATGATCTGCTGAGCCTGGATCTGGATGTCCGCCGACTGGCCGGTCACGCCGCCGTAGGGCTGGTGGATCATGACCTTGGCGTTGGGCAGGATGTAGCGCTTGCCCTTCTCGCCGGCGGCGAGCAGCAGGGAGGCACCGGAGTAGGCCCGGCCGATGCAGTACGTGGCGACCTTGGAGGACAGGAATCGCATGGTGTCGTAGATGGCCAGGGTGTCGTCCACGACGCCGCCGGGGCTGTTGATATAGAAGTTGATGTCCTGGCCCTTCTTCTGGTTCTCCAGGTAGAGCATCTGCATGATCACACGGGCCGCCGACGCCTGGTGGATCTCCCCGAAGAGGAAGACCACGCGGTTTTCGAGCAGAAGCTCGTCGATCGTCATTTCCCGGGTGCGCTGGTACTGAACAGCCATGGGGCGTCGTGTCCTGTTGAGCCCGCCCGGGCCGAGGGCGACCGGGCGGAGGGTGGTGGGTGAGAGAGCGGACCGGCTGGGGCCGATCCCCGCCAGAAAGGGCGGGCAGAGCCGTTTATCGGCCGATCCGGGCGTGGCGTGAAGCCTGAAACCCGACCGGACGACAATCGAGCCGGATCATAGTCGCGAGAGGGGGGCGGGCAAGCCCGATCCAGAATCTCCCCGAACCCCTCTCCGCACCGTCTGAGCTCCGCTGGCAATTCGCGATTCATCGCGGGGTCCGTTCGGGCCGATTCTCGTCTCGGGCACTCCGGCGTAGCACGCCCCGCCCCACGCTGGTAGTCTGCTCCGTCCCCCGGTGCGGACCCAACCCCGTTCGCCCGCAGGATTTGGGAGTTTCTCGTGTTTCCGACGGCCGTCATCAGCGATATCCACGGCAACGCCGAAGCGTTGCGCACGGTGCTGGACGACATCCGCACCAAGGATGTCAAACGGATTATCTGCCTCGGTGACATCATCGGCTACGGCCCGGAACCCCTCGAATGCGTGGACCTCGTCGCCGAGCACTGCGAGTGGTCGCTCTTGGGCAACCACGACTTCGCGGTCCTCTACGAGCCGACGAACTTCAACCCCGGTGCCGAAGCCGCGGCCTACTGGACCCGCGAGCAGTTCGACAAGGTCGAGGATGTGGACCTGCGCAACCAGCGCTACCGCTTCCTCGGTCGCCTGCGAGTTCGCGTGCTGATGAACGGTTCGGAATCGGTCGGCACGGAGTCGGAAAAGCCGGTACTGGCGGTCCACGGCTCTCCCCGTCGCCCGATCAACGAGTACATCTTCCCCGACGACGCGATCAACAGCCCCGACAAGATGAAGTCGCTGTTCGACCTCGTCGACGGCGTCGCTATCGTGGGCCACTCCCACGTTCCGGGTGTGTTTACCGACGAGCCCGACTTTTATCCCCCGGCGGAAGTGGGGGACAACTCGACCTACAAGTTCCTTGAGGGCGAGAAGGCGATCATTAACGTCGGGAGCGTGGGCCAGCCGCGCGACCACGACCCGCGTGCCGCGTACATCGTGATGCACAAGGACCGGGTCGAGTTCCACCGGGTCGAGTACGACGTGGACGCGACGGCGGAGAAGATCCGGGAGATCCCGGAACTCACCGACTGGCTCGCCGACCGGCTGTACGAAGGTCGCTGAGCGGTTTCACCGCTGATCGCGCGACGCTTCGCGTCGTGCTGATGTACAGTCTTCGTTCCTGCAGCGACGGCCCCCTCGAAGGTGCGAGGCGGTGCTGTTTGCTCCGCATCGCCCTCCAAACCTTGACCCATCGCCCACGCGGTGCCGGGTTTCAGATCGAATCGCTATGCCCGCAGCCAAAAAGAACTCACCGCTCCGGATCCTGATCCCGATCATCGTGCTGGCCGGAGCGATCGGGATCGTCTTCGCTCTGTTCCAGAATTCCCAGAGCCAGGTCAAGAACCGCGCCGCTCAGACCCAGCAGGTCGACCAGACCGGCGTGGACGACGCGGTCGATGCCACCGCCGAGGAGCGGACGCCGGTCGATCAGCCCGACACGACCGAGCCGGTGGACGCCGACCAGCCCGAGACACCGGCGGACGAGGTGCCCGAATCCGTCGACCCGGACGGCCCGACGACACCACTGATCGGTGCCCCGGACGAAGGCGAGGTTCAGCCGACGCAGCCGGTGACCGGCGATGGGCCCTTCGATGGTCTGCGTGCGCGGGTCTTCGGGCCGAACCCGCAGGACTCGGTCGCCGCGACGCTCGGCAGCCCGTACTTCGATTCCGACTACAACCTCGAAGTCGAGTTGACATACCTCGGCGCGGGCGTGAAGCGCATCCTGCTGAACAAGGAGTTCGAGACCGCCAGCGATCTCGTCGCGGCCCGCGAACGCCGGCAGGCCGGTGAGACCGACATCGAGGCCGAGGGCCAGTTCGTACTCACGAACTTCGGCGAGCAGCCGGTGACCCAGGCCGACGGCTCGACGGTGACCTACCGCCTCGTCCCTCTCGCGGCGGTGGCGATGCTGGTCGAAGACCAGCGGGTCGATCTCTTCGGCGGCATCAACGGCCAGCTCTGGCGCGCCGGTGACCGGCCCGGCGAGATGATCGCCGAGATCGAGAACGCCTCCGGTCAAGTCGTTGCGCGCGTGGTCCGTTCGTACGAGGTCAAGCCGAACAGTTACGACATCGCCGTCGAACAGCGCGTCGAGAACCTGACCGACCAGCCGCTGACCTTCGCGTGGGTGCAGGAAGGCCCGCTCGATCTCGAGCGCGACAAGACCGGCTACTCACTGCTGTCGATGCAGCGTATCCGCTACGGCTACACGCTGACCGCCCAGCAGGGCTGGCAGGATCCGCAGGTCGAGGCCGACGGTCGCCTGAAGCGCCTGACGAACGTGCTGGATGACGTCCGGAAGGCCCAGAACAACCAGATGGCGCCGGATTCGATGTGGCCGCCGCGCAAACCGTTCGGCGGGGCCGATGAACTCGTCTGGTTCGCCCAGACGAACCGCTACTTCGGCATGATCATCCACCCCCTGCTCGATCCGGCGAGCCCCGGCGACAAGGCGTTCGACATGGTCGGTCGCGTGGACCCGGTCGTGCTCCCCAACGGCGCGAACGACGGCAAGGGGCGCCTGTCGATGCGTATCACGTCGTCCCAGGTCGAGGCGGCACCGGCTTCGTCGCGCGATCTGAGCTTCGGCACCTACGCCGGCCCGCTCGACGAGCGGGGCCTCGCCAACCAGGAAGACCCGCGCATCGCCGGGCTCCAGCTCACCGAGATCGTCGTCTACAACATCGGTGGCATGTGCGCCTTCTGCACCTTCGAGTGGCTCGGCAACCTGCTGCTGTTCGTGCTCCGGATCTTCCACGACTACGTGGTGTTCGACTGGGCGCTGGCGATCATCCTGCTGGTGCTCGTCGTGCGGACGATCCTGCACCCGGTGTTCAAGCGATCGCAGATCGGCATCCAGAAGTTCGCCAAGGACATGCAGCGCGTCCAGCCGAAGCTCAAGAAGCTGCAGGAGAAGTACAAGAACGACCGTCAGAAGATGATGCAGGAACAGCAAAAGCTCTTCCGCTCCGAGGGCGTGTCGTACACGGGCGCGCTCGGCTGCCTGCCCATGTTCCTGCAGTCGCCGATCTGGATCGCGCTCTACGCGATGCTGTACATGAATCACGAGCTCCGCCACGAGCCGGCGTTCTTCGGCATCTTCCAGACGATCTCCGGCGGCGAATGGCTGTTCCTGGCCGATCTCGCGCGGAGCGACCAGTTCATCCCACTCGGGAACGGCTTCCCCGTGTGGATGCTGGGCCAGATCGACTCGATCAACATCCTCCCGCTGCTGCTCGGGCTGGTGTTCTTCATCCAGCAGAAGTACATGTCCCCGCCGCCCTCGGCGACGATGACCGACGAGCAGCGCGCCCAGCAGAAGATGATCAAGGTCATGATGGTCGTCCTGTTCCCGGTGTTCATGTACACCGCCCCGGCGGCGCTGACGCTGTACTTCGTGACCAACTCCTGCTTCGCGATCATCGAGGGCAAGTGGATCCGGGCGCACATCGACACGCTCGAACTCGACAAGCACCCCGACGAGCGCAGCTACCAGCCCAAGCAGAAGAAGCCCAAGCGGGTCCGCAACACCGCCACCGCGCCGGGGCAGTCCAAGCGCCAGCGCGTGCAGGAGCAGCGGGCCAAGAACCGCTACAAGAAGCGGGACTGAGCCGGTGCGCCTCGGCGACACCATCGTCGCGATCGCGACCGGTTTCGAGCGCTCGAGGCGCGCGATGATCCGGCTCTCCGGGCCGGACGCGTTCGGTGCCGTCGACCGCTTGCTCGACGAACCACCGCGCCGTCCCGCGCGGGGTGTCCGTCGCGCGACGATGCTCATCCCCCGCGAGGACGACGCGAACAAGCCGGCCGGGCGGCTCGACGTCATCGTGGCCACCTTCCCCGCGCCGGGTTCCTACACCGGCGAAGACGCCTGCGAGATCCAGTTGCCGGGGAACCCGCTGCTGACGCGTCGCGCGCTCGATCTGATTCTGAGCAGCGACGGCGTGCGCAGCGCAGACCCCGGCGAGTTCAGTGCGCGGGCCTTCCTGAACGGCCGGATGACCGCCGAGCAAGCCGAGGGCGTTCGCGCGATGATCGCCGCCCGCTCCGCGAGCGAGCACGGGGCTGCGCAGCAGCTGCTCGCGGGCGAAACCGGAGCCCGGTACCGCGCCATCGCCGACGAGCTCGCGACCGCGCTCGCGCTCGTGGAGGCCGGCATCGACTTCACCGAAGAGGAGGACGTCGTGGCGATCGGACCGGACGACCTGAACGATCGGCTGACCGACCAGCGAGCTCGCGTCGCGGCGCTGCTCGGCCCGGAGCCGTCGAGGCAGGAAGACTCCGGGCGACCTCGCGTGGTGCTCGCGGGTGTGCCCAACGCGGGCAAGTCCACGCTGTTCAACGCGCTGCTCGGACGCGAACGCGCCATCGTCTCCGAGACCCGCGGCACGACTCGCGACGCCATCGCCGAGGACACCGAGATCGTGCCCCGGTCCGAATCGCCCTGGGGCGTCACCGAGTGCTCACTTGTGGATCTTGCCGGCCTCGACGACGAGCTCGCCGCGGCTTCTTCGCTCGATCAGCTCGGCCAATCGGCGGCATGGACCGAGATCGAGCGGGCGGATGTGGTCGTGCTGTGCGACCCCGACGCCGACTTCGCGCTGGGCGCACGACTGCCTTCGGACGCTCCCGTTCTCCGCGTGCGCACCAAGGCCGACCTTTTCGCCGGCGAGGTCGTCGAGGGGCTTGCCGTCTGCGCCATCGACGGTCGGAACCTGGGCGCCCTGCGCCGCGCCATCGCCGACGCGCTCGACGAGTCCTCGCGCTCCGCGACAGACGCCGATGCCTCTGCGGCACTCCTGCCGCGCCATCGGCTCGCACTGCGCCAGACACTGAGCGCGCTCGACGACGCCATCGCCACCGCTCGACACGCCGCCGGCGAGCGCCACCTCGCCGATGTGGAACTGGTCGCCGGCGCGCTGCGTGATGCGCTCGACGGCATCGGCTCGATCGCCGGGCGGATCAGCCCGGACGATGTCATCGGTCGCGTCTTCGCGACCTTCTGCGTGGGTAAATAGCGCTCACCCGTCGGGTGCTTCGGTCCGCTTCATCGCGTCCTCGAGGAACACCTCGAGATAGCGCTCGCAGAACGCGTCGATCGCGGCTTTCGTCGAGCCGTGGGTCGTCCCCCAGCAGCTCGCGACGGGGTCGACGAAGTCGAGATCGATCTGG
>Ga0070726_10001213_pt1 | contig 26933 bp, 20 predicted proteins | sample tdAd471_FD_67275 | JGI IMG/M metagenome (GOLD analysis project Ga0070726, IMG submission 67275) | Marine sediment microbial communities from the Atlantic coast under amendment with organic carbon and nitrate - tdAd47.1 | ecosystem: Environmental > Aquatic > Marine > Coastal > Sediment | place...
AAAAAGTACAGCCTGGATGACGGTCGGGTGGTGCAGAGCAGGCGACTTGGCGACCGGTATTTCGGTGAAGGCATCGAGATAGTCGAAGACCGCATCTTCCAGCTTACCTGGCAGGCTCACATGGTCTTCGTTTACGACCTGGAAACTTTTGAACAGCTGGACACCTTTTACAATCCAACGGAAGGCTGGGGGCTGACCTATGACGGCTCCGAGCTGATCCTCAGTGATGGCAGTGCCAACCTGTATTTTATCGATCCGGAGAATTTCGTCACTACCCGCACGGTCCAGGTCAGCCTGGATGGCAATCCGGTTTCGTCACTTAACGAGCTGGAGTACATAGACGGAGAAGTCTGGGCGAATATCTGGCAGACCGAGTTTATCGTGAGAATCGACCCGGAATCGGGTCAGGTCAATTCACTTGTCAACCTCACCGGCCTCGCCGACCAGACGACGCGGTACGAATCCGGGATAGAGGCGGTACTTAACGGTATCGCCTATGATCGTGAACGCCAGCGATTGTTTGTTACCGGAAAACTCTGGTCTGATATATTTGAAATAAGGCTGGTTGCGCCATAGACCCCGGCACCTGTTGGTGATGCGCGATTTCCGGGCGGATGCTGGAACGGGATGGCTTCTATCGCTGCCAGGCTACCAGGTGTTGTCGGAGTGTGGGTTCAGAAACAAATCAGACTGAAAGCCAGGTCCAGGGGATTTCACCTGGTGACCCGGGAGATCGTCTCGCAGTTGCCTGAGCTTATGCAACTGGAAACCGGCCTCGCGCATTTTTTCCTCAAGCATACTTCGGCTTCCCTCAGCATCAATGAAAACGCCGATGCCAGCGTGCGTCGGGACATGGAAACTCATTTCAACGTGCTGGCACCGGAAGATGCCTCCTATTACGAACACACCTGTGAGGGGCCCGATGACATGCCGGCCCACATCAAGTCTGCATTGCTCGGTTGCGAGTTGACCCTGCCCATTCAGCGGGGGCAGCTGCTGTTGGGTACCTGGCAGGGAATCTACCTGGGAGAACACCGGGATAGCGGCGGCGCGAGGAACCTGGTCGTGACACTGACCGGCGAACCCCGCCTTGAGAGCACAGCATGAGCCTGTCTCCATTGGTCAGACGGTTCAGCAGATTGGCGCTGGTGGTGCTGGTCGCGGCGGGACTGGTGGCCTGCGATACCCTGACCTACTATGGTCAGGCGGTCCGTGGTCAGCTGGCCATTCTATGGAGCAGGGAGCAGATAAACGATCTGCTGGCAGACCAGGATCTGCCGAAGCCACTGAGAGAGAAACTGCAGACCGTGCTGGCTGTTCGTGAGTTCGCCCGGGAGGAGTTGCTGTTACCAGTAGGGGATGCCTATACCAGTTACGTTGAACTGGATCGGGAGCACGTCGTCTGGAACGTCTTTGCCGCACCGGAATTCTCCGTGGAACCCCTGACCTGGTGTTATCCCATCGCCGGTTGTGTCAGCTACCGTGGCTATTTCAGTGAAGTGCGTGCACAGCGATACGCCAGCCAGCTGGAAGAGCAGGGCTACGATGTTTACCTGGGTGGAGTGGATGCCTATTCGACACTGGGCTGGTTTGACGACCCGTTACTCAGTACCGTGATCAGACGCCAGGATTACCAGTTGGCGGCACTGATCTTCCACGAACTGGCCCATCAACTTGTCTACGTGCCAGGTGATACAACTTTCAATGAGAGCTTCGCCACGCTTGTCGAGCAGGAGGGATTGCGACGCTGGCTGAGCAGCCGGGGAGATGGCGAGAGCCTGAAGCGGGCAACGCAGGAGGCTGACCGGCGTCGCCAGTTTGTCGCCCTGGTCATTGATTACCAGGACCGGTTCGCGGCACTTTACGCCAGTAAACTGGACAATCACGTCAAGAGGCGGTGCAAGGTCCAGTTGCAGCAGGAAATGCGCCGCGCCTATGAGCTGCTTCGCCGGGGTTGGGGCGGAACCGGAGCCTACGACAGCTGGTTTGCCGGCCCGCTGAACAATGCGCAGTTGTCCACCGTGGCGTCCTACAACAGTCTTGTCCCGGGGTTCGAAGCATTGCTCCGGGAAGTCGGCAATGATCTTGACGCCTTCTACCGAAGCGTCGATAAGCTGAAGGACATGACGGAGGTTGAACGAAACGACCGGTTGAGTCTGCAATGACGTTGCCGGGACCCTGGAAGACACCCGACAGGTAGCGATCAGTTCGGCGAATCAACCCACAGCTGATCAGGTCGGTCACCACGGCCTCCCTCCGGTGACCGTTGGCGACAGGAAGTTCACGCGAATCCAGTAGGTGGCAGGTGCAGCGGGCAGAAACAGGCAAGCCGATGACCCGGGTATAGCAGCACGACGTGACGACCCGGGGTACGCCGTGTAACATCAACGAACCACTCACAACAATAAGAGAACAGGAGCAACTCATGGCAGTTTCAATTAGAACGGGAAAAACCCTGGCCCTTCTGGCCGTTTTCTCCATCGCCATACTGAGCAGTGCAGTCAGGGCTCAGCTGGTCATTAATCCCACCAACGAGCACCCCAACCCCTACCGTACCATCAACGGCTATTTCGATCTGCCGGGTGACCGGGAGTGGGGCGCCACCAGCGCCGTGGATATCGCCCCGGACGGTGAATCCATCTGGGTTGCGGAACGCTGCAGCAGCAACAGCTGCGCATTGTCCAACGTGGACCCCATCATCCTTTACGACAGTGACGGGAATATCGTCCGGTCCTTCGGTGGAGGTATGTTTATCTGGCCCCACGGTATCCACGTGGACGGTCAGGGCAATGTGTGGATAGCCGATGCCCGCCTGGCCAGGCCGGACGAGCTGGCCCAGAATCCCGATGCGGCCGGCAAAGGCGGTGCCGTTTACAAGTTCAGCCCGGAAGGGGAACTGCTCATGACCCTGGGCTCCCCGGGAGTGGTTGGTGACGGCACCGGACCGGTCCTCAGCGAACCCAACGACGTGGTAGTGGGACCGGACGGCAGTATCTATGTCGGTGATGGACACAGCGGCCAGGGCGCCAATGCCGATCTTGCCACGGTGGCACGCATCGCCAAGTACGACCCCGTGGGTCGCTTTATCGAATCCTGGGGCCAGATCGGCACCGCGCCGGGGGAATTTCGAACGCCACACGGCCTGGCTTTTGATTCCCGGGGACGCCTGTTTGTCGCCGATCGGGGCAACGTGAGAATCCAGATTTTCGAGCAGGACGGTACGTTTATCACCGAGTGGAAGCAGTTTGGTCGGCTCAGCGGAATTTTCATCGACGATAACGACATGCTCTATGCCGCTGATTCCGAGTCCAGCGCCACCTCCAATCCCGGCTGGCGCCGCGGTATCCGGGTGGGTAGCGCCATTACCGGTCATGTCCTGTACTTTATCCCGGATCCCCAGCGTAATCCCGGCGGCACCAGTGCCGCAGAAGGCGTGGCCGCTGATCGCCATGGTAACGTTTACGGGGCGGAAGTGGGGCCGCGTCAGCTGGTCAAGTACGTGCGGGACGAATAGCGCGTCAAGGAAGCTCTGAGTTTTTCCATGATTACTCAGAGGGTCCTTGATCAGAGGGTTCTTAATGCACATTCACGGACCGGCGGTCACCATGGCCACTGTGGTCGCCGGCCCTGGATGTCCGCCTGTGTTTCTTCGCAGCCCGACTGAACCATTCCGGAATCGCTGAAAGAACCGTGGGCCTATCCGGGCACCGTGGGATGTGACGGCACCTGGTCCATGCGTTTCTTAACTGAATGATCCAGATTGCGTAACGTGGCACTGGAACAATAGAAAATCAGAACCATGACAGCCAGGAACAGGCAGGCACCGGTGATGGCATTGGCTGCCCCGAAGTTGTCCGCCGCAATGGCCATGGGAAATACACCAATAGGCGTGAGTCCGAACGACATCATCATCAGGCTGCTCATCCGGCCGCGCATTTCATCATCGGTGAGAATCTGAATCGCCGCATTGTTGACTGTCTGTGCGGCACTGGCACAGGCATTGGCCAGCAGCAGGGGAATCAGCGCCAGGTAAAACCCGGGAGTCTGGGCAAACAGCCCGAGAAACACGCCAAAAGCCAGTGTTGCGCCCAGCATGAGCTTGAGACGGTCGGCGGCGTCACCTCGTCTGACTATCCAGATCGATCCGAGTACGCCGCCGATTCCGCCGATTGCCATCAGTGTGCCGACACCGCTCTCGTCGCGCTGCCAGGCCTGTTCTGCCAGCATCACCAGGATATTCTGAAACGGCATGGCCACGAACATGGGAATCAGACCGAACAACAGGCAGACCAGCATGGGCCGATTGCCGAACAGGTAGCTGAATCCGCCGGCGACATCGGTAAACAGGGGCTGTCGAGGCTGGTCACCGCCAGCGGAGCGGCTGGTGTGCACTCCGAACATGCACAGAATGGCCATGACATACAGAATCGAGGACAGGATGTAGGCTGCCTGGGCTGAATACTGTGCTATCACCATACCCATGATCGCCGGCCCGGCAACCCGACTCAGATTCATCACGCCACCGGAAAACGCCATGGCACTCTGCATGCGCCTGGGACCCACCACGGTTGCGGTGATGGCCATCCTGGCCGGCATGATAAACGGAAAAGCGCAGCCGGCTACAAAGGCGGTGCAGAGCATGTGCCAGAATTCCAGACGGCCAAGAATCAGCAGTACCAGGATAAAAAGCTCATTGGCGAGTATCAGGGCCTGGCCAATTATAACCAGCTGTCGCCGCTCCACCCGGTCGGTGATGGCACCTCCCAGTACCGAGGCGAACAGCAGGGGGACGGCAACAACCAGGTTGATATAGGCCAGGGAGGTAGCCTGGCCGGTCAGATCCCAGGCCAGTATGGTACGGGTCAGCATCTGGCCCTGCATGGCAAAGAAAAAAGCGATGTTGCCGGTGAACAGCCAGCGGAACTGGCGTTCTGAAAAGACCCCGAAAGCCCCTTCCGGTGCGGTGGCGGTGTCTGTTGGCGGGTGGGAAATGGTACTGCTCTCCTGCTGGTGGGGCGGCAGTATAGCGCATGTGGCAGGTCCCTGACAGGAACGCGGAGCCAGTGCCCATGGCCGTTCCGGGGGCAGCTTGACCAGGGTCAAGTGGGGTGCTGTTGCATGTTGACGGTCTGTGCCTGTCCACTTTAGGATGGCAAGTCGAGTCACCCGCTTGCGGGTGTCAGGCAGCCAGTCTTCGAGGAGCAATCAATGAACGAGAGAAAGCAGTACGAAAATCATCTCAGGTCCAAGCTGGAACAGCTGGAAACTGAAGTCGACGCCCTGAAAGATCGGCTCAAGGAGACTGAATCGGAGATGAAACACCGCGAGCGGGTGGAAAAAATTCACCAGCTCAGAAAGGAGGCCAGGGAAAAACTGCATGAACTGACCGAAGCCGGCGATGACGCCTGGGAAGACCTGCAGGAGGGTGTCGAGCACTACTGGAAAGCCCTTGGCAATGAAATCAAGGCCTTCGAAAACTATTTCAAAAAGTAGCAGGGTCAGTCAACCTGAGGGCAATATCGCCGGGTTAAGGCAACAGCAAGGCTGGCCTGGCGAACGGCCCAGGTACCGCTATTGAGGCTGGGAGAAGAAGTCAATCCGGAAGAGGGGTCTATCGACTCCCGGCGGATGAGGCCTCGCCCGGGAACCGCAGCGGCATTACAGCCCCGGACACCTGCGCGAATGGGGCGGGCTGGACACCCAGGGTTGATAGCGCTAGATTGATTGCCTGTTCCCGTCAAACACAATAACAGGGGAGTTGGCCATGCGTATTCTCACCTTCCTGGTGCTGCTGGTATTCACCAGTTCCATTCAGGCCCAGGGATTTCTCGATTCCATCCGCAGGCGCGTCACCGATACCGTCGATAATGCTGTCGACGAAGTGCGCTCCATTACCAACCAGGAAATCGGTGACGTCAACCAGGATGTCAATGAATCCACTGACGGGCTGGTGGATGAAGTCATTCCCGAGGTCCCGCCCACGGTGGGCAGTTCCAGTGCCGCCATCCTAACGCCCGGTGGCACCGCAAGTGCGCAGCCGGTCAGTGGCGACCCGGGAAGACTGCCCGAACCGCTGTCCTGGGGTACGCCATCGGGCAATGACCTCAGGGCCATCGACCAGGTAATCCAGGGGCTGCGCCTGGGCATGCCCGAGATCTACGTGGACGAGATTCTTCGGGAACGCGGCTATGAGCGCAGTCAGCTTCATCATTACACCAGGCAGCAGACCACAGACGATGGTCGCCTGATCCGAACCCAGCGAATCCGCTACCTTACCGTGGAGCCATCTTCGGCTTTCATCGAAGAACTGGACGACGGTGAACTGAAAGACATGGTTCTCGCAGCGCAGCGGCTGGTCGATGCCAATCAGCAGACGGCATCGAACCCGGAGCCTGGTCTCCGCGAACAACGCAGGACCCGTACCTCGCGGACCGCAGGGCAGTCTGTGTCAGGGACCTCAGCTCCCCGCAACCTGCAGCTGGTCTACGTCATCTCCTACGAACAGATTTTCAACCAGGAAGTCATGCAGTTTGACCTGGAAGCGACCATGGAGCAGGTTCGTGCCACCTTCGGACCTTCCACTTTTCCCGACGACCAGCTGCGCAGTGGCATGGCTTTCCGGACATCGCCGGGAACCACGCTGATTTACCACGACGCATCGCTATTATCGCCGGATTACCGGACTTCCCTGGTGGAGTCTGTGCCAGAGCTGCGCCTGGGTCATACCGAGGCCGTGTACAACGCCCTGCGGGTGCCCTGCGGCGGACCCGAGAATCCCTGGGGTGCTCCCGGTGGCGGGGGTTGTCTCACCGGCTGGTCTGATGCCTTCGCCAACGATTTCCAACGGCAGATGGAACTCAACAGGGCCATCCTCAGTCCTTACATGCGCATAGGCGCAGCCAGAAGTGGCGCGGGAATCGAGACACGCCTGGAATGGTCCTATCTGCAGAGTGAGCGGCAGATGCGCGAGAGCAACGCGGAAAAAGTGGCCAGGGATAATGCGCCGGCGGCGGAACTCGATTTCTAGGCAGTATTTCCAAAAGTAACAGGCTGTTGAAAAGAGGTTCCTCCATGTGTCGTAGCCACGCCGTGTTGGCGGTACTGCTGTTCTTCACCTTTTTTCCGGGCCCGGTGCAGGCCTACTGTCCAGCTGAGGTGTCGGGTGAAACCGCCCGCGGCAGCGTATTTCTCGACGCCAATGCCAACCATCGGCGTGACGGGGCTGAACAGGGAATTGCCGGCGTTGCGGTAAGCAACGGTTGCCAGGTGGTGCTTACCGATGACCAGGGTAATTATGAAATACTCCTGGAACCTTTACAGATTCTCTTTGTGTCCAAACCGGCGGATTACCAGGTGCCGGTTGACGACAATAACGTACCCCGGTTCTATTATCGTCACTACCCGGAAGGGACTCCCGACGTCGTGGCGGGGACATCGGTGGCATGGCTGTTCCCGGTAACTGAACCCACGGGGCCACTGCCGGACAGTATCGATTTTCCCCTGCTGGCGCTGGAGGATGCTGACCCGGTGTTCCGGGCCCATGGATTCGCCGACACCCAGGCGCGCCAGGACCTGGGCCAGGACATGCTGCGCGAAGAGTTGATCAATCCGTTGATCGGCAATCCCCACGGCGTTGATTTCGGACTGACCGTGGGTGATGTCGTCTATGACAACCTGGCCCTGTACCCGCGTCACAGGGCCATGATGGGACTCATGGGGATCCCCCAATGGTACCTGCCCGGCAACCACGACCTGAATTATGAATCGCCCGATGCCGTGTTCGCCAACGAGACCTACAAGCGCTATTTCGGACCCACCTACTATTCCTTCAATCACGGCAATGTCCACTTCGTCATGCTGAACAACGTGGAGTACGCCGGTGCCGATCCAGGGTCAGGCAGTGGTGGCTATCGTGGCTTCCTGCCGGAAGCCCAGCTGCAATGGCTGGCCCGGGACCTGGCTCACGTACCGCGGGACAGGCTTGTGGTAGTGGCCAGCCACATTCCCCTGGTGACCACCGCCTATGACGGAAAGTCTGACCCTGCCAGTGGCCCGGGCACGGAAAACCTGCACGAACTGCTGCGTATCCTGGAGCCGTTCCAGCAGATTTATGGCCTGGCCGGTCATGACACCAGCAACAGCTGGAAAGTGCAGATCAACCATCGTCACGGCTGGTCCGGTTCGCCCTGGATTGCCCATACCCTGGCCGAGGTCAGGGGCAACGGCTGGAACACTGGACCGGTTGATGCCCGGGGCGTGCGGGATGCCATGATGCAGGACGGCAATCCCAATGGTTACTACGTGCTGCATTTCGACGACGACTCACTGGTGCCGGAGTTTCTGCCGTTTCCCTCGGGACCTGATGCCGGGAACAGGCTGCGGATAGTCCTGGACCCGCCGCTGGTGGCACCGACCGGAGGCGGCATAAACCGGGGTTACCTGCGGCCGGCAACCAGGGCGGTAGTCAACCTGTTCGACGGCGGTGAACGCGACCGGGTATGGGTGTCGCTGGACGGCGGTCCGCGGCAACAGATGGACTATACCGTGCGCGTCGACCCTTACATGGAGCGGGTTTTTGCCCGCTATCAACACACGGTGGACGCCTTCGGTGCCCCCACGCGTTCCGCCCATCTGTGGGAACTGACCCTGCCGGACAACCTGGGTACCGGACTGCATCACCTGCGTGTCTTTACCGAGGATGAATTCGGGCAGCGTCGACAGGCCAGTCTGACATTCGAGGTCCTCGCGGCCGGGAATTAAGGGAGCTCTGCTCAATCAGAGGTTCCTTCTGTTCCCGGGGGCGATTGGCCACCGTCCTCATTACCACGTCTTTCCCCGGTTTAGCGACCCGGTCTGCCGTCGTGCTAGTATCAATGGCAGACACGGGATTCGACGATGGCGATGATAGAACTCGACCAGGTCTGTAAAACTTTCGACTCAGGTCAGAATTACGCAGTCAGGGATGTTTCACTGTCGATTCCCCGGGGGGAGCTCCTGGGGCTGATCGGTGAGTCCGGTTGTGGAAAAACCACCACGCTGAAGCTGATCAATCGGCTGGTGGAACCCAGCAGTGGAGAGATCCGCGTGGCCGGCGAAAACGTCATGGATCATCCCCCGGAAGAGCTGCGCCGGAACATTGGCTATGTTTTCCAGGGGATCGGCCTGTTTCCGCACCGCACCATCGCTGAAAATGTTGCGGCAGTACCCAGGCTGCTGGGCTGGGACGCTGAGACAATTAACCGACGATGCGAGGCCATGCTGGAAATGGTCGGGTTACCGGGGGATCAGTACGGTGCACGCAATCCCGGTGAACTGTCCGGTGGGCAACAGCAACGAGTGGGCGTGGCCCGCGCCCTGGCGGCGCGGCCGGAAGTGATGTTGATGGACGAGCCGTTCGGGGCGCTGGATCCCATTACGCGTGCTGGCATCCAGGATGAATTCGGAAATATCCGCCGCAGCCTGGACCTTACCGTCATCATGGTAACCCACGACATGACCGAAGCCCTGCTCATGGCCGACAGGATTGCGGTAATGAAGGACGGGCAGATCCTGCAACTGGGGACCCCCTACGAACTGCTGAACTCACCTGCCGACGACTACGTCAGCCAGATAGTCGACATGCCGAAACGCCGTGCCGCGATGCTGGAAAAGCTGATTCATCATCAGGCAGGGACATGAGCCGTCTTCATGAGTGAAAATCTGCGGGAACAACTGCTGCTGTTACCGGCTTACTTTCAGGGACACCTGGTACTTACCGTAAGCGCCCTGGTGGTGGGGGTGCTGGTCAGCGTCCCCCTGGGTGTCCTGGCTCAGCAGTCCGCCAGGTTGAGGACGCCATTGCTGACCACGGTCAGTATTATTCAAACCATTCCCAGCCTGGCCATTCTCGCCCTGACCGTTGCCCTGCTGGGCGGCAGGATCGGATTTATCCCCGCCTTCGTCGCTCTTACCCTGTACTGCATGCTGCCTATAATCAGAAATACCCTGACTGGCCTGGAAACCGTGCCGGCGGATGTGGTCGAGGCGGCGCGGGGCATCGGCATGACTGAAGCCCAGGCCCTGGTGCAGGTCAGGCTGCCCCTGGCATTGCCGGTGATCATCGCCGGCATTCGTACCGCCACGGTGTGGACGGTGGGGCTGGCCACGCTCTCTACGCTGGTGGGCGCCACCAGCTTCGGTAACTACATATTCACGGGCATCCAGACGCGTAATCTCGTGGCAGTTACCGTTGGCAGCATTGCGGCGGCCCTCATGGCAGTGGCACTGGATGGGCTTATCGGTGGCGTGCAGTGGCTGGTGGAAAACCGGCTCAGGAGAGAACAGGGGGCCAGGTCAGTCCTGGTGAAAGGTGGCGTAGCTGGCGGCCTGTTTATTCTGTTTACGGGTGCCGTCATGGCCCTGTTGCCCCGCCCCGAGCCCGACTTCGTTATCGGTGGCAAACCATTCACCGAGCAGTATATCGTCACCGGCCTGCTGGCAGCGGAACTGGAAAAACAGGGTTTCACTACGGAGCAGCGCCATGGTCTTGGTTCGGATGTTCTTTACCAGGCGGCACAGAACGATAACGTGGATATCTACATGGAATACACCGGTACCATCTGGGCAAACCAGATGCGCGAGGAGGAGAACCCCGGAAGGGTCCAGGTGCGGCGTGCGGTTATCGATCATGTCAATCAACAGCCGGGAATGGTTGCCATCGGCCCATCCGGATTCCAGAATCTCTATGCCCTCGCCATGCGCCGGGACCGGGCGGCGGAGCTGGGGGTGACCTCCATTGAAGACCTGATCCCCCTGGCCTCGGGGTTGAGCTGTGGCGCCGACCTGGAATTTTTCGGTCGCCTCGAGTGGCTGTCCCTGCGGGATACCTACAATATTGATTTCGCCGAAAAGCTCACTTTTGACGCAACCCTGATGTATTCAGCGGTCAATGACGGGCAGGTTGACCTGATTACCGCCTATACCACCGATGGACGCGTTGCCGCCTATGACCTGATACTCCTCGAGGATCCCCGTGAGGCCCTGCTGCCCTACGACGGGCTGTTTATCGCCTCGGTCGAAGCAGCCCGTAATGAAACATTCATGACCGTTGTTACCGGGCTGGTTAATCGCATCGACGACGGGATGATGCGGGAAGCCAATCGGATCGTGGACGTCGAGGGGCGGTCTGTCAACGATGCCGTCGCTTACCTGCAGGCTCGACTTGCCGGTGACAACCGGCGCCTTTCCGCTACCGAAAGCCTATAAGGGCTCATCCACTAAGGGACTTCTGATTAAGTATGGAAGTGCTCTGCGGGAGTCTGTCGTGCGCCACTGCAAGGCACCTCGTCAGTGAACTCGCCTGACAGCCAGGGTATTTCCCTGATCAGAGATTCCTTGAGTAGCAACACAGGTTCTTACGCTGTCGGCAGATACTGGCAATCCGAACTCACGGTGTAACTGTGATTCAGTCCGGGTTTTACGCAGAAACACGCCGAGACCCGGGTCAATTCATGGTTTTTCCTGCCCCCCTCTGGGAAAATTCACCAGCTGTCCGCGCGCGGGGAGCGGCCACAGGACTGGTGTTGCCACACCGTTCGCCAGTCAGCAGGGGATTGGCCTGACGACCTGGCGATAGGTAACACGGTCCTGTCCATAACGATTCACCTCACTTGTCTGAACCATGCAATATCGCGCCGAAATAGATGGACTTCGAGCTCTTGCCGTCATACCGGTGATTCTGTTTCATGCCGGATTCAGCAGTTTCAATGGTGGCTTTGTCGGCGTTGATATTTTTTTTGTAATCAGTGGCTACCTGATTACCGGCATTATCGTCAAAGACCTGGAACAGGGTAGCTTTTCCCTGCTGCATTTTTACGAACGTCGAGCCCGCCGGATCCTGCCGGCCCTGTTCCTGGTGATGATGGTTTCTTTCCCGGTGGCCTGGATGCTGTTGCTGCCCGGCGATATGCGGGAGTTTACCCGTAACCTGGTTGCCGTGGTGTTCTTTTCCGCCAATTTCATCTTCTGGAAAGACACCGGCTACTGGAGTACGGATGCCGAGCTTAATCCTTTGCTGCATACCTGGAGCCTGGCCATCGAGGAACAGTTCTACCTCGTCTTTCCCCTGGTCCTGCTGACATTGTGGCGCTGGCGGCGGCGCCACTTGCTGAAAGTGCTGCTGCTGACCGGTTGTGCCAGCCTGTTTTTCGCACAGTGGAGCAGTATCAATGCCCCTGCCGCAAACTACTTCCTGCTGCCGACCCGGGCATGGGAGTTGTTGCTTGGTGCCCTGGTCGCGTTGGTTTGCCACCGACTTCCAGGTCATCCTGCGACACGTGATTCAGCAGGCAGCCTGGTGGGCAACCTGTTATCCGGTACCTCCACGCAGGTAAGGCCCGTTGTCTGGCTAATGCGGGAGGTTGCCGGTGTCATCGGTCTGGGCCTGATCTGCTATGCCGTTTTCTACTTTAACGAAAACACGCCGTTTCCCGGCTTTATGGCACTGTTGCCAACCGTTGGCACGGCATTGTTGCTGGTGAGCGCAAGTAGCAAAACCCTGGTGGGCAGACTGCTTGCTCAGCGGATCCTGGTCGGCGCGGGCCTGGTAAGCTATAGCGCCTATCTGTGGCACCAGCCGCTGTTAGCCTTTGCCAGATATGCAGTTAACGGAGACCTGGAAACAGTTCACCTGCTGGGACTGATTGCAGCCACCTTCGTCCTGGCCGGCTTCAGCTGGTATTTCGTGGAGCGGCCTTTCCGCCAGGATGTGCGAATTCCCAGGGACACGTTGTACAAGTCAGCACTGGCCTGTGTACTGGCGTTTATAGCCGTTGGCATCGCCGGCGACAGGACCTACGGCTTTCTGCATCGTTCTGCCGATCCCGACAGCTTCCTGTCCGATGCCAGGACACGGATCAACTTTGGCCTGGATGCCGAGTGCGATGGCAACATGACCAGCCAGTCCCGGTGTTGGACCAGCGAGGAGCCGGAAATACTGGTCTGGGGTGATTCCTACGCCATGCACCTGGTCCAGGGTATCCTGGCCTCCAAGCCCGACGCCGGTATTGTGCAGATGACCCGGAGTTCATGCGCGCCGGTTTTTGATCTGGCAGTGGAGCAGGGAGGTGAGTCGATACAATCCTGCCTTGAGTTCACCGATCAGGTCAAGAACCGCATAGACACCATGCCCTCGCTCAGGTACGCAGTACTGTCGTCACCGTTTAACGTATTTTTCAGGGACGACAGCGTCGTTCGCCGACGGGACGGTACACTGCAACCAGCCTCCCTGGACCTGATCGATGCCGGATTCAGGGAGTCGCTTGATTACCTGGAATCGCGGGGTATCACGCCTGTCGTGTTTTCACCGACACCCAGGAATGGCGATATCAATACGGGTCAGTGCCTCAAGAGAGCCGAGTACTTCGGTCGTAGCCTCGATGCCTGTAATTTTCCCCTGGAAAATGGCGCTGATGATCAACAACAGGTGTTCAGCTGGCTACGGGACCTGGCCGCTGACTACCCGGTAGTCTTCCTGGATGAGATGATCTGTCCGCAAGGCGTATGTCGGGCCCACCGGGAACAACAGTTTATTTACCGTGACCACGGACACCTTTCGATAACAGGCTCAAAATACCTGGGCGCGCAATCCGATTTTTACGCACTTATTACCGGGAAGCAGCAGGTGCTGGCCGGATTCTGATGTGTTGATTGATCTTGCAGTGCCTTGTAATGGCTAAAGATCCCCATCAGGACCGGCAGGCTGCTGACAGACAGTCCTCCCTGCAACTTACCAGTCCAGACCTTCCATGTGTGCGGCGCGAATATTCAACAGTGCAATTCGGTAAAGCAGACCTGCTAAGCTGCATCAAACCTGGCGCGATTTTCTTTCATCCATGCCTCCATTTCCTCTTTACCCCGGCTTGAGTCGCTCATGACATCCGCGTGGGCTTCGATGAAATGCGGGCGAAGTGCCATCATCCATTCTTCAAAGGTGTCGCCTTCGGCAACATGGTCACACAAATCGCATTTTACTGATTTCATTCGAATAGCCCTGTAGCCTGATCGCGACTGGATTGAATGGGTAATTGACAAATCAACGGTGGTAATCAGGTGATCACTCCACCGAAGGCCTGTGCTGAACAGGTTTCAGTAAAAACCGGCAGACCCCACGGAGTTCACGAAATTTTCGCCGTGAACCAGCCATGCTTCCAGAATATTGGTAAGCAGCGCGTCCTGGGCAAAGACGCTATCGATGATGGTGGGTGTCAGCAACAGCAGGGCAAACACAAGGGTGAAAACGACGTAAACCACATAGTCTTTGCTTTTCATTGTTTTTATCCCAAAGTCCAGGTTTGAAATAAGCGGCCCTATCCTCAGGCCACGGTAATCATACTAGCTGATTGTGATTCTCCTCTGTATGTGTCAACTGAACCATGTATGGATTTACAGTAAAGCGGATCAGAATTCCAGTGAGAATGAGCGGTACAATGCCCGCGTTGCCTCTAATTTACTGAATATCCAGTCTGATTGGAAGCCGTCATCGTCTGATGAAGGATTTCCCCCTTGTGCCGCTGAAGCCGGGCTGGCTGAGAAAGCGATTCCCCTCAGCCAGTCCGTACTGTTTAACCACGGAAACCGGCCACCTTACTCGGCACGTCGATAGCGTAATATCTGTGTTATTCCCTGATTATTTGTTACCTGGGTTTCCAGGCGGAAGGGCGTTAGCGTGCGGATTTCCCGGACAAGAGGCTGATTCTCCGGTGCCATGGCATTGGGCGCGACCGCCACCAGCCTGTTGTAGATAATGGTCGACCCAACTCGCTGATAGGTGCCGCCGGACACGTTCATGAAGCGTGCCACAGCGCCGAATTCCGCATCCGAGGTTTCTGCCGGTGGGGGCAGCATCGGGCGGGGTCCCGTTGCCTGATCGAATATCCAACTGAAATAGCTTTCTGTGTAGATAAGCAGCCGGTAATTCGGTACCGGGTAAACACCTGCATCCGGTCCGCCTATGGTTTCTGTTTCGACCATCTCCCAGACGCCAACCAGGGACTGGGCTATCGCAGTCAACGAGAAGGTCAGCAGCAGTCCTGCCAGCAGCGATTTGATTAGTTTACTTGTCATTGTGCTATCCTCTGTTTGTAAAGGTCGACAACATACTGACCAGTTTAAAGACACTGGCTGTGCGCCAGTAGTTCAATCTGGCGTTTCATGTACTACCCAAGGACATCGCATGAGCCGCTCAGAATCCGGTGATTCTGATAATCCGGGACGGCAGCATTTTACGATCATGCTTCCGGTGTGAATTCCGTTGAAAAGCGCCCGCCAAACGCTGACGGTTGTGGAGGTTCCCGGGCCAGTCAGTCGCGTTTGCGCAGGTAATGCTTGCGAAGCAACTGGCCAAGCAAAACTTCGGTATTGACCAGTTTGAATCCGAGACTTTGTTCCAGGCTGCCAAACAGTCGGTCGCCACCGCCAAGCAATAGCGGTATCTCGGTGATGATCATTTCATCAATCAGGTCGTCCTGAAGAAACCGCTGAATAGTCCTGCCGCCATCAATGTATAATTTTTCAAAGCCCTGGCGTCTGGCCAGGTTAACGATGTCGGCGGGTGTTCCACCGGCCAACTGTACGTGGTCAGTAAATTCGGCGGGTACCGTCTTAAGGGTGGAAGAAAGTACGATCCCCGGTTTCTGATAGTGCCATCCTGTACCAAATCCCATAAGGGTTTCAAAAGTATTCCGACCCATGACCACGGCATCAATTCCTGCCATGAACCTGGAAAATCCGAGATCGTCGTCCTCCGGAATGGGGACATAGGTCAACCAGTCCATGTTGCCGTTGGCAGCTGAAATGTAGCCGTCCAGGCTGGTGCCTATGTAAACGATATTGCTCATTTTGAATGCTTATTAAAATATACCAGGGCGGTTTGTTGTCAGCGGATTGGCAACCTGCAACTGCCTGTTTCTTCTTCTGCCGGCCTATAGTTTTGCCGTGGTTGATCAAAGGTATCTCTACCCATGGCAATTGTCCAGTTTCGAGTTCTGCCTGCTCGGCCTTCATACTTACTGCCTGCGTTAATTCCAGACTGGAAAGAGCTGCATTTCCAATCTTGCGGAGCTGTGTTAAATTTCGACAACGGTGTTGGATGGCGCTTGACCCGGGATATGCTCACAGGGGGTGAAGGTCATGATGACGCTGCAGAAGAATCTAACCCGGAGAACTGTATGAAACTCCTTAACTGCGGAGTGTCGACCATAGTCGCCTGCGTTACCCTGATGATCACGCCCCCGGTGGCTGCGCAACCTGCCTGTACACCAGCTTCGTTTCCAGTCCTGCCGGACCTGTCCATCGATTCTGCGGTGGAGTCGTCCATGCCAGTGGCTCATTGCGTTGTCGAGGGCACTATCGGTACGGAGATCCGGTTCCGGCTGCTGCTGCCGGAGAACTGGAATGGCAAAATGGTCATGGGGGGAGACGGAGGATTCGCCGGGACACTGAATAACCAGGCATTATCATATTCAACGATGGGCGGCGAGAATATTCTGGTATCAGGCTACGCTACGGTCAGCACTGATGTCGGACACACGCCGGGTCCCGGTGGCAGTGCCAGCTGGGCGATGCACAACCTGGAACGGATCGTCAATTATGGCCACCTTGCTGTTCACCGGACAGCGGTAAACGCCAAGGCCCTGGTGTCGGCGTTTTATGGGGATCAATTGCGCCGAAGCTATTTTTATGGCTGTTCCAACGGTGGCCGGGAAGCCATGATGGAATCCCAGCGCTACCCGGGTGACTTTGATGGAATCATCGCTGGCGCACCGGCTTATAACTGGACCGGTCTGATTGCCGGTTTCCTGGCCAATACCCAGGCCATGTTTCCGGATGCCGACGAACTGAGCGAGGCGCTGCTGTCTGCCGGGGAACTGGAGATAATCGAACGCGAAGTTCTGGCCCGATGCGATGCCGACGATGGCCTGGCAGACGGTATATTGAACGATCCGCGCAATTGCAGCTTTGACCTTGATCAGCTTCCGGCATGTAGCGGAGTGGATGCAGACAGCTGTTTCACGCGGCAGGAAATCGATGCGGCCAGGACTGTTTACCAGGGACCTCACACCAGCTCCGGGGAACAGTTGTTCAAGGGTTTTCCATTCGGTGGCGAACCCGATACCGGGGGCTGGACGCAGTGGATAGCCGGGGGACAACAGGAAGGGCAGCGCAGAGGGTACCCCAGCCTGCAGGCATACTTTGCCGTGGAATCCATGAAGTACCTGTACCTGAATGACCCGGATTTCCGCTACGAAAATTATGATCTGGACGACTACGCGGCCGATACCAGCACCGTGGGTCCGACATTGAGTGCCACCAGTCACGACCTTGCCGATTTTCGTGCCCAGGGCGGTAAACTGCTGCTCTATCAGGGGTGGTCCGATGCCGCCATAAGTGCTCTTGGAACCATAGAATATTACGAAAAGCTGCTGGAGCACGACGCTGCCGCCAGCAACGACGTGCGGCTGTTCATGATGCCTGGCGTGCTGCACTGCGCCGGCGGTAACGGGCCCTATTCGGTCAGGTTTCTGGAAGCGCTGGACAACTGGGTTGAAACCGGCAATGCACCATCGAGACTGACCGCGCACTTCGTTGAAGGCTCTCGGCCTACGGAAGAGTCAAGGCCACTGTGTGCGTATCCTGAAGTCGCCGTCTATGACGGTTCCGGTAACACCAGGGACGAGGCCAGTTTCAGCTGTGCGCTGCCGTAAAAGTCACGCTTCGCCGGACAGGCCCCGCCGGTCGGGGTTTGCGGGCGAGCCCACTGCCCCTGTCAGCTTAAAAAGGGGTTGCCTCGCCTTGACAGGCCGACGCATGGCGGCGGCGAGGCACCTCGTCAGTGAACTCGCCTGAAAGCCAGAGCATATTTCCATACTTGATGAGAGGTTCCTTAGATAATCGCCGGTTCGCCTCCGGGTGTGGTATCCGCCAGGGGGTCGTTTTCGACATTGAAGGCCTCCACCGACTCCGCGGCAGAACTGGGTTCTGAGAAACGGGCAATGTGATACAGTGCCTCGCCCTCATGCACCAGTGGCAGACTGCTGCGCCCGATGACGATACCTGACACCCGGGTCACGATTTCCACTTCCTGTTCGCCAAAGGGATCGGCCACCCAGCCAAGTGTCTGTCCTTTCCTGACATGCGCTCCCAGTGGCACGATAGTCCTCATGATACCGCTCTGGGGTGTGCGCACCCACTGGCTGGATGTTGCGGTGAGAGGCTCTGCGGGCAGTTGTCGCGATTTTCTCGCCGGTAACATGGCCAGGTGACGCATGACCCGGATGATACCCTTGACACCGGCACGAATCGCCACTTCGTTAAAACGCAGGGCTTCACCGGCTTCATACAGCAGCATGGGTATCGTGTCGGCCACGGCCTCCCTCAGCGAACCGTCCCGCAATTCAGCATTGAGGATCACGGGTGCGCCGAAAGCCCGGGCCATTGCATCGGTCTGGGGTGCATCGATAACCTTGGCGCGTATCTGCGGCAGGTTTTCCCGTCCGATAGCGCCGGTATGCAGGTCGATGCCGTGAGTGCTCTGGCTGACAATCTCGTCTATAAAGGTGCTGGCAAGCCGGGCCGCCATTGAACCGGTGTCCGAACCGGGAAACGAGCGATTCAGATCACGACGGTCAGGCAGATACCGGGAGCGGGCGATGAATCCGTAAACATTCACTACCGGCACGGCGATCAGGGCACCTCGTAGCCGATTGACCGTCTTGGTCTGCAGCAGGCGACGGATGATTTCAACGCCATTGATTTCATCGCCGTGAATCGCGGCGCAGACAAACAACACCGGGCCCGGACGTCTGCCGTTAATGACGTAAACCGGCAGTGAAACCGGTGTATGGGAATAGAGAGAAGGCAGCGGCAATTCCAGGGAACGCCGTTCTCCCGGCTTGATGGTGAATTCGCCCAGCGTTATCGATTTGCTCATAGTCGACCCGTAACCGCTGCCGTGGAAGTCATCAGAGGTGTCTGAAGCCTGGCCGGTCTACCCCGTGCCCTTGGTTGCGGTTTTACCCACTTTCCGGTTTTTCTCGATAAAACTGATAATCATACCCGCCACGTCCTTACCGGTAGCGTCCTCGATACCTTCCAGGCCGGGAGAGGAGTTTACCTCCATGACCACCGGTCCGTGATTCGATCGCAGCAGATCGACGCCGGCGACGTTCAGACCCATGATCTTGGCGGCCCGGACCGCGGTAGATCGCTCCTCCGGAGTGATCCTGATCAGGCTGGCACTGCCGCCGCGGTGCAGGTTGGAGCGAAATTCGCCGGCCACCGCCTGACGTTTCATTGAGGCCACGACCTTGCCACCGATGACGAAGCAGCGAATATCGGCGCCGCCAGCCTCCTTGATATATTCCTGCACCAGTATGTCGGCTTTCACGCCCATGAATCCCTCGATTACGCTTTCAGCGGCTTTCTGGGTCTCGGCCAATACTACGCCGATACCCTGGGTACCCTGCAACAGCTTGATCACCAGGGGTGCACCGCCCACCATCTTGATGAGGTCCTTGATGTCATCGGGTTTGTTGGCGAATCCTGTAACAGGCATTCCAATACCGCGTCGGGACAGCAGCTGAAGTGAGCGCAGCTTGTCCCGTGAGCGGGTGATGGCGACTGATTCATTGAGCGGATAGACACCGCTCATCTCGAATTGCCGGACCACGGACGTGCCATAGTAAGTGACCGAAGCGCCAATGCGTGGAATGACCGAATCGAAATCTCCGAGCTCTTCGCCACGATAATGAATGGTGGGTTTGTGGGAGGCGATATTCATGTAGCAGCGCAGGACATCAATTACCCGCACCTGGTGATTGCGGGCTTCGGCTGCCTCTACAAGGCGTCGGGTCGAATACAGATTGCGGTTTCTTGATAGCAGTGCGATTTTCATCGTTCCTCACTTATGGTTTTAATCGGAAACAGGAAGCTGTTGACGCCCGCCTTGTTGTCCAGCGTAAAGGGCGCGGCCATTCAGTCTGCCACACAGGTAAGAGGCCACCGGGTCCACGAGCATGTGTCCTTCCATGGCCCGTCTGCCCAGCAGCATCCGGAACCGCATGGTATCGCGGTTGGTCAGCGTAAGCTCGATAGACCATTGGTATTCACCCAGTATTGCCCGGGTCTCTATGACGTAGCGCATTTCACGGTGACCACCGGAGTCGCTGACCTGTCGCATATCCAGCAGCGGCGCCTCGCACAGCACGCTCAGTGACGAGTTCCTTTGTAACGGGTGCATGCCAAAGCGGACGATATCCTTGCCGTTCCGCCGAATTCTTTCTGTTTCGTAAGCATGCAGCGCCGAGGTTTTGGCGCCGGTATCCACTTTCGCCTTGATGGCCGGTAGCCCCAGATCGGGTAATACCAGCCATTCCCTCCAGCCCACGGTGAGCAGATCCCGTGCAGTTGTGTCGTCTTTATCCATTGTTATCGTGACTGGCTGCCGTGGCCAACGGCCGGGATATCGAGCCGCTTAAGTCGGAGAATCGTCGGGGTTGGAACTGTGTAAACATCGGGACGAAGCTTATCATGTCAATCGTGGAGTGAATACCACCGTGTCAAGTCAGGCGTGGCTCTTCCGGACTGCTGGACAGGCTCCGGCTCGATGTCTATGCTAGGCGAATAATGGGTTCGACAGGTCACGCCAGGGGAGAGCCAGGGGAAAGCCAGGGGAGAGTCCGGTGAGAGTACAACCGGCTTGCAATCGATGAGCAGGCAGCGATTCGGGAGGGCGGGAAAAATGCCGGCAGGTCCCAACCAGCAGGCCACACGGATAATTATACAAGCATGGAATTGCTGAAAGGGTGGCGGCTACCAGGAACAGGTGGCTGGTAGCTGTTATTTAGTGACAGGAGTCCGGCGACAGTGGCAGTGACCAGATGGTGTTGGGGTTGTGGCGCAGGGAGCCCGGAAGAGACAGCGGAAGTGACGAAACCGGATAGATCACAAGTAGCAGATTCAGGCAAAGACAAAGACAAAGACAAAGACGACAAAGACAAAGACAAAGACACTGGAGGGCGAGAACCATGCTATACAAAAGGAAAAAACACGCTACCGATTTATTCGATGCGACGGGGCACTTTTCCGGGGGTGGCAGCATAAACGAAAGGAACGTTCCAAATAAGACAGGACTGGTCAAGGGTGTTTCGTTGATCGCTGCCCTGGCCCTGGGAGTAACGGCGGTTGCCCAGGAGTTTCGCGCTCATCCCTCGACACAGGATCCGTCAGTAAAGGTGACGCTTGACACTCTGGCCCGCTGGGAAGAAGAGCTGTCCAACTGGGGGCGTTGGGGGACCGACGATCAGCGTGGCACGCTGAATCTGATTACGCCGGCAAAAACCCGGCAGGCCGCTGCCCTGGTGAAAGAGGGGATCACCGTGACCCTGCAGCATTTCGTGACGCTGGAGCAGTCGATTGACAGTCAGACATTCGGCCCCACGGATCACCGGATGAGTCGCATCGATCCGGCAACCGGCTTGCCCACTTTCGCCCTGGACGAGATCAGTTTCTCATTGCACGACGGCATGCTTTCGCACCTGGATGCGCTTTGCCACTATCGGGCGGAGATCGATGGCGAGTACGTCATCTTTAACGGCTATCCCCAGAATCTTACCGCGGACGGATGCGAGGACCTGGCCATCGATCGCATGGGAACGTCCTACGTGACCCGTGGTGTGCTGGTGGACATGCCCCTGATGAAAGGGGTCGACTGGCTGGACCCCAGCACGCCGATCTACGTGTCCGACCTTGAGGCCTGGGAAGAATTCGCCGGGGTCAGGATCAGCAGCGGGGATGCACTGTTCGTGCGTACCGGTCGCTGGGCCAAGCGAGACGCGGAAGGGCCCTGGCGCTATGGCCAGGGAGGCGCAGGCCTGCACGCGTCGGTATTGCCGTGGCTGCGGGAGCGAGACGTGGCGATCCTGGTGGGCGATGCGGTGAACGACGTGCAGCCTTCCGGCGTGGAGGGAATCAATCGGCCGATTCACCAGCTGACCCAGGTGAACCTCGGGCTGCCTATAGTGGACAACGGGTATCTCAAGGATGTGGCGGAAACGGCACGACGTCTGCAGCGCTGGGAATTCATGACCTCTATCCAGATCAATCCGGTGCCGGGTGGTACGGCCAGTCCGTTCAACGCCCACGCCACCTTTTAAGGCTCGGGACGGCGGGGCGAACTATGCAATACCAGTTCCCGCCCCGATATCCCGGAGATATCCCGGAAAAGGACAAGCCGACGCCTGCTCCAGAAAAACACGTAAAAACACTACAGGGAAGGCGCAGGTACCGCGCCATTCGGCGAATTGACCGGGCTCCAGCGACTAAAACCTGTCGGGACAGGCTAAACTGGTTCCATTTTTCATTCGCTGTGATAAGGTTTCTTCGGATTGGTAACCCGCGATACCGGTTACCGCCTCGATGTGGTCGGCAGTTTACCAACCTGAGCCGACGGCCGCCGCGGCGGGGGTTCCTAAAACAGCTTAGAACCTGATCCCGGAGTAGTCAGAAACCGGTGTAAAAACCGGGAGACGATGCCCCGGGCTGAGAACACTGTTACAAAACCAATCACCGTCATCCAGAACCAGGAGAGTCATAGATGATAATAACAAAACGATTGATGTCACCCTGCCTGCTTGCCTTGGGATTGCTGGTCAACGTACCGGCCGCCATGTCCCAGCCTGGCACCAGCATTAATGAAGGTGACTGGCCTTTCTACCACGGCAACGAGTTTTCACAGCGCTACTCGCCGCTGGATCAGATCAACGAGGACAACGTGGGTGATCTGGAACTGGCATGGCGCTTTTCCACGGTCAATTTCGGTCCCACCACCGACTACGTCAATCCTTCAACGCCAATTGAAATTGACGGCGTCCTTTACGCGAATATCGCCAGCACACGCAATGTCGTTGCAGTGGATGCCACCACCGGCCAGGTATTGTGGTTGTGGCGACCCCAGGAAGGCGATCGATTTGACGAAGCACCACGTAAGGGCGCAGGGCGTGGCGTGTCCTTCTGGACAGACGGTGACGAAGCCCGGGTCATCGATGTTACCCCGGGATACCAGCTGGTTTCACTGGACGCCGAAACCGGCGTGCCTCACCCGGACTTCGGCGAAAACGGAATCGTTGATCTGTTTGTCGGTCTGCGTAACGCGGACGATCCGCGCTACAAGTACCCCGACATCGGCATCTCGGCGCCACCTTTTGTCATGAACGACGTTATTGTCGTGGGGGCGGCACACCGCACCGGCGGACGACCACGCTCCAAGTCCAACGTAAAGGGAGACATCAGGGGCTTTGACGTGCGTACCGGCGAGCTGCTCTGGACCTTTCACACCATTCCCGAACGGGGCGAGATCGGTTATGAAACGTGGCTTGACGAAGGCGTGGAATTTACCGGCAATTCCGGAGTCTGGGCACCTATATCCGGAGACCCGGAGCTGGGTATTGTTTACCTGCCGGTTGAAGATCCCACAGGCGACTACTACGGCGGCGACCGCCCCGGGGCCAACCTGTTTTCCAGCGGCCTGGTGGCTGTTGATGTGAAAACCGGTGAGCGACAATGGCACTTTCAGTTCATTCATCACGACATCTGGGACTGGGATGTGCCCGCGGCGCCGGTACTTGCCGATTTGCCCAATGGCCGCAATGTCGTCATGTCGGTGACCAAGCAGGCTTTTGTCTATACCTTTGACCGTCTGACCGGCGAGCCTGTCTGGCCTATTGTGGAACGACCGGTTCCGGCGGGCGATGTGCCTGGAGAATGGTACTCTCCCACCCAGCCTTTTCCCACCCGCCCGGCACCATTTGACCGGCAGGGATTCACGGAAAACGATCTCATTGATTTCACCCCGGAAATACGGGCACTGGCGCTGGAGGCAGTAGAGGGTTTCCGTCTCAGCCCCAACATGTATGAACCGCCTTCACTGGCAGAGGCCGACGACGGAACCCGGGGCCGGCTGGGCCTGCCTTCGTCCACCGGTGGTGCCAACTGGGAAGGTTCTGCTATCGATCCGGAAACCGGCATTTTATACATTCCATCGCGAACGCAGCTGCAGCTGCTGTCACTGGCGAAGAATCCCGATTCCGATTTAGATCTGAGCCAGGCGTTCGGCGTCCGACCGCCGCGGGTTCAGGGCCTGGATGTCGTCAAGCCACCCTACGGTCGTATCACCGCCATCGACATGAACTCCGGCGACCACCTGTGGTGGATTCCCAATGCCGATACACCGGAACGACTCGCCAATCACCCGTTGCTGGAAGGCGTCGACCTGCCCCCTACCGGCATTCCGACACGTTCCGGCGTGCTGCTGACAAAAACCCTGCTGTTTGTCACCGAGGGCACCGGGGGTCCTGGGGCGCGGCCGGTGTTCCGGGCGGTGAACAAGCAGACCGGCGAGATTATCGTCGAACTGGATTTGCCGGATAACCAGACCGGTCTGCCGTTTACCTACGAACATGACGGCAAGCAGTACCTGGCGATGTTTGTCGGCGGCGGGGCAAATCCCGCGGAACTGGTTGCCTATGCGCTGCCCTGAAAATTCAGGTATCGGCTGACTTAAGCCATTCTCCGGCGATCCCTCGCCGGGCCTTCTCGCGCGGCTCGACCATGTCAGTGGTCGGGCCGCGCAGGGAATTGCGCGATAATTTATCCGGTGATCCCGGCATTGACGCCGGTCGCCGTCACCCGGCAGCCCCGCGCTGACGCTGAAAAAGTACCTGTCCGAACGTCCCGCCCCTTGGTCCACCAACACGCCCGTCAGTTTCCAGCGCCCCCTCATACTGGCGTCGCCATGGCCTTGACCAATGGAAAACAAGTAAAAACAATGGGTTACAGAAACTTATTGTTCCCGTTAACGGTTAATTAACGGTTAAACTGCAACGTTGTCCGACACCATGCAGTACAGTGTCGCTATTCCGGCGGGTAACAGCCCGCCCTTAACAGGGATGCTTTCCCCCGGGTGGTGGACATTGCAGGTATCAACAGGCGGATTAATGCGGTGCTTAACGCGCTGGTGGTCGGTAAAGACAATGCTGACGGTGACTGCCGCCGTCATCCTGACGGCCGGTAACCGCGGCTACGGCCAGGCCGCCGATGCGGTGGAGGAAATCGTGATTTTCGGCCGCAATACCGACCTGGTTGGCGAGGCCCTGTCCGCCAGTGTCGGCTACGTCGGCGGCGCCGACCTGCTGATCAGACCGCTGGTCAAGACTGCCGAGTTGCTGGAATCCATGCCGGGCATGGTGGCCGTGCAGCATTCCGGCAGTGGCAAGGCCAACCAGTATTTCCTCCGCGGATTCAACCTGGATCACGGCACCGATTACACGGTACGCCTGGATGGTGTTCCGCTGAACCTGCGGTCCCACGGGCATGGGCAGGGCTACCTGGACGTCAACGGCGTGATCCCCGAGACCGTGGAGGGCATTGATTACCGGAAAGGGCCATACTACGCGGACCTGGGAGATTTTTCCCTGGCCGGCGCATCGTTCATCAACACCATCGCCCGGGTGGAGAGCCCGTTCCTGTCCGCCGAAACCGGGGCAAATGGCTGGGGCCGGTACGTCGGGGGGACCAGCATGGCCGTCAACGACGGGACTCTCAGCGTGATCGGCGAAGTCAAAAACTATGACGGTCCCTGGGACCAGGGAGAAGACCTGCAGCACCTGTCCTTATGGGGCAAGTACCTTACTGCAACCGCATTCGGCGAAGCGTCTTTTACCCTGTCAGGCTACCTGGCGGACTGGCGGCCCACCGAGCAGATTGCCCAGCGAGCCATCGGGACCACGGTCTGCCCCGATGCCTTCTGCAGCCTCGATCCCACGGCAGAGGGGGAGACCAGTCGCCTGATCGCTTCCGCGGAACTCACCGGTGGCAACTGGCGTGGCACGGTCTACGCCCAGTATTACGACTGGACCATGTCCTCCAACCCCACCTATGACGCCCAGATCAATCAGTTCGACAAGCGCTGGATTGCCGGTGGCCGAGCCGACCGGGCGCTGGTTGACAGCGACCGCCTGTTGCTGACCGCCGGGGCGGAATTCCGCTACGATGACGGTGACCGTATCGGCGTGGAAGCGTTTCAGCGCGGGCGCTATACCGGTAACATCGCGGCCAATGAAATCGCGGAGCTGTCCGCCGCGCCGTACCTGGATGCGGTCTGGTATGCCACGTCGTCCCTGCGGGTGAATGCAGCCCTGCGTTACGACTATTACGATTTCGACGTGACCGCCCTGAACACCCTGAGCACCGCCGGGAACGACAGTGACAGCGCGTTTTCACCCAAGTTTGGCGCCGCCTGGGCGCTGCTGGACAATTTTGAGCTGTACTACAACTGGGGTCGGGGATTTCATTCCAACGATGCCCGTGGTGTAGTCAACACGGTGGATCCGGTGCCGGGAATTTCAACCGGGACCGGCTATGAGCTGGGTGGCCGACTGGCCCTTGGTGACTTCAAGCTCACCAGTGCCTACTGGTGGCTGGATCAGGACAGCGAACTGATTTTTGTCGGTGACTCGAACTCGGTGGAACCGAAGGGCGCGTCGGAGCGGGAGGGCTACGAAATGACCCTGTTCTGGCGTCCGACCGAGTGGTTCGCCATGGACGGTGTTTTCACTGCCAGCGACGCCCGGTACACCAACAATCCCGAGGGACGCCACGTCGAGCAGGCGGTGGAGGAGGCGGCGCAACTCGGTCTGACGCTGACCCGCCCCCGCTGGGATGCCAGTCTGCGCGTTCGTTATCTCGGACCCTATGCCCTGGATGCTGCCAATCTCCGTCGTGGTGACTCCCTGACCACGGCAAATTTCCGGGGCGCCTGGCACTGGCGGGACCTGACCCTGTTTGCCGAGGTGATAAACCTGTTTGACTCAGACGGCAAGGAGATCGTTTACTACTACCCG
>Ga0070726_10001214_pt1 | contig 26915 bp, 19 predicted proteins | sample tdAd471_FD_67275 | JGI IMG/M metagenome (GOLD analysis project Ga0070726, IMG submission 67275) | Marine sediment microbial communities from the Atlantic coast under amendment with organic carbon and nitrate - tdAd47.1 | ecosystem: Environmental > Aquatic > Marine > Coastal > Sediment | place...
TTCAGGGTTTCAACCCGCTGGCGGTTGACGAAGTCGTGGAAATTGCCGCCCGCGCCAAGACGAAGCGCCGCCGTGAGACGGTCCGGCGCCCAGCCAAGCTGGTTGGCCAGCTGCGCGGCGGTCAGGTCGGGCTCGAGGTGCGGGGTGTGTTCTGCGACATGCGCCGCGAGTGTGTCGAGATCGTTCTGCGCCGCGCTGCGCGCGGACTGGGTCGCGACCTGGTCCAGCTGGGCTTCGTCGAGACGGAAGACACCGGATCGCGTGAGGCCGTGATAACCAACATAGCCGATCTGGATGCATTGCGCGGTGAGCAGGATGGCAACGTGGATCGGCACGGGCAGCGCGGCGGTCAGCGACAGGGCGAAGACAGCCATCTGGAAGGCGAGCAGGGCGATCGCCGAGAGCAGCCAGAGCTGCATCCAGGCCAGGCCCGAGCTGTCGAGATTGGACAGGCGTTGTTTCAGGCGCGCGCGATAGTGACGCAGGCGCAGCAGGGCGTGAACCGGATAGTAGAGCGTTGCCAGGATGGCGAGGGGCGGGACGATCAGGAAGATCGCCGACCGAGCATCCAGCACCATGGCGCCGGATACGACACTGATGTCCGAGAGGAAGATCGCCAGCAGGAGCGGGGCGAAAAGTCCCAGCGAGGCAAGGGCCCGCAAGCGGGCGGCGCGCAGGTCCGGCGTCGTTGAGGTCCAGATCGCCAGGTATTGCGTCGGGGCAAACAGGATGACGGCGAATTGCCCGGCCATCGCCAGCACGAGTCCCGGCATTCCGCCGATCATCTGGGTTGAGCCCAGGGAGACGAAATAGAGCATGTGGGCGCTGAGCCAGGCGGCAATCCACAGATCACCGAGCGCACGCCGGGGCTTGGCGAGGATCATCGCCAGAAGCGCTCCGCTGAGCGCAAGCCCCGCACCGATCAATGCCAGGATCATCCTGTCCCCCGATCTTCCCTCAGACCGGATTAAGCCGGGCAGGCGCCTATTTCAACAGGCCGATTTCGCGCAGGCGCTGGTCGAGGAAGTCATTGGCCAGGATCGGCTCGTTCTGGTCCGGATTGTCCGGACCGGAGCAGCCGGGCAGGGTCTCGATCAGATAGTCCGGCCGATAGTGCATGAAGAAGGGCATGGAATAGCGCGAATGCTCGGTCCGTGCGCCAGCCGGATTGATGACCCGGTGCTGGGTGGAGGGCAGGACCCCGTTGGTCGAGCGCGCCAGCATGTCGCCCATATTGACGACCAGGCAGTTCGGCGGCGGGTTCATGTCGACCCACTCGCCCTCACGGGTCATCACCTGAAGGCCCGGTTCCTCGGCGCCGAGCAGGAGCGTGATCGCATTGATGTCGCCATGCGCTTCGGCGCGGATGGAGCCGCCCGGATCACTTTTCACCGGCGGGTAGTGCAGCAGACGCATGACGGAATTGCCGTCGCGGACCGCATCGTCGAAGAAGGTTTCCTCGAGACCGAGATCCACCGCGATGGCACGCAGGACTTTCACGCCCATGGCATCAAAGGCGGCGTAGAGCCCGTGAATTGTCGCTTTCCAGCCGTCGATTTCGGACGGGATGACATTCGGCGGCATGACGCTTTCATAGGGGTGACCGGCCGGAAGGTCGCGACCGACATGCCAGAATTCCTTCAGGTCGACATGTTTGGCGTCCTTGGCGATCTCCTTGCCGAACGGCGTATAGCCGCGCGCGCCGCCCTGGCCCTCGATGAAATACTGTTCCTTGACCTCGGTCGGCAGGGCGAAGAAGGCTTCGGACAGCGTGTAGGCGCGGTCAACCAGAGCCTTGTCCAGGCCATGGTCGGAAATCGCGGCGAAACCGTATTCGCGGAAGCTCTTGCCCAGCGCGGCGGAGAAGGCTTTCGGATCGGTGTCCAGGAGCGTCATGGAGACGGGCGGGAAACGCGTCAGGGAGTCGGCAGCGGTCATGTCGATCATCTCATCTTTCAGGTGTTGCGCGGGGATAAGGCCTCGCAGGCGCTCTGCCAAGTGGCCGCAAGGTCGCAGGTACAGTTCTGCCATGGCCCGGATGCAACGCCGGGCCTGATTTTCTCGCGCGCCGGGTGTTCACGCTTGCATCGCTCGCCGATCCGAAGAAATCTCGGCAGGAGGGGTATGGGGGAAGGTTATGGACCTGCGCGACGGCGCACGCATCCAGTCGGATGCGAGCGAGCCGAGATCCGAGAAATTCCGCAAGGCCGGTCTGACGCAGACCGAGTCCGAACGTCTGGATCGCACCCTGCGCCGGCGGGAGGAGACGCGTGGCTTCTGGCGCGCCGCGCCGCTGGGCATGCTCGCCTGGCTGGTCTGGAAACTCTTCTATCGCGGATTTCAGCCGGCCTGGATGCTGGCGTCGATCGCCGGGGCTGCCTGGTTTGGCCTGCTGATCCTGCAGGACCTCGGCGGTCTGGGCGTGGTCGCCACGGCCCCGCCGGACCTGCGCGACCGCATCGAGACGGTTTTCGCACAGGGGCGTAGCCCGAGAGACAATGTCTACGGCCTGTGGGTCGAGGAACTGACTGCGGCTCTGGATGGCGATCTGCGCCGTCGCGCCGATCTGGATCGTCTGGAAATCTGGGCCGAAGCTGGTCCGTATTACATCGGCCGTGATCGTCTGGCGCTGGAACGCCTGGCCAATGGGCAGGATGTTGGCGCGCTGGAAGCGCAATTGCGGGCGCAACCGCCACAAGTCCGCGCCGAACGTCTGGCGGCCGCCCTGGCGGAGCCGGTGCGTCTCGCGCGGGCGCGCGGACTCACACCGGAGGAAATGGCCTACGCCCCGGAGAGTCTGCAGCAACGTTATCTCGCGGCGCAATCGCGCTGGTCGCTGGCGTCCGACCCGGTGAATGCCTTCCTGCGGGGCAGCGCCTCCGGACAGCTGGACATTCGCAGCCAGCCGGGACTGTCCCGGCGTCAGGCGGGCGATGTCTATCTGTATGACGGCGTGCGCCATGTGGTGATCCAGGCCTGTCTGGCGCCGGGTGGACGGCGAACGCTGTCAGCCCTCTGTCCGGCAGACCTCCCGCGCCAGGGCTTTGATCCGTTCTTGCTGGCGCTGGCAGCCTGGGAAACCGGGATGCTCGACAACCAGTCGAGCCGGGCGGCCCAGGGCGCCCGTCTGGTGCGGGCCGCATACACGGCCGGGCGCCTGTCGCCGGTTTATGAAGCGCATCTGCGCGAGGTCTTCGAGGCGAGCCTGCCGCCCAATCTCGTCCTCGACAGCCTCGAGGCTGACGGCTTCGATCCGGCCGAGGCCTATCCGGCGCCCCGTCGCTATCGTCAAAGCCTGCGGGGCAGCCTGGACGTCCCGGCGAGTTCCGAGGTGCTGGCCGGCATCCATCAATCCTTCGAGCTGCTCTATGAAATCCAGGAAGCGACGTCACCGAGCCTCGCCGTCCGTTTCGCCGGTATCCTGGAGCAGCCGCAGGACGCGGCATCCTTAATGGTACTGGTTGAGGAAATGGGTTCCGGCGCATTTGCGCTTTACCAAAGCGCGGGTGGCGCGATGTACGACATCATCCATGTCGAACCCGTGAGCGGGGAGGCGGAGCCGTCACATATCCGGGCTTTGAGCGTCTGTCTTCTCTCAGCCCTGATTGTTCTTCTGCTCAGCCTGCGCCGGATCGCGACCCCGCAGCTGATCCGTCAGGCGAGCCGCCTGCGAGGACTGGACGCTTTCCTGTCCCGTTTATTCTTGGGTAGGAAAACCTAACCGATTTAAAGGTTTAGGGCGTATTTTTTCTTCCAGCCTTTAACCTTAATGCAATTCTCTTTGCTCAGGATCACCCGTGTTCGAAGGGCATTCGGACAGGATGGTGGCGCGAATGGAGGATCCAAAGGACCGCATTCGCCGTGTAGTAAAGGGGAAGACGCAATGGCGTTCACTGATGTTGAAACCGCACAGGCCCACGAAGCCGTTTCCACGGATCCGACGGGCGAAGATCTCTGCAAGCTGGGTATTCTCTACTCGACCGGCCAAGGTGGCGAGATCGATTACGTAGAAGCGCACAAGTGGTTCAATCTGGCCGCTCTGATGGGCTCCGAACCGGCGAAATACTATCGCCAGGAAATTTCCGATCAAATGTCCACGCTGGACATCGCCAATGCGCAGAAAGCTGCGCGCGAGTGGCTGGCCACCCGTCACTAAGACGGCAAGCACCACTCTGTCCGGATAACCGGCAGGTCGGGGAGGCCTGCCGGTGCCCGGGACATGACGGGCCTTGCATCAATTACGGTTGATCGCGTCCGCGATGGCGTAGGAAAAGGCCTGGTCGAGCGGCAGGATGCCGGCGACGTATTGCTCCACGAAAACATTGATTTCCGCGACAGTGGATCGCGGCACGAAGACGATGTCGTGCCGGCGAAGCTGTACCTGGTCCGCACCGGAGCGCGCGCGCAGCGCGTCGTGCAGATTGACCACGCGCATCATCAGACGTCCGCCCGGTTCCCGGCGCAGGACGACGACATCGCCGCGCGCGGCGGTGTTCTGGAAACCACCGGCCAGCATCACGGCTTCAAGGGCTCCGATCGGTCCCGTCATTTCCACCAGGCCGGGACTGTTCACTTCACCCCCGACAATGATGTTCTGCGGGCCGAGCGCGGCGCGGCGAACCTCGATAATGGGCGAGACCAGCACGCTTTGCGCATAGGCGTCGGCGATGATGTTGGCGATTTCCGCGTCTGTCTTGCTGGCGACCATGAGATTGCCGAGCAGGGGCAGGACGACCCGTCCGTCCGGGCCGATCTCCACCGTGCGCGTCAGCTCCGGGGCGGAGTGTACGACCACTTCCAGACTGTCACCGGGATAGAAGCGATAGGCCGGGTCCGTGTCGCGCCAGGCGGCGAACTGGCCGCCCGCCCACTGGGGCGCAGGTTGGGGGGCTGTATCACCCAGAGTGGAGCAGGCGGCCAGGCCGATTGACACGGCGAGTGTGAGGCCGAAACGGTTCACGCGCATAGATTATCCTCAGACCGGGCTGTTCACCGCCTATTTCGCGATGGTTTGGATAAGAAAAAATTAAGCGGCAAAACGCTTTTATAAGGACATGAACCGCGCGACCCATCCCTCCGCCCCCCGGGGCGGAAACGCGCCGCTGTCCGCCGATGCGGGAAGCGGGGGGCTCGACCTGTTTGACGTGATTGCCCTGGCCTGGTCGCAACGTGGCTTCATCGCCCTTGTTTTTGCTGTTCTTTTTGCGATTGGCGTGGCCGCGAGCCTGACCCTGCTCAAGCCCTCCTACGAGGCGGAAACCCGGCTTCTCGTCCTCTTGGAAGACGACCCGACTCCGGCGGCCGCGGGTGCGGGTGGCGCGTTCATGCTGGACCAGATCATGCAGTCGGAAAGCGAGCTGCTCGGCTCCGGCGCGGTGCGTCGGCTGACGCTTGAGACCCTCGGCCCTCTCGGCGTGCTGGGAGAACCCGGTGACGAGCGCACGGCGCTGCGGGCCCTCCAGACCAGTTTCGCCGTGTCACGCGAGCCCAATTCCACAGCCCTGATTGCGCGCTACACCGCGCCGGACGCCGATCAGGCGGCCTTTGTTCTGAATGCGATCGTGGACAGTTATCTGGCCTATCGTCAGCAGATCCTGATCGAGGCGGGCGTCGACAGTCTCGCCGAGCGTCGGGTTCAGGCCGATGCCGCCGTCCAGTCGGCGCAGTCGGCCCTGGACGATTTCCTGTCTGCGAATGAGCTCGCAAACTTCGATAGCGACAAGCTGGCGGCGGAAGCCAGTGTTACTGCCCTGCAGGACCGTTTGCGGACGGCGCGCGCGGATCGCGACTCGGCGGCAGCCGGTGCATCGGCTCTCGCTGCCCGTCTCGAAAACATTCCGGTCAATATCGAGCTCTATGTGGAGAACGGGGCCTCGACCCTGCTGCTGGAGCGTCGGGTGGAGCGTCAGCAATTGCTGTCCCGCTATCAGCCCTCCGCCCCGCCGGTCATCGCCGTCGAGCGCGAGATCGCGGCGATCGAGGGGCTGTTGGCGGCCGGTGGGACCGAGGGGCTCGGTCAGCGCCGGACCGGGGTGAACCCGGTTCGCCAGACCCTGGAGTCCGAGCTGGAAACCCGGCGTGCCAATTCCCAGGCCGAGGCCAATCGCGCCCTGGTCCTCGAGCGCCAGCTTCTGGCGGCCCAGGCTGAGGTGAGCCGGTTGCGTGACCTGGAACCGGATTATACCCGTCTCGCCCAGAATGTGGTGGCGGCCGAAGAGGCCTCAGCGCTTCTGGCCGGGCGCGAGGCTGTGGCCGCGGCGCGGCGCTCGCTCGGGCCTGGTGCGGCGGATGCCGTACGCGTTTTCGACCGGGCCACTCCGCCGCTGCAGGCCAAGTCGATGAAGAAAATCGCCCTGATCGCCTCGGCGGTTCTCGCCGCCGGCATTGCCATGTTCGGCGGCCTGCTGCGCGGCTACTGGATGGCCTATCTGGGCCGTTCCGGCCGGATCGAGCCTGTGGTCTACGCCCGGGCAGCCCACCAGCCGGACTATGCCGCGGAGTATCCCGCCGCCGCCTACGCACCGGAGCCGCCGCGCATCGACCCGACCGGCGGACTGCCTGTGCTCGCACGGATCGCGGATCGCACAGCGTAAGCGCGCCGTTAACCACGCCTGCGCCAGTCTGGAATCCACTGACGATTCGCCACGAGTGCGCCCGGACATGAACCTGTCTGTAGAACTGACCCAGTTGATTGAACGTCTGGAGCCGATTGCGCGTCCGGGCGGCCGGGGGCGTGCGCTCATGGTGATGGGCGTAAGCCGGGGGGCCGGGGCCTCGACGGTGGCGCGCGAACTGGCCCGTCTTGCGGCGGCGCGTTCGCAGCGTGGCGTCTGGCTTTTCGACCTTGATTTTACCCACAATGCGCAGGCGCTGGCGGCCCGTGTTCGTGGCGAGGCCTATGATGCAAGCTTCGGACGCGAAACACCCTGGCAAGTCGGGGCCGGGCAGGTGATCGTGCGCCAGTCGAGCGTCCGCAATCTCTATGTCAGCGAATACCATGCTCCCGCCGGAACACCGCTGCGCGCCGCGTTGCGTTCTTCGCCGGACTACTGGGCGGCCCTGCGTGAGAGCATTGATCTGGCGATTGTCGACGCACCGGGGCAGTCCCGGGCGCCGGCCGATCTGGCGGGCGATGTGGACGGGGTCATCCTGGTCGCCGATGCCCGCTATCCCAATCCGGACGGGATTGCCGCCCGCTGCGAAGCGATCGAGGCTCGGGGCGGTGTCGTCTCCGGACTCATCCTCAACCGGACGGGGCAGGAACGGAGCGCGGCATGAGCCGGCTCGCGATCGACTATCCGCCTTTCCTCTATCATCTGCGCGCGGCGCCCGGTTTCCGCTTCGCCGGTGTGCTGGAAGCCGGTACGGCGGTCATCCTTCTCCTGCTCTACTCCCAGGGGCTGATCGGTCCGCTTTTTGCCGATGAGAGCAATCCGGAAGGCTCTGCCATCCTTCGCCTCATCTGGCTGCCTGTCTATGCGATCACCCTGATCCTGATGCTCGCCCGGCCGGGGCAAACACTGCGGGTCCTCGGGGCCAATGCCGGTGTCGGACTTCTGATCGGCTGGGCGCTCGTCTCGGTCGTCTGGTCCCTGGCGCCGGACGTGACCCTGCGTCGCGGTTTCGCGCTCGCCATGACGACGGCCTTCGGGCTCTGGATGGCCTCGCGCTGGAGCTGGCGGGAACTGGTCCAGCTGGTCGCCCTGAGCTTTGGCATCCTGGCAGTGCTGTCCACCTTCATGGCGCTTTTCGTGCCGGCCCTGGGGGTCGATCACCTCGTCCATGCAGGGGCGTGGAAAGGCGTCTGGTGGGAGAAGAACACGCTCGGCGCCATGATGGCCTTCGGCACAGTCGCGGCGCTGGCCGCCATCCAGAATGATCCGCGTCGCTGGATGATGTGGGCGGGGTTTGCTGTTCTCTGCACGGCGCTGGTCCTGCTATCGACGTCGAAGACAGCGCTGCTCGCCTGGTCTCTGGGCGTCGGCGGAATTATCGGGATCGGCCTGTGCCGTCGCGGCTTCGGTTTTGCGGCGCTGACCCTGTCGCTGGGACTGACCGGCGGCGTGCTGGCCGCGCTGATCTTGCTTATCGCCCCCCTGGACGCGCTGGAACTCCTGGGGCGCGATGCCACGCTGACCGGTCGGACGGATATCTGGGTCGTGCTGATCGACCAGGTGAAAGACGCGCCCTGGACCGGGTTTGGCTACAAGGCTTACTGGGCCGCCGAGACCGGGCCGGTATTCTGGGTTCGACAGGCGACAGGCTGGGATGTGCCGACCGCGCACAATGGTTGGATCGAGATCGCGCTATCGCTGGGTCTGCCGGGTGTCGCCCTGATGGCCTGGGTCTGGCTGGGCGGATTCGTGCGCGCCCTGGGTCGCATTTTCTCGGGCGCCGAGGCCTATTGGGCGCTGCCCATCATCGCGATGATTGGCCTGGTCTCGATCTCCGAGAGTAACCTCCTGCAGCAGAATGACCTCAGCTGGGTCCTGCTCATCGCAACCATCGCCCGCCTCAAGGGCGGTCGCGATCAGCCAGCCTGGCCGTAGAAGCGCGGGGCGAAGCGGTCGAACCAGAGGACTTTGCCCACGGCCTGGGCAGACTTGTCCAGATAGGTGGCGGCGCGCTCGGCACTGACCAGGCTCATGACCAGGGCCAGTGGCGCAAAGACGGCAAGCTGGGCGAGGCCGATGGCCATCCAGGCAATGACGCCCGGCCAGTTCGGCTTGCGAGCGCAGGTCTGGGTCGGGCCCTGACCGAAGGCGAAACTGCGGGCGAGCATGTAGCGCAGGCTGGCGCGTCCGGGATCGACGCACTCCACGGCCCAGGCTTCAGCGGACCAGGCCATGCGGGCCCCCTGATCCATCATGTCATGGAAAAACGCGTCATCCTCGCCGCCCGTCTCGTTCAGCGCCGGATCGAAAGGCGTATCGCCAAGGTCGAAGCGGGACCGGTCGATCAGGGAATTGCCGCAGCCAAACGGCTTGTCCAGTACCGTATCTTCCGATGCGCCCATCCGGGAGTAGAGGCGGTCGAGCAAGTGCTGCTTGACCGGTCCACCGGCCTCGGCACGGGCGGTCAACGGGCCGAAGACGATACCGGCGTCCAGCGCGCCAGCTGTATTCATCAGGGCGGCGAGCCAGTGCGGTGAGGCGATCTCGTCATCATCCAGAAAGGCGATATGGCGGGCGTCCGTCGCTGCGAGCGCGGCATTGCGTGCATTGGCGACGCCGGGGCGCGGCTCGTGCACATAACTGACCCCCTGATACGCCGCCACCACCGCCCGGGCGGTGGCGTCGGCGGAATTGTCCACCACGATGACCGCGTCCGGCCGGCGTGACTGGGCCTGCACGCTGTCCAGCGCCAGCTTCAACCCTTCGGGCCGGTGATAGGTCGGTATGATGACCGCAACACTCATGTGTCCACCTGCGTGAGCTCGGCCAGGGCGGCATCCATCGTCATGACGCGGGCGCCGGACCGGGCGACGGCCTGCAGGACGCGGTCAAACTCGTCCGGCGTACAGCCCCATGTCGTCGGACTATCCTGAACGTCATGGGCATAGAAAATCAGCCAGCCGGGGGATTGAGTGAGGCTTTCGGCGGCTTCGCAGGCGCGCGTGATGCCTGCTTCGCCACCGTCAAGCGGCACGGCCGAGAGGAGGTTGAGGTCCGCCTGACCGCGATTGACCTCCGCGCGGATGCCGCGCAGTGCCGCGAAGTGTTCGCCGAGCGAGGCCTTCACGGCCGGGGTCACCTCGCCATAGGGAAAGGCGAACTGGGTCATCGGTGTCGTCAGGCCCATGGCCGCGAGGGCCCGGGCGTTTTTCGCCACGCTTGCGCGTGCTGTTTCCGGCGTCGCCTGGCCACAGTCGAGATGCTCATAGGTGTGGCAGGCGATTTCATGGCCCGCTGCGCTCAGGCGTTGCAGGTCACCCGCGTCGAACATGGCGCCATGATGGGTCTCGCCACCGGCATAGCCGGCGCAGGCATAATAGGTACCGCGCCAGTCGCGATCTTCCAGCATCCGAGCACCGGTCGTCGCAGCCGATTTGGGGAAATCGTCGAAGGTGAAGGTGACGATGCCATGGTCCAGATCCAGCGCCAGCGGACGGCGCGCCATGAAGCGCGACATCTGTCGTGTCAGCTTGGAGCGGAGACCGCCGGGGATGTAGGGCGCGTTCATCAGATTACCTCTGCCGTCCAGCTAGCACGCCACAGCTTTATAGCGAGTGTACGCAGACGCATCGGTGCATTCGGGGCCCTGGCCAGACGCGACCAGAGACCGCGCAGGGAGCGCTGGAAGGGCACGGACCGCAGGGTCCGCGCCGCCTGGGCACCCGGCAGGCCGGCAAGGTGCGGATGTTTCTCCAGCAGGCGCGCATAGTTGACCGCGCCGATCCGGAATTTCTCGAGCAGGGTCTCGGCTCGCTGCAGACCGCCATGGCGGGCCGGATTGTCGACGTGGATCAGCCGGTAGGCGCGCGCGGCCCGCACGGCCCAGTCCACATCCTCCCAGCCCCAGCCGGTAAAGCCGGTGTCGAACTGGACATCGCGTAGCACGCTTGTGCGGACGAGAAGGTTGGAGGAGCAAAACGCGGTCGGCCCGATGGCCTGGCGCGTCGCGGCGTCGCAGTGATCGCTGGCGCTGGAGAGTGCGGCGTGCAGCGCCAGGTCGGCGTCCTGCGGCACATCCGTCTCGTAACCGCCGAAGGCGGCGTCGAAATCGTCTGTTGCGATGCGCTCCAGATAAGCGGCGAGGAAGGCATCATCGCCCGGCGTCATGTCGGCGTCGAGAAAGAGCACCCAGCGTCCGCGTGCCTGGGAGGCGAGAAGATTGCGGCCGGCTGCGCGACCGATATTGTTCGCCGCCGTCAGCAGGCGGGCGGGGGCGGTCATGGCGCGCAGGGTCCGCTCGACCTGGGCGTTGAGCGCCGGGTCGGGACGGCCATCGTCCAGAAGGACGATCTCGATATCCTTGCGCGCGCCGATCAGCGGATTGAGCGCCGTGGCGAGCGGCGCGGGGTCATCCTTGTAGAAGGGGACCAGGATCGAGAGGACCACATTGGTGGCCTTGTCTGACGCAGAGTTGGCGAATTCTTCGAACACGGCGAGATCACTCATGACTGGGGCTCCAGCAGATCGGAGAGTGCGGTGGATGAACGCAGCCAGCTGCGGCAGCCAGCGATGTTGAAGGCCCAGGCCGCGGCGACATAGACGACGGCGCCGGTTGTGGCCTGGACGAGGAGGTTGACCCAGGCCGCGCCGAAATGAGGCAGGGCGAAGACGGCGGCGGCCATGACGACCGTGGCGGTCGCGGCCTTGATCCAGTCCGCCCAGGGCAGCGGCAGCGCGAAATAGCGGCGGCCGGTCCAGGCGCAGGCGATGAGCGCGAGCAGATAGGCAATCACGGTGGCCGCCGCAGCTCCGGCGATGCCATAGGCCGGGATGAAGATCAGGTTGAGAACCAGGTTCAGGAGCGCGGCGCCGGCCATCAGCATCGCCATGACACCGGAACGACGCTTCAGGGTGAAGGCTTCGTGGAAATAGTAGGTCATCATACCCTTGAGCAGGCCGGAGAAGGCAATCCAGGGCAGGATGTCGGCAGCGCCGCCGCGGACGCTTTCGCCGAGCACGACTCCTGTCAGCGGACCGGCCACGAGGGCGAGTCCTGCGGCGGCCGGGAAGGCGATCAGGGCCATCAGGCTGGCGGCCTTGCCGGCGACAGCGCGGGCGGCCTCGGCGCCCTGGCTTTCATAGGCGCGCAGCGTCAGCGGCCAGACGGCAGCACCGAACCAGATGAAGAGAATGTCGAGCAGACGGTCTGCCAGACCGTAGCCGGCGGCGTACATGCCGACAGCGCCCGAGCCCAGGAAGGCCGCGATCAGGAAACGGTCACCGACCGAGAGCAGGTGTTCGAAAACCAGCGACATGGAAATGGCAGCGCCGTAACGGGCATAGGACTGCGCCCGGACCGTCTGGCGCTTGCCGCCGCGCGCCCGGCGCAGCATGACGGGCAGGTCGAAGACGAGGGCGACCGCGGCCGCCATGGCGGTTCCGGCGAAAATGCTTGCCGCGCCCAGCCCGGTTGTCAGCAGAAGGCCGACGCCGATCATGAAGCCCAGCATCAGATAGCCGCTCTCCAGCGCGGAATAGCGCCCGACATCGCCGCCCGCGCGATGCGTCTCCAGACCGATCTGCAGGAGCGCGCGCAGGATCAGGGACAGCGCGGCAAAGCCCAGGGCGCTCTTCAGCGCGGTGTCGATCGGGGCCAGCCAGAGTGCCAGAAGGATGGCGCTGCCCGCCAGGGCCACAATACCGAGATAGATCGCATAGGCGGTGGCGAGGTGTTCGCGCAGGCGCCCGCGGACTTCCGCCCGGGCGTGGAAACGCGCCACGGCGGCCTCAAGCCAGGTGAATGTCGCGATATGGGTCAGGGAGAGGGCGGCCAGGGTGAGGGCGTACAGACCATAGGTCTCCGCCGGCATCAGCCGCGTAAACACTGCGACGGACCCGAAGCCCACAATGGCCTGGGCAGCCTGCACCGGCAGATAACCCAGAAGATGCCGTCCGATCATGAAACACTCCACTCGCCTTGCAGGGGAGAAATGCAAGACGCTTGCCGCGCGCGAGGGGATTGTCATGAAACAAAACAGGCCGTGTTTATCGGCTGATAAGGTCGGTCTGATAGCAAGAGGAAAGCCGGGCGTTTTCCGGCGTTGTGACCCAGAGCGTTTCACCATGGTCCAGATGGCGTACGAACTTGTTCGGCCGAGCGAATTATCGCTCGCGGACCGTGCTGCCTGGCGTGATTTCACGGCCTGTGACCCGACGCTCGGCAGCCCGTATTTTTCGCTCGAATTTGCCCAGTGCTGTGAGGAAGCGCGCTCGGACACGCGGGTCCTCGTCCAGCGGCGGCGCGGGCAGGCGACCGGCTTCCTGCCCATGCATGTTGGTCGCGTTGGCTATGCGCGTCCGCTCGGAGGTCCGCTGGGGGATGTGCAAGGCGTGATCGCCGCACCCGGAGAGGTGTTTGCGATCACCGAGGCGCTCGGCGCCGTGCATATCCCCGTCTTCAATTTTGAAAGCGCCCTGGCCTCCCAGGCGGCGTTTCGCGACCACCAGACTGGTTGCACAGGGTCCTGGATCATCGATCTCTCTGCGGGCTATGACGCCTGGCGCGAGGGGCGAAAAGCCATTGCTCCCAAGGTCATCCGCAATCTGGACAGTCGCCGGCGCCGGATGGAGCGGGTTGAGGGCGGGTTCAGCTTCGTCATGGCGGACCAGCGCCCGGACGCGTTCGAGACGATGATCGCCTGGAAGCGAGACCAGTATCACCGCACGCATGTGTTCGACGTTTTCTCGGTCAACTGGACCCGCAAACTGCTCGCGGCGATCCTGCGACGGGAGAGCGAGCATTTTATGGGCCTGCTCTCGACGCTCAACATCAATGGCGAGATCGCCGCCGTCCATGTTGGCATGGCGAGTGACCGCGTCTGTCACTACTGGTTCCCGGCCTATAATGCGGATTATTCCCGCCTCAGCCCGGGCATATTGATGATCGAGGAGATGGCGCAGACGGCGGCCATGATGGGGCTCGAAGCGATGGAACTCGGTCCGGGCGATTACGCTTTCAAGAAGGACCTGGCGAGCTATCAGACCGGCCTGGCATCGGGCTATGCGGTCTCGCCCTCCGTTCTGGGTGTTGCGCGAAAAACCGTGCGGGCGCTGGTGAATGCCTCCGAACACGCACCGCTCGGGCGCGCCTCGGCCTGGCCGGGCAAAGCGATGCGCAAGCTCGACCGGCTCTCCAGCTTTTACGCAGCCTGATGGTCTCGCGCCGGACAGTTCTGACGGGGCTCGCCGCGGTGGCGGGCCTGACACCCCCGGTCCGGGGGCAGGCGCGCAGCAAGGCGGACCTCTGGGACAATCGCACCGGCCCGCATTTGCGCGGCGCGGTGATTGCGCAGAGACGGGTTCTGCCCGCGATTGATGGAACGCAATTTCTTGGACCAGGACCGGTCGGGGCTCCGGTGAGCGACCTGGCGCTGGACCGCCTGGCTGCCTCCGGTGCCAATCTGACCATCCTCTCCCATCCGGGCATTTTCACCGAAACGCCACCCTACCGGCTGGATCGCGATGTGCTGGCCAGTCTCGATGATCTGGTCTCGCGCTGCGAGGCGCGCGGCCTGTTCGTGGTCATCGGCTATCGGACCGGGCCGGGACGCAGTGAGTTCACCTTCCATCGGGACAGCGCCGGTGACTGGTTTCCGGCGAGCCTGATCAATGAAACCGTCTGGTTTGACCCGGTCTGCCACGACGGTTGGCTGGCGATGTGGCGGGAGACGGCCCGCCGCTTCCGGGCGCGCGCCAATGTGGCGGGCTATCTGCTCATGGTCGAGCCGAACGCGAACCAGGCCGGGCCGCAAGGCGAGATCTGGGACGCCGATCGCCTGGCCGCAGCAGTTCGCCAGACGTCGGCAGACTGGCCCTGGCTGGCAGCGCGGCTGCGCCAGGCGATCCGCGAGGTCGATCAGGACACCCCGCTGCTTGTGAGCCCGGACGGCTATGCTAGCCAGGCTTTTGAGCAATCGCTGAATTTGCCGGATGACCGTCGAGCCGTGCTTTGCCTGCACGATTATGCGCCGAGGGAATATACCCACCAGTCCGCCGACAGTCCGGTGGCTTATACCGCCGGCTCGGGTCTGATCGCGCCTCCGGACTATCCGCGCTGGATGGTCGGGGAGCTCGGAGCGGTCCGGTTTGCGCCGGATCTGGATCGCTTCCTGACGGAACGGATTGGCGGGCTCGAACGCGCCGGCGCCGGCTGGGCCTGGTTTCGATGGGACAGCGGTTGGCGGGTCTATGAGGATCAGGAAAACCGCTTCAACCTGGACTATGAAATCCCGACAGCAACACCGCAGGCAGGCCCGGCGAGACAGGCGCTGACCCGGGCCTGGCATCGCAATTCGGAAAAACCGGAACAAATCTTGCGCCGCTGACCTCCGAGAGGGAGGTCGTCATGGCCAAGGTGTTTCTAATCGGGAACCATCGTCCGTCTCTGGCCATCGCGCGCACCTTGCACCGCAATGGTCATGAGGTCTGGGCGGGTTTGAACGGGTATTCGGATTATTTTGAGCTGTCGCGCGCGGTCGCGAACTGTATCGAAATCCCGGATTTCGACCATAAACTGGCTGCGATCGGTGCGATCGAGGCGGCGCTCAAACTGCACCAGTTTGACGCCGTCTGGCCGGTTACGGATCGGGCGACCAAACTGCTTGCTGACTATCGCGAACGGATCGAGGCGATCTGTCCGGTTGTGTCGCCGTCGGCGGAAACCGTCGGTCTGTGCCGTTCCAAGACGCGCATGGCCCAGCTCTGCCGCGAGCAGGGCGTTCCCGTGGCGTCCTACACGCCGGTCTCCAATCACAGCCAGCTTGTGAAGGCGTGTCGGGGACTTGGCTTTCCGGTGATCGTCAAGCCGACCGGCGAGGGCGAGTTCCTCAACGGTCAGAAAGTGGTCTGTCTCGAGGATGAGGACGGTCTCGCGACCGCATTGCCGACCTGGCCGCGTGAGCACACGCATCTCATGGTCCAGAAACGCCTCGATGGATTCCGGCACAATCATTATTTCGTCGCCTGGGAAGGTCAGCTGCTGACCGCCGCGTCGGTCGAGATCCTGCGGACCGATCGCGCGGACGGGTCGGGCTATGCCGTCGAGGGTATCACCACAACGCCGCGGCCGGATCTGGTCAAGCAGACCGAGACGCTGGTTCGGGCGCTTGGCTATACCGGGATTGGCTGCCTGCAATATGTGACCTGCCGGCGCAGTGACGAGACCAGCTTCCTTGAGCTGAACCCGCGGGTTGGTGCGAATATCGCGGGCGCGGACGCGGCGGGGCCGGATCTCATCATGCAGGCCCTGGAGCTCGCCATCGGGGACAATCTGGCGCTGGACGAAACCCCCTGGGCGCTCGCGCGACCGGGTATGCGCTACGCCTGGTCTAAAGGGGATGCGTCCGGCCTCATCTGGCGCCTGCGCCATGGTGCCGGTCTTCTGGCGACGCTGCGCGATCTGGGGGAATTGGTGAGAACGGCGCTGACGGCGCGGACGCATCTTGTCTTCAGCTGGCGGGACCCGTTGCCGGCGCTGGCCTCCTGGCTGCACCCGGTTCTGCGACGTCTTCCCGGCTCCCGGCTTCCATCGGCCAGCTCCCGGGCGAAAGCCGGCTAGCGCACATTGATCCGGTCGCCCATGAGGGCCGGAAGGGTGCGCAGCATGATCCAGATGTCAAACCAGAAATTCGACCGGGCGATGTAGTCGACATCCCATTGCACGCGCTCGCGAGCGGCTTCCGGGCTGTGCAGAGGTCCGCGCGATCCATTGACCTGGGCCCAGCCGGTCAGACCCGGCTTGACGCGGTGACGGTGTGCGTACTCCGCAACGAGCTTGGCGGTCTCGGTTCCGCCCGTCCGCATGCCGGGCGCGTGCGGACGTGGCCCGACGAGGGACATGCTGCCCATCAGGACATTGAAGAGCTGCGGCAGTTCATCAAGGCTGGTCTTGCGCAGGAAATTGCCCAGCCGGGTGACGCGCGGATCGTTCAATTCGACCTGCCGGATCCGTGTGCTGTCGGCCTGCGGATCATGACGCATCGTACGGAATTTGTAGACCTCGATCATGCGACCGTTAAAGCCTTCGCGCTTCTGGCGGAAGATGACCGGGCCCGGGCTGCCCAGTTTCACGGCCACGGCAATCAGCGCCATTACGGGCAAAGCGGCAGCGAGCAGAAGACTGCCGAAGACTACGTCCTGGACGCGCTTGATGAAGAGGTGTGCGAGGCGTTCCTCGGTGCCGCTCATCCGCGTCGTGTGAACACCGACGATGTCATCCAGGGACTGTCGGTCCGGATCGAAGCCGGCAAAATCGAGCAGGAGGATGACCGGTTGGGGCAGGGCGCGAAGCTTCTCCAGCAGGACCTGGATGCGCGCCTCGGCCTTCGGCGTCACCGTCAGCACGACACGGTCGATCTCCGGCAGGAGCGACCAGTCGAAGAGGTCGTCCGTCGTGCCGAGATAGGGCGTTCCAGCCAGTTGCGATGGTGCGCGTGCTTTGCGGTCGTCGAAAATTCCGACCACGTTGAGCGTGCGTGACCCCTGGTTTGCCGTGATCAGCTTGCGGGCGTTCGGCGTCGCGCCAACCAGGACGATATTGCGCGCCAGGCGACCGGCCTTCACCCAATGCGTAATGAAACCGGCATAGATCAGGTGAAGCAGGGCCATCGCCGCAACCGAGACGGACGCAAACAGGCCGACAAAGGCGGTCTCCGCTGGCGCGCTGAGGAAGGCTGCGCCGGTAATCGCAATGCCAGTCAGGCCGCAGCCGATGAAGGCCCGCATGGCCCGCCAGGCGATCGGTTCATTCGGTTCAATCCGGTAGGCACCGGTTGCCAGCAGCAGGACCGGCACCAGCGTCGCGAAGAGTGCGACAGGGAGGAGTTCCGCCGCGCTGGCATTCGCCGGATTGCCATTGCCCATGGCAAAGGCCCCGGCAACGCCGAGCGTTATGGCCGCGAGGATGTCGACCGATTGCATTGCTCCGGAGAGGGCGCGACGATTGACGCGGTGGCGCGGGGCGCGCGTATCGGCACGCAGTTTCGCACGCGCCAGAGCGGACGTGTCCGGCCCGAGTTTCGGACCGAATTCGCTTGTATCATTGGCTGGGCCGTTGGCAGCCTGCTTGGCCTTGGAGGACGAAAAATCCACGGGACACCCCATCTTCTTTGAGAGGAGTATCCTGCAAACCCCCGAATATTCGGTTGAGGAGCGTGGTAAATCAGTCGTTACCGTCGCGGCCATAGCCCGGGGTGCGGCGGGGGTCGCCGGGCGGGTAAAGCCAGTTGCGTGAGAGCGGGGTGTTCAGCATGCCGATGGTCGCAGCCGGGCGGCAGAATTCGCGAGCGTAGGGACCGGGGCCGCCGTCACTTGCGGGCGATTGTTCATTGCAATGGGCGATGCACTGGGCCAGTTCGGGTTGAACCTCGTCCGATGTGCAGGCGACCGGGCCGTCGGAAGTGCGCCCCTGGTACTCGCCGCCCTCCCAGGTGTAGCGGTAGACCTGACGCCAGTCCGCAAGGGCGGGGTCATTCTCCCGGGCTTCGATCTCGGAGATGGTGCGATCATAGTCGGCGATGAGAGCGTTGAGCACGGCCCGACGTTCCACCTGTTCCTCCGTGGGCGGGGCCGGCATTTCACCATTGAAGACGATGGGCGGGGTCGGATCGAAATACTCGCCATGGTGCTGGAACGTCTCGCCGGTCCGGCTATTGGAATAGATATAGATGCGGCGGGCGGCGATCGCGGCCTCCAGCGCATCGAGTTCCGCCTGTGCCGCATCGCGCGGTTCCCGCAGTGTTGCGATCTGGGCGGCCGCCATTTCTGCGTCTCCGGGGTCGGCCTCCTCGGCGACGGCGAGGGCCTCCCCGGCCAGCCAGAGTCCGATCTCGGCCGTGCTCGCCATGTGCTCGCAGCGGGCGTGGCATTGCGCATGAGTTGCGTCACCCTGGAAAGCGGTGATCGCCTGGCATTCGCGGCGCCAGGCCTCAACGCGCGGACGGCAGAATTCAGCGCGACCGTCTCCCAGCTTGTCGCAGACATTGGCGGGTTCAATATCGCAAGGGCCGCTGGCGATGCGATGGGCACCGGATGCCACGAGCCGGTCGCGTGCCTGCAGCGCCGCATTGATGGCGTCCTGGTCGACGGGAGGAACAGAGGGCGGCGTGATAGCCGGGACGGGGACAGGCTGCACGACTGGCGGCGGCGGCACGGCAACGGGAACCTCCTCGTTGACCTGTGCAGCACCAGCCCCGGTCAACCCCAGGTAAATCATTGCTGTGGCGACAAAATTCCGAATACGCATGATCATCTCCCCCGGTAAGTGACGTGATGATAGACAAATTCGCCACCCGGGAGAAACCCGCCCGCAAATGCAGCTCCGATATGCGTGACAGGCTTCATCCGGACGGGGTGCGGGCTGGTGTCGGACGACAAAGCCGCGTAGGACTGCGCTCCAATCCGCCAACCCCCGATCAAACGGTGCGTGCCTGTCATGCTGAAAACTTCCCTTGCCGCCTTTGCGGAACGCCTGTCTGCAACCATCCGTGATCGCGGAGAGTTGCCGCCGCTTACCATCGGTCGGATCCGGATCGAGGTGCTGGCCGGGCTGACCGTCGCGCTGGCACTGGTGCCCGAGGCCGTGGCCTTCGCCTTCGTGGCGGACGTACCGCCGCTGGCCGGACTCTATGCGGCCTTCATCGTTGGCCTGATCACGGCGCTCTTCGGGGGGCGGCGCGGCATGATTTCCGGTGCCACGGGCGCGCTCGCCGTAGTCATGGTCCACCTCGTCGCCGAGCACGGGATTGAGTACCTGTTCGCCACGGTCGTGCTGATGGGCATTCTCCAGATCGGTGCCGGTATCCTGCGCCTGGGCAAGTTCATCCGCATGGTGCCGCACCCGGTCATGCTGGGCTTCGTGAACGGCCTGGCCATTGTGATCGGCCTGGCGCAGCTGGAACAGTTCAAGACGGTCAACGCCGCCGGCGAACATGTCTGGATGTCCGGCCTTCCGCTGGTGCTGACGCTCGGACTGGTCGCTCTGACGATGGCGATCATTCACTTCACACCCAAGCTCACCAAGGCCATTCCGGCGCCGTTGATGGGAATTGGCATCGTGGCCATCCTGGTCATCGCCTTTGACCTGCCGGTACCGCGCGTCGGTGATATGGCGTCCATCGAAGGCGGCCTGCCGCAATTCCACCTGCCGATGGTGCCGCTCAATCTGGAAACGCTGGAAATCATCCTGCCTTACTCAATCATCCTCGCGGCGATTGGCCTGATCGAAAGCCTGCTGACCTTGAACCTGGTCGGCGAAATCACCGGTCGAAAGGGCGGTGCCTCCCGGGAGTGTGTCGCCCAGGGCGCGGCCAATCTGGTGACGGGTTTCTTCGGCGGCATGGGTGGTTGTGCGATGATCGGCCAGTCGATGATCAATGTGAAATCCGGTGGCCGCCTGCGTCTCTCCGGCGTCTCTGCCGCACTCTTCCTGCTCGCCTTCATCCTTGTCGGGTCCAGCCTGATCGAACAAATCCCGCTCGCCGCGCTGGTCGGTGTGATGTTCATGGTCGTCATCGGCACATTCGCCTGGCAGAGCCTGCTCATCCTGCGTCGCATTCCGCGCGCGGATGCCTTCGTCATCCTGCTGGTGACCGGTGTGACGGTCTATTCCGACCTCGCCATTGCGGTGGTGGTCGGCGTCATCGTGTCGGCACTGGTTTACGCCTGGAACGCGGCGTCCCGGATTCACGCCCGGACCGAGGACGGTGAGGATGGTCGGCGTGTCTACAAGATCGAGGGGCCGCTCTTCTTTGGCTCGATTGCGGGGTTCATGGAGCTCTTTGATGTGGAGACCGACCCGGCGCGCGTGGTCGTCGATTTCGCCGACAGCCGCCTGGTCGACCAGTCTGCATTGCAGGCGATCGAGGCTCTTGCCGTGAAATATGATGCGGCGGGCAAACAGCTCGAATTGCGCCATCTCAGCCGGGACTGTCACGCCCTGCTGGCCAAGGCGGGGCAGCTGATGGTCGACAGTGATGACGACCCGGCCTACGAGCTCGCGGTGGACTATCGCGTCAAGCTTGGCCGCATGGGCGGTGCGCACTAGCCACCGCGCGGTCGTTTCCTCACAAAATGGTTAGTTTGGCGAAGCGCGAAATCCGCACTAGTTTCGCTGCCAAATGAATCCGTTTGTGAGGGGAGCATCATGAAACGTTTTATTGCGGCACTCGCCGCCACCACCATGCTGTCCGGCGCGCCGGCGCTGGCCATGCAGGATGAGGAAGCCGCAGCCGAGGGATGGGACGTCGCCCATCCGCCGATGGAATCGCGCGAAATCAATATCAACGTCACCGAGGGCACCTGGATGTCGCTCGATGTCAGCCCGGACGGCCAGACCATCGCCTTCGACATGCTGGGCGACATCTATACCATGCCGATCACTGGTGGTGAGGCGACGAATATTGCCTCCGGCCTGCCCTGGGAAATCCAGCCGCGCTTCTCGCCGGACGGAACGCAGATCGCCTTTACCTCCGACCGCGCTGGCGGCGACAATATCTGGGTCATGGATGTGGATGGCGAGAATGCCCGCCAGCTCACGACCGAGAGCTTCCGCCTCCTGAACAATCCGGCCTGGCATCCGTCGGGCCGCTATATCGCGGCGCGCAAGCACTTCACGACCCAGCGCTCTGCCGGTACCGGCGAGATCTGGCTCTATCACGTGCTGGGCGGCAATGGCGTGCAGATCGTCGAGCGACCGAACGAGCAGTTCCAGAAGGAGCTCGGCGAGCCGATCTTCTCGCCGGACGGCCGCTATGTGTACTACACGCAGAACGTCACTCCCGGGAACACCTTCATCTACGCCCAGGACTCCAACGACGACCTGTTCAACATCCTCCGCTACGACATGGAGACGGGCGAGACGGAAACCGCCGTGTCCGGCGCGGGCGGGTCGGTCCGTCCGGCACCGTCGCCGGACGGTCGCTACATGGCCTTCGTGCGCCGGGACCGTATCCAGTCGGGCCTCTATATCAAGGACCTGCAATCGGGCGAGGAGCGTCGCATTGTCGACGAGCTTGACCAGGACATGCAGGAAACCTGGGCTGTCATGGGCACCTATCCGAACATGGACTGGACGCCGGACAGCCAGTCCATCGTCTTCTGGGCCGGTGGCCACATCAATCGCGTCGACATCGAGACCGGAACCGTCACGAATATTCCGTTCGAGGTGAATGACACGCGGACCGTAATCGATCCGCCGCGCCCGAGCGTCGAAGTGGCGCCGGACACGTTCGAGACCCGCATGGTGCGTTTTGCCACGGCGTCTCCGGACGGGTCCCAGCTGGTCTTTGAAAGCCTGGGCCAGCTCTGGGTAATGGACGCCGAGGGCGGCGAGCCGCGGCGCCTGACGAGCGGCAATGCCAGCCGTCGCGAAATGCATCCGACCTGGTCGCCGAACGGCCGGACGATTGCGTTCGTCACCTGGGATGACGAGGATCTGGGCTCCATCCGCACCATCTCCGCCCGTGGCGGACGCGAGCGGACGGTCACGCGCGAGCCGGGCCATTACCGCAATCCGCGTTTCTCGCCGGATGGCGAAACGCTCGTCTTTGAAAAGGGTGAGGGCGGCTATCTGACCTCGGGCCTGTGGTCCGAAACGTCCGGTGTCTTCACGGTCGACGCCGATGGCGGCGAGATGCACCACGTCACCGACAGCGGTTCCAACCCGCATTTCGGCGCGTCCAGTGATCGCATCTTCGTCACCCGCGGTGGCGGCGGCGCGAGCCTGGTGTCGATGGACCTGAACGGGGCCAATGAGCGGACCCATGCGACGGGTGATCTCGTCACCGAGTTCCAGGTCTCTCCGCAGGGCGATCACATTGCCTTCCGCGAAAACTACGACATCTACGTTTCGCCGATGCTGCCGGGACCGCAATCCGTCTCCGGTGGACGCAATGGGTCCGCGCTTCCGACGGTTGAACTGTCGGGCAATGGGGGCTCCTATTTCCACTGGAACATGGACGGGACGCGGGTCAACTGGTCCATGGGGCCGACCTTCTTCCATGCCGATATCGAGGACTTCCGTCCGAACCCGGCGGCCGACGAGGACGACGAGGGCTACACCCCGCCGACCGAAGGCGTCGACATGTCGATGTCGGTTGCTGCGGATCGTCCGACGGGCCTGACGGCCCTGGTCGGAGGACGCATCATCACCATGGCCGGTGATGATGGCGGCGTGATCGAGAATGGCACCATCCTGATCGACGGCAATCGCATTGTCGAAGTCGGTGCCGACGTCACCGTGCCGGAAGGGGCTCGCGTCCTGGACATTTCCGGCCACACCGTGACGCCGGGCTTCATCGATGCCCACGCTCACGGCCCGCAGGGCACGGGCGAGATCATTCCGGAGCAGAACTGGTCGGCGATCGCCCACCTCGCGCTGGGGGTCACCACCATCCACGACCCGTCAAGCCAGGCGCGCCACATCTTCACTGCCAGCGAATACCAGCGGGCCGGTCGCTATCTGGCACCGCGCATCTATTCGACGGGCGAGATTGTCTACGGGGCCCGGGCTGCTTCGGTCTATGCCCAGATCGACAATTTCGAGGATGCCGAGGAGCACGTCTTCCGTCTCGCGGCGCAGGGCGCTCACTCCGTGAAGAACTACAACCAGCCTCGGCGTGAACAGCGTCAGCAGGTGGTGGCAGCCTCGCTCGAAGCCGGGCTCGCCGTCGTCGCCGAGGGCGGTTCCAACTACCACATGGACATGGCCATGGTGGCCGATGGCAATACCTCCATCGAGCACAACCTGCCGACGGCCATGATCTATGAAGACGTGCTGAGCATGTATTCCCAGACCCAGGTTGCCTACACGCCGACCCTGGTTGTGACCTATGGCGGCCTGGCCGGTGACCCGTACTGGCGTCAGGCGATGAATGTCTGGGAACACCCGATCCTGTCCCAGCACGTGCCGCCGCATATCCTCTACCCGTCCACCGTCCGCCGGACGACGGCACCGGAAGAGGACTTCGTCGATGATGACAGCGCCCGCACCGCTCACATGCTGATGGAGCGCGGCGTGACGGTCTCCATTGGCGCACACGGTCAGGAAGAGGGCCTCGCGGCGCATTGGGAAATGTGGTCCTTCGCCCGGGGCGGCTGGACCCCGCTGGAAGCGCTGCATGCGGCTACGGTCGCGCCGGCGGAATTCCTCGGCTTCGACAATGATCTCGGCACGCTCGAGGCCGGCAAGCTCGCCGACCTCGTCATCATGCGCGAGAACCCGCTCGAGGACATCCACAACACGGATGAGATCGACTACGTCATGCTCAATGGTCGTCTCTACGATCCGCTGACCATGGACGAAGTCCTCACCGCGGATGTCGACCGCCCGGAGTATTTCTGGGAGTAGCGACAGGGCTTTTTGAACCCGGTTCAACAGGAAAAGGGCGCCTTTCGGGGCGCCCTTTTTTGGTGTGACGGCTTGCGCTTTGAAAAAGCCAAGTCATTGTTTCCAAAGCGAGGCGAAAAGCCGGGGAGGTCGCGGTGCTGAAAATCAATCCAATGGTTCTTGTGTCTGTGGGCGTGCTGGCGCTGGTGTTTGCGGCCCTGGCCAGCTTCACACTGGGCGCAGGTCCGGGGATGACCGCCCGCGAGGCGCTCGACGCGGCGCAGCCCTATGCCTCCGCCCGGATCGCCCGCGATGACTGGGGTGTGCCGCATATCCATGGCGACAGCGATGCCGATGCCGCCTTTGGTCTCGGCTATGCCCATGCCGAGGATGACTGGGGCACCATCCAGACGACGCTGGTCGCGGCCCGCGGGACTCTTGCCCGCTATCAGGGCGTCGATGCCGCCCCGACCGATTATGTGGTCCAGCTCCTGCGGATCCGCGAACTCGTCGAGGCCCGCTACGATACGGACCTGTCGCCGGATGTCCGGGCGCTGGTCGAGGCTTATGCCGCCGGAGTCACCCTCTACGCCGCCCGCCACCCCCAGGCGGTCTGGTCGGAGGTTCTGCCGGTCACGGGACAGGATGTGGTCGCGGGCTTTGTCCTGCGCACGCCCTTCATGTACGGGCTGGACGACATGCTGGGCGAGCTCTTCGCCGATGAACGCCAGCGTGCCATCTCGATGCGGACGACCGAGACAGCCTTCCAGTGGCTCGACGAGGCGCGCTTGCCGTTCGGCTCCAACGCCTTTGCCATCGCGCCGGAGTTTTCCGCCGACGGGGCCACGCGCCTGGTGATCAATTCCCACCAGCCCTATGAGGGGCCGGTCGCCTGGTATGAGGCGCAGGTCAGTTCCGGCGAGGGCTGGAACATGCGCGGTGGTACTTTTCCGGGGGCGCCGCTGATCCTGCATGGACACAATGATGATCTGGGCTGGGCCCATACGGTCAACCTGCCCGATCTCGCCGACATCTATGTGCTGGAGACCGAGGGCGACCGCTATCGCCTCGATGGTGAGTGGCGCGATCTGGAGCATGGCGAGGCGCGGATCACCGTGCGTCTCTTCGGTTCGATCCGCTGGACGGTGAGCCGCGACATGTGGTGGTCCGCCCATGGACCGGTCGTGCGGACCGAGCATGGCGATTACGCCATCCGCTATTCCGGTCAGGATGAAATCCGCCAGGTCGAGCAATGGTACCGGATGAACCGCGCGACCACGTTCGACGACTGGATGGCGGCGATGGAGATGAATGCGATCGCCTCGCTGAACGCGATCTATGCCGACCGCACGGGGGAGATTGCCTATCTCTACAATGCGGCCATGCCGGTCCGCGAGGAGGGCTGGAACTGGCGGGACTATCTTCCCGGTGATCGTTCGGAGCTGATCTGGGACAGCTATCATCCGCTTGCGGCCATGCCCCTCTATCACAATCCGGAGTCCGGCTGGCTGCTCTCGGCCAACCAGACGCCCTTCGACGCGACACGTCGCACGGACAATCTCGATGCGGCGGACTATTCGCCGACTTTCGGGATCGAGCCGCGCATGACCAATCGGGGCCATCGGGGGCTCGCCCTGCTGCGGGCGGAGCGCCGCCTGACCGGGGAGCGCCTGCTCGAGATCAAGTTCGACAAGGTCTATGCCGAGGAGTCAGCGATCGGCCGTCTGATGCGCGAGATCGCTGCCATGGATTTTTCAGACCAGCCCGACCTCGCGGCGGCACAGGCGCTGCTGGCCAGCTGGGACATGTCGACCCGTGTCGAGAGCCGGGCGGCAGCGCTGGGCGTGCTGACGGCCAATCGCTGTATCCATAATCGCCACACCGATGATCCCTGGGACATGCCGCCGACGGAGGCGCTGCGCGCTGCGGTCGACGAGCTGATGGCCCATTACGGTCGGCTGGATCCGCAGTGGGGTGAGGTCAGTCGCATGGTGCGCGGTGATGTCGATGTTCCGCTGGGCGGCGGACCGGACACGCTGCGGGCGGTCTACGGGGCGCATGACGGGCTCGACGCGGATGGCCGCATCCGCGGCGTCGCGGGCGACACCTACATCATGGACATTGTCTGGCAGGCGGACGGGACGCTCCACTCGCGTTCGATCCACCAGTATGGCGCGGCGACGCTCGACCGGGCTTCGCCTCACTTTGACGACCAAGCCACGCTGTTCGCCGAAGAGGGCTGGCGCGAGGCGGTCGATCCGTCAGGGCTGCAAAGCTATTCGCCGCTGGATCCATAAAGAAAAGCCCCGGACCTGATCAGGTCCGGGGCCAGTCTTTTGAGTCGTTCGGAGGCGCTTAGTTCAGCGAGGTGCGAACCGAGAGACCCCAGATACGCGGCTCGTTGACGAAGCCGGTATTGTTGTTGAAGTCGATACCACCGACGAGGTTCTCTTCATCCGTGATGTTGCGGACGAACAGGGCGGCCTCGTAGTCGCGGCCGGCAGCGGACGTGCCGGCATAGCCGACGCGCAGACCACCCTCGAAATTGCCGTCGGAGTAGAACTCTTCGGACTCGTAGAGGAAGAGGTTCGTGCGACCCTGCCAGAACCAGTCCGTGTAGATGAACCACTCATTGCCGTTCGCCGTCGGGATCGAGTAGCGAGCGGTCAGGCTGACCGTGTAGTCCGGAGCCTGCGGGAACGGGTTGCCATCAACGCGGGCGCGGGTGTCAGCGCCGATCACGACCGTCGGGTCGGTGACCGTACACTGGGCGCAGGTGCCAACCAGCAGGTTCTCGTCACGCAGCTCGGTCTCGTTCCAGGAGAAACCGGCCGTCACCAGCAGGTTGTCGGAGACGAGGAACTCACTGTCGATCTCCAGGCCGTAGCCGACGCCTTCGTCAGCATTGACCAGCTGGA
>Ga0070726_10001217_pt1 | contig 26894 bp, 24 predicted proteins | sample tdAd471_FD_67275 | JGI IMG/M metagenome (GOLD analysis project Ga0070726, IMG submission 67275) | Marine sediment microbial communities from the Atlantic coast under amendment with organic carbon and nitrate - tdAd47.1 | ecosystem: Environmental > Aquatic > Marine > Coastal > Sediment | place...
CAAAGCCACGCTGACCGGAACGCTGAAAAAGCCGGTCTTTGAAGCGACCGCAGACATTCAGGAAGGCATCTATGAATTCGGCACCACGGGCCTGCGCCTGACGGATTTGTCTCTGGATGCTGCGTACAAGGATCTTCAGCTGGCCATTGACGGCAAGGCAAACGGAGCGGATGGCGGCTCCGCCCAATTCTCGGGAACGCTTTCACGCAAGAAGAGCGATCTCGGCGTCTCCTTCACCAATCTGCTGCTGTACAATCGCGACGGCGACACGTTGCGCGCCGGCGGCAAGGTCAGCCTGACCGGAGACGAGACCTCTCGCGATGTCGAAGGCCAGATCGACATCCAGAATGCCCGCTTCTCTCTGGACAATCTGCCCTCCTCGCGACCGCAGGCAATTGATGTGCGCTGGGTGGAGAATGCCGACAAGCCTCAGAGCGAAAGCAAGCTGAGACAATCTCTGTCGCTGAACCTCAAGATCAATGCGCCCCGCCGCGTCTTCCTCTGGGGCCGCGGGCTAGAAAGCGAATGGGGGCTGGACCTGATGCTGACCGGCACACCGGCCTCACCGCGCCTGAATGGAGAGGCGACACTGCGCCGGGGTACACTGGACCTGGCAGGCAGGCCTTTCGTATTTGACCAGGGCGGCGTCACCTTCAATGGACCGATCAGTCGCGCGCGACTTGATGTACATGCAGACCGTACCGTGAATGGCTTCACCGCAAGCGTGGCGCTGACAGGCTCGCCAACGAAACCCAAATTTGAACTGAGCAGCAATCCGGAGCTGCCTCAGGATGAGATCCTCTCGCGGTTGCTGTTTGGCCGCTCGTCCGTCGATCTGTCTGCCCTTGAGGCCGCCCAGCTGGCCAATTCTATCGCACGCCTCAGCGGCAATGGGTCAGGATTCGATCCCACTGCAGAGCTGCAGTCTGCGCTCGGCATCGACAGATTGTCCTTTGGAACGAACGATTCGGGCGCCGCAGAAGTGGGCGTAGGCCAGTATCTGGCCGATGATGTGTACCTCGAACTGAACTCAGCGGGGGCTTCTGGCAGCTCCGTAGAGGTCGAATGGGAGCCCAGACCCCAAATATCAGTAACATCTGAGACCACGACCAATGGCGAGGCAAAGGTCTCGGTTAAGTGGAAAAAAGACTACTGACAGGCTTCAACCGAAGGCCGATTTGCCAATATATTGGCTCTTTTAGTGTCGATTTTCTTTCAAAAATACAAAACACTCAGAAATACAAACGGTTACATAATTTACCAAACAGCTTGACACATGATAACGTAAATTACAGTAATACGAACCACCATTTCCGTTCCACAATGTTGTGTACTATTACGTCTTTTTACGTACCTGATTGGTTGCCATAACATCCGGAGCGAGAAATGACATAACTTCTGATGGAGTTATGACGTGCCCAAAACTGTAAGACAATCTACTTCCCGAGCCCCTACCGCCATCGATCAGATGGTTGGTGAGAAGATCCGGCGCCTTCGCCTGGATCGCAATATGACCCTTGCTGAACTCGGCAACGAGCTCGGCATCAGTCACCAACAATTGCAAAAATACGAAACCGGCACGAACCGGCTTTCCGCTGGCATGCTGTCCAATGTGGCAGATGTCCTACGCGTGCCGATCGCCAGCCTGTTCGAAGACGAGAACCAGGTACAAAACAAGACGGCTGACCCGTCCGCCAAGGCCCGAGCCGAATGTCATTCATGGATTGATCGCACAGGATCAACAGAACGCCTCGGCATGATGGCCAAGGTTCTGAAGGTCATGTCCGCAGACTAGGCAATCCTGGAGATATCCTCCTGGATATCTCCAGTTTGCTGTTCTTCCTGCAAAGGCATCACTTCCTTGGGATGAATGAAGCCATCCCGGAACCAGGGCGTGATCTTGGCGTCAAACAAGCCCCGAATCCATTCCACAGCCGCCTGCGCGGCAGGATTGCGGCGCGTGTCCTCGGTGTAGGAAATCCAGAACTGGATCGGTGCGACTTCTGAAATATCCAGCGGCACAAGATCCGGATAGATCTCGGCAATATAGCTCGGCAGCATGGCAATGCCGCCGCCCTGACGGCACAGCTCGATCATCGCAGTGGCTGAATTGGTGATGACCGCAAAGTCGATCATCTTGGTCAGTTCGACAGCCTTCGGGGCCCAGCGCTCAATCTGGTGGGCATAAGCCTCGTGCAAAATGCAGCGATGATGGTGATACTCAAAAATGCTCGACGGCAGGCTTTCCTGCGTATCCAGATATGATTGCGCGGCAAACGCCATGTAATGCGCCGTGCCGAGCTTGTGTGAGATGATTTCCGGCTCACGCGGTTCTGTGAAGCGAATGACAATATCCGCCTCATCACTCAGCAGATCCAGAATGTGATCCTGCACCCGCATACGCACCTGAATGCGCGGATGCTTGTCCCGGAACTCCTTGAGTTGCCGACCGATCCATAGCGGGCCGATACCGTCTCCGCTGCCAATGGTGACGCGGCCCTGGATCTTGTCCTGATGGCCGGACGCCTTGCTGAGCACATGGCTGGCGGCTTCTTCCATCTGGCGGGCATAGCGCAGCGTCATCTTGCCGGCTTCCGTCAAATCCATGCCGCGGGTGGACCGCTGGAACAGCTGGCTGTCCAGACTCTTTTCCAGCTCGTCAATCTTGCGGCTGACGGTGGGCGTGGATTCCTTCAGACGTGCGGCCGCAGCCGTCATGCTGCCAAGCTCTGCAACGACGACGAAAACGCGCAGCTTGTCCCAATCAATACGATCTTTTGCCATTTCGGCTCCTGCGCATACAGCTGCTGCACCGCCATGCGGGAAGCGTGGTGCCGGCTGAGGGACTCGAACCCCCGACCCTCTGATTACAAATCAGATGCTCTACCAGCTGAGCTAAGCCGGCCATTGCTGGAAACCGTGTCACTACTGTGATCGGGCGCGGCGTGCAAGCGCACATTCCAGTCGAAATGCCCCGTGATTGCCTGTTCCGGCAGGTCATCCCGCAAAAAAACGCAGCTTTCACCCCAGCGAAACAGGGCTCAGCCCCGTGCACGCAGATTCCTTTCTATTTCCCCATGACTGCCCCATTCGCCTCATCCCCCGCACATTTCCGCCCCAAAGCGCGCGTACCTACACCCTCAAGACCACAAACAAGGTGGCGATGATGGGTGTCCCAAGAGGCACATAGAGCCTGAAGGAAGAAGATGATGAAACGCGCACAGTTTATAGCCGGTCTGAGCATCGGCGCCATTGCACTGGCCTTTCCCGCAATGTCGGACGCCCCCAAGGCGCCGCCGATGGAACCGGTGAAAGTTCCTTATGAAAAGAATTGCGAGGACATGCAGATCACCGTCTACTTCTCCAATCAGGATGCTGCGCTGTCCTCCTATTCCATGCGCGCCCTGAACACGGCAGGCGATCAGCTGGCTGGCTGCACCATTACCGACATTCAGGCGACCATCATCTCCGCTGACGCGAGCAGCACCGGCCCTACCGCCCGCCTGTCTGAGGACCGCGCTGCCGTCGTTCTGGACGCCCTCACCGCGCGCGGCATCCGCCCGCAGGACATCCGCACAGATTTCGTGCCGGTCTCCGAAACCCGCCTGTCTGACACAATGGCGATGCCCATGGCGCGCCGTGTGGACCTGACGGTCAAGGCGAAAACCGGCTACGGCCTGTAAGGCCACCCAGATTTCCTCCCAGCGGTTTCGGGTTTGTCACCGCGTCCCGAAACCACCCTATGCCCCCGAATGGACTGCAGCCTGTTCGGGGGCTTCTTTATGTCCGCATGTTATTTCCCATGCCGCAATTCTTTCTTTTCCAGCGCGTGCCGCTAAAAGGTGCACAATAGCAGGGATGTGTGATTTACCCTGCCGTTAAAGCTATTTGGGAAAGACCTCATCTCCATGACAAAAGCCCGGCGCATTCTCGTCACCTCTGCCCTGCCCTACATCAACGGCGTCAAGCATCTCGGCAATCTCGCAGGCTCCATGCTGCCTGCGGATGTCTACTCCCGTATGATGCGCCTGATGGGCCATGAGGTGACCTATATCTGCGCCACGGACGAGCATGGCACACCGGCCGAACTCGCCGCGCAGGCTGCCGGCATCAGCGTCCAGGAATATTGTGATGAGCAGTATGAAATCCAGCGCAAGGCCGGAGAGGGCTTTAACCTGTCCTTCGACTGGTTCGGACGTACCTCCCGCCCGGCAAACCGCGAAGCCACGCAGCATTTCGCGCAAGCCCTGGAAGCCAATGGCCTGATCGAGGAGCGTACCTCCAAACAGGTCTACTCCATCGATGATGGCCGCTTCCTTCCGGACCGCTATGTCGAGGGCACTTGCCCGACCTGCGGCTTCGAGAAGGCGCGCGGCGACCAGTGCGACAATTGCGGACGTCTGCTGGACCCGGTTGATCTGATCGACCCGTATTCCTCTGTCTCTGGCAGCAAGAATATCGAAATCCGCGAGACCAACCATCTCTACCTGTTGCAGACCCAGATGCAGGACCGCATCCGCGAATGGGTCAACAGCAAGGGCAAGAACTGGCCGAACCTGGCAGTCTCCATTGCCAATAAATGGCTGGATGAGGGCCTGATTGCCCGTTCCATCACGCGAGACCTCAGCTGGGGCATCGACGTGACGGATGTAGACGGCAATCCCCGCCCCGGCTTTGAAGAGAAAGTCTTCTATGTCTGGTTCGATGCACCGATCGGCTACATCTCCGCGACGCAGGAATGGGCCGAGGCAACCGGCGGCGACTGGGAAGCGCTATGGCGCACCGACAAGGGCGCGGACGAAACCGAATACGTCCAGTTCATGGGCAAGGACAATGTCGCCTTCCACACAGTCAGCTTCCCCGTCACCCTGCTCGGCTCAGGCGAGCCATGGAAAACAGTCGACAAGCTGAAGGCCTTCAACTGGGTCACCTGGTATGGCGGCAAGTTCTCCACTTCCAACAAGCGCGGCGTCTTCATGGACCAGGCTCTGTCGCTGCTGCCGGCGGATTACTGGCGCTGGTATCTGATCGCGAATGCGCCGGAAGGCTCTGACGCGGCCTTCACCTGGGAAGGCTTCCAGAGCGCAGTGAACTCAGATCTTGCGAATGTGCTCGGCAATTTCGTGAACCGGATCACCAAATACACGGCCTCAAAATTCGACGGCAAGGTTCCGGATACCGGCACAGCGGGCGACGCTGAATCCTGGATGGTCGCGGAGCTGAAAGAGCGCCTGCCGCGCCTGATCGAGCATTATGAGGCCATGGAGTTCCGCAAGGCCGCCGCAGAGACGCGCGCCATCTGGGCCGCCGGCAATGAGTATCTCACCAAGGCTGAGCCCTGGGTGAAGTACAAAACCGATGTCGATGCGGCCGCCATCGGCGTGCGCACCGGGCTAAACCTTGCGGCCCTGTTCGGCATCATCGCGCAACCGATCATCCCGGACGCGGGCAAGAAGATTCTCGATGCCCTCGGCATTCCGGAAGACAAGCGCAGCTTCCAGTTCGGTGATATCCAGGCCCTGCTGGACGCCCTGCCGCATGGCCACGAGATCAGCCCGCCGGACGTCCTGTTCCAGAAGATAGAGGATTCCCAGGTCGAAGAATGGGCCGAACAGTTCGGCGGCGGCGATCAGGCCTGACGCTGCAACACCACGCAGAGATTGTTGGCCGGCATTTCGATGACCTGCTGCAGTCTCAGCCCTACTTCTTCCGCCAGCGGAACGATCTGCTGATCCAGATCCCGCACGCCCCAGCGCGGATCACGCGATTTCAGATTGGCGCTGAATTCCGCATTGGACGGCGCAATCTCTCCATGACGCGCGAACGGTCCGTAGAGAAATAGTTTACCCTTGGGTTTCAGCAGGCGTCCGGCCCCGCCGATCAGCCCCAGCGCAACCTCAAAAGGCGCAATGTGGATCATGTTCATCGACACGATCACATCCCAATGGCCCGGATACTCAACCGGGCCCCATGAATGGGCCGAGGCATCGACGGTGTAGGGACCATGCAGCCGCTCATGCGGGGCTGCTCGCCGCCACGCGGCCTGACTCTCACGGCTCGCCGCATCAATGTCGGAATATGTCCAGTTCAACGGCGGCAGGGCTTCCGTCAGGAAGGCGCCATGTTCGCCAGTGCCGGAGGCAATCTCCAGCACCTGCCCTGTCTCGCCGACATGCTCGCGGAAAACCTCTAGGATCGGCTCACGATTGCGCGCGACAGAAGGCGAATAGCGCCGGCCATCCTCCGCTTGATCGCGCGCTTCCATAGCGACCGGCTTGCCGTCGTTGGTCTTTTGAAAGGTCTTGTCGGAATCGTCGCTCACTGCGAGGTCTCGAACGCATACATTTCCGTGCTTACGACAGACTGGCCGAGCTGATTGTAGCGTGGGCCGACGGCCTTCTCCGGCAGGAAGTGCGCATCCAGACGCGCAACCATTTCGTCCGACAGCTGAATGCTGCCTGCCTTCCAGTTTTCTTCAAGGTGCTGAAGGCTGGTCGTGCCGGGGATCGGGATGACATTCCCGCCCTTGGCCAGCGTCCAGGCGAGCGCGAGCTGCGCCACGCTGCACCCCACATCGCTGGCGCAGACGCGGGCCTCTTCCAACAGCGGCAGATTGCCGGAATAGTTCTCCGGAAAGAAGCGCGGGAAGATCGTGCCGCGCAGATCGCTCTCATGGAAGCTGGACGGGTCCACAGGCGGATCGGCCAGGAAGCCCCGCCCGACAGGTGAGAACGCGACCAGCGCCACGCCCAGCTCCTCACACGCCGCCTTGATGGCGATCTCGGGATTGCGCACCCAGAGGGAATACTCGCTCTGCATCGCGGCGATGGGGTGCACGGCATGGGCCCGGCGCAGATGCTCCTCTCCCATTTCAGACAGGCCGATCATGCGGATCTTGCCTTCCTGAACCAGCTCTGACAACGCGCCAACCGAGTCCTCGATTGGCACATTCGGATCTGGCCTGTGCATGTAATAGAGATCAATCACATCCGTCTGCAGACGTTTCAGGCTGGCCTCGCAGGCCGCCTTGATCACCTCCGGCCGGGCGTCCAGCGTGCGCTGACCATCCTTGAAGCCCAGCACGCACTTGCTGGCCAGGAAATACTCCTTGCGCCGATCTTTGAGGGCCTCGCCAATCAGTTCTTCACTGCGGCCAAAGCCGTACAGCGTGGCCGTATCCAGAAAGTCATAGCCCAGGTCCACCGCCCGCACGAGCAGGGCCTTGGCCTCGTCTTCCGGCAGGGGCGGGCCATAAGCATGCGTGATGTTCATGCAGCCGAGGCCTACCGGATAGACTTGGCTGTCTCCGATGCGTCGCTTGGATACCATCTGGACTTATCCTCTGGGTTTGAACTGCTCCCGCAGAACGGGCTTCAGGATCTTGCCGTTTGCATTGCGCGGCAGCGGCTCGTCCATGAAGTGGATTTCAACCGGCACCTTGAATGCAGCAAGATGTTTCGCAGCATGGTGGCGCAACTCTTCTTCCGTCACGGTCATGCCGGGCTTCAGTTGCACGACAGCGCCGACTTCTTCGCCGAGCACCTTGTGAGGAATACCGACAACCGCCGCGTCCATCACGGCTGGATGTTCGTAGAGTGCATTCTCCACCTCGATGCAGTAGACGTTCTCGCCGCCGCGGATCAGCATGTCCTTGGCGCGGTCGACCAGATAGAGGAAGCCCTCTTCATCCAGACGCGCAAGGTCTCCGGTCACAACCCAGCCATCGCGGAAAGTTTCGGCCGTCGCGTCCGGACGGTTCCAATATTTCTTGCAATTCATCGGGCCCTTACACCACAGCTCGCCCACTTCACCGGTCGGCACTTCATTGCCGTCCGGATCACAGATTTTCAGCACAACCGCCTTGGGCGGCGCGCCGGCACTGGACGGACGGTTCACATAATCCTCGCCAATGTTCAGCGTCGCCGTGGCGCAGGTCTCCGTCATGCCCCAGCCATTGCCGGGCGCAGCTTCCGGGAAGCGCTTCTTGATCGTGGAGACCAGTTCCGGCGCAGATGGCGCGCCGCCATAGGAAATGGCCTGAATGGAGGACAGGTCATATTTGTCCCGGTCCGGATGTTCCAGGATCTGCCAGGCAATGGTCGGCACGCCGCCCACAGCCGAAACCTTTTCCTTTTCGATGATCGGTAGCGCCTTGTCTGCGTCCCACTTGTACATGGAGACAATCTTGTCTCCGCGCAGGGCAGACGGCAGCAGGATGGCGAATGCGCCCGTCGCATGGAAGAACGGAATGGCCAGCAATGTAGCGCGGCGATCTTCCGGGTCCGGCTCTGGCGGGGCCTCTCCCTTGCGCAGGAACATGCGGGCCTGACACGTCATGGAATTGAACATGTTGGACACAACCGCCCGGTGGGTTGCGAGCGCCCCTTTCGGTTTTCCCGTGGTGCCGGATGTATACATGATGGTGGCGCTGTCTTCCGGGCCCAGATCAGTTTCCGGCCAGCTGCCTTCCGGCAAATCCTTCCAGCTATTGGCATCACCGATATAATCTTCCAGAGAGCCAATCCGGGGGTCATTGTGCTCCTCATCGGAATCCCGGGCGATGATCATATGCTCCAGATGTGGCAGGTTATCCCAGTGCCCGCGCACGCGCTCAAAAATCTGCGGATCGACCACAGCAAGCTTCACCTCGGCGAAGGACAACCCGTATTCCAGCTCGTCACCGGTCCACCAGGAATTCATCGGTGTAGCAATCGCGCCGAGGCTGAGCGCCGCATAGAAGGCGACGGGCCATTGCGGATAGTTGCGCATCACGACGGCGATCCGGTCGCCCTTCTTGACGCCATAGGTATCGCGCATCACGGCGGCCAGGGCGCGGACGGCCTTTGCCATCGCCTTGAAGGTGACGCGCTCATCCTCGTAAACGATATAATCGCGGTCAGGGAACTGGGACTCGGCCAGTGCCAGGATAAACGGGATCGTCGGCGGCGCGTTCTTGTAGACCTTCATCTCGACGCCATCGATGACGGCATCTTCCAGTTCGAGCGGAGAGCCCGGCCCCGCCAGCATTTCATTGGCTTGGGCAATCGACATGGCGGGCCAGTTTGGCAAAGTATCGGCGGGCATGGGTTTCCTCTGATTGTATGTTTCCTACACACAATCACGCCACGGCTGAGGAATGAAGACAAAACTCGGTGATCAGCGGCGAATTTTCAGCAAAATGGCACTGCCTGCGACAGAATGGCCCCTGAACCGCTGCACTTGCAGGGATTCAGGGGCCATATTTTGCAAAATCTGTAAGAGAAAAAGACGCTCGGCTCTTATTTCCCAAAATCGCAGAATCGCAGCGTGCGCTCAGTGCCATCCGGCTCGATGGCGTCATACTCACGGCCGGTCAGCTCATCGCCTTCGCAGAGATAGCCGATCTGGTACATGGCCACCAATGTGTCGTTGTCTGGCGTCAAATTGCTCTGGATCATCAGGTCGATTGCTTCCTCATGCTGGCCCAATTCCATCAGGATGTTGAACTTCTCCTGACGTGTGGTTTCCGGCTGCACCAGTAGCGTGTTCAGAGACGTCGCCTTGCCGCGAGCAATGTCCAGCATCGGAACGGCGGCGGAATAGGCCTCGGTCTGCGGCAGGTCATTGATGATCTCTTCAAAGTCGCTGATCGCACCCATCAGGTCATAGCCCTGTTCGCTGAAGCGAAGCTCGCCGCGGCGCAGCAGTGTTTCGGCCAGCTCTTCCCGGCTGAGGTCCGGATCGCCGGTCAGCTGGGTTAGCCGATCAATCGCCGTCTGGGTATTTCCTGCATCGACCAGTTGGTTCACCGTCTGCATCGCAAGGGCAAACTCATCAACGGGCTGGGTCACCGCAGGGGTCGCCGCGCTATCCGTCGTGGAGGGCGCAGTAGAACAGGCCGCCAGCACGAGGGCTGAGGCGGCAAGGACAAGGCCGGAACGAATCATAAGGGTGTCTCCATCAGGACTGGGCTGTGATCTTCCCCGTTCGTACAGAAACAAGCAGCGCGCGGACAGGGCCGTATTGTGGATTTTGTGTGACTTTTCAGCTTGTCAGCTCTTCTGCACACCAATCCATGCCATCAAGATCATCCCGGTCACCGGCAAATTGCTTCAACGGAGACTCGCTCGTCCCCGTCTGACAGATATAGCCTGCCTCGCGCAGGGTTTTCACCTGTTCGGGCGTCGGCGCCAGGCCGGACTTCTTGTAGCGCTCGACCGCCAGTTCGTGGTCACCCAGCACCCATGTGCCGTCAAACCACTGCGCCAGCGTCAGGAAGCGGTTCATGGAGGCTTCAATCGCGGCGACATCCTTCGTGGCGAATTCCAGCTCTGCTGTGGCATTGGGGGCCAGGGGTGAGTCAGGCGCCAGCGCCAGCATTGCCTTGAAGTCTTCCACGGCACCCCGCCGATCGTCCGCGCCCTGACGGCGCAGACTGCCGCGATGGTACAGCGCTTCAGCGCGTTGCGCATCTGTCAGGGAGGGTCTGGCCAGCAAATTCGTCAGGGACTGCTCGGCATCATAGGGATTGGTCTCCACTAACGCCTGAGCAATGACGGTTTCCGGCGGAGGGCCTGTATCCGTCGCTTCCGGCGCTGTGGCACATGCGGCCAGCAGCAAGGCCGCCGCCGCAACGGTTGAAAGAGAAATACATCGCATGGTGCGGCACATAAGACGTGTTCGCGCCCGGCCGCAAATTGCTTTTCAGTCAGAAACTCAGGCGCTGGCCAGCCGGTTGATCTCTGCGATGTCGCCCCGGCCCAAAGCCTCAATGGCGCGGGCGGCAATGTGACGGGCGTTGAGGCCGGCTGCCTCATACATCATGTAAGGCGTATCCTGATCCTGGAACACATCGGGCAGGGTCATCGGGCGTATCTTCAGGCCCTTGTCCAGCGCGCCCGCCTTGGCCAGATGCTCCAGCACAAAGCTGCCAAAGCCGCCTGTGGCACCCTCTTCAATCGTGATCAGCACTTCATGCTCGCGCGCCAGCCGCTCGACCAGATCGGCGTCCAGCGGCTTGGCAAAGCGCGCATCCGCCACCGTCGCAGACAGGCCCTGCGCGGCCAGCAGGTCAGCGGCCTTCTCGGCCTCTGCCAGGCGTGTGCCATAGGACAGGATGGCAATCGTCGTGCCTTCGCGCATGATGCGGCCCTTGCCGATTTCCAGCGGCTGCGGGTTTTCCGGAATTTCGATGCCGATGCCCTCACCGCGCGGATAGCGGAAAGCGGACGGCCCATCGTCAATCTGTGTGGCGGTCACCACCATACGCGCAAGATCGGCCTCATCAGCTGCCGCCATGCAGATCATGCCCGGCAGCGCGCCGAGATAGCCAATATCAAAACTGCCGGCATGGGTCGCACCATCTGCGCCAACCAGACCAGCGCGGTCGATGGCAAAGCGCACAGGTAGCTTCTGGATCGCTACATCATGGACAACCTGGTCATAGCCGCGCTGCAGGAAAGTGGAATAGATCGCCGCGAAGGGACGCATTCCATCGGCTGCCAGACCGGCAGCAAACGTCACCGCATGCTGTTCGGCAATGCCGACATCGAAATGACGCTCAGGGAATTGCTTGGCAAATACATCGGTTGAGGTGCCGGACGGCATCGCCGCCGTGATCGCGCAGATCTTGTCATCCGTCTCGGCCAGCTTGGCCAGCGTCTGACCAAAGACTTTCTGATAGGCCAGCGCTTTCGGCTTCGGCTTGGACTGCTCCCCCGTAATCACGGAGAATTTCGAGACGCCGTGATACTTGTCCGCGGAATTCTCGGCGGGGGCATAGCCCTTACCCTTCTGCGTGACGGCGTGGATCAGGATCGGGCCTTCCCGCATCGCCTTCACATTCTCAAGGATCGGGATCAGCGTATCCAGGTCATGCCCGTCAATCGGACCGACATAGTAAAAGCCCAGCTCCTCGAACATCGTCCCGCCCATAGCAAAGCCGCGCAGATATTCCTCCGCGCGCCGCGCCGGGCTTTCCAGCCCCATTGGCGAAACCATCTTCTTGGCAATCCTGCGCAGCCCCCGATAAGGCCGTGAGGAGACGAGCTTTGACAGGTGATTGCTCATCGCGCCAACCGGCGGGGCAATTGACATATCATTGTCGTTCAGGATCACGATCAGGCGGGACTTGTCAGCCCCGGCATTGTTCATCGCCTCATAGGCCATGCCGGCAGACATGGAGCCGTCGCCGATCACTGCGATGACATGATTATCGCCATTCTGCAGGTCCCGCGCCTTGGCAAAGCCATGGCCGGCAGAAATCGAGGTCGAGGCATGTGCTGCGCCAAACGGATCATATTCGCTTTCGGCGCGCTTGGTGAAGCCGGACAGACCGCCAGGCTGGCGCAGCGTACGCATCTGGTCCTTGCGTCCCGTCAGGATCTTGTGCGGATAACACTGGTGGCCAACGTCAAAGATCAGCTTGTCCGCCGGGGCGTCGAACACAGAGTGGATGGCCACGGTCAGCTCGACCACACCAAGGCCTGAACCAAGGTGCCCGCCGGTCACAGACACGACGTCAATCACTTCATTGCGGACTTCGTCGGCAATTTGCTTGAGCTCCGCCCGCGAGCGACCTTTCAGGTCGTCCGGCGTGTTGATCGCATCCAGCAAGCGGTTCGGTCGTGTCTCGGTCATATTTTTTCTGGACCTTTTGTTTCGGTCTTCTGACGTCCTGTTTAATGTGTTCTGTCGAGTACAAAATCGACCGATTGCAGCAGTATATGGGCCTTTTCGCGGAAAATTGCGAGGTGCTCCTTCGCTTGTGCAGCAAGAATGCGCACCCGCTGCCGCGCGCCGTCCACACCCATGATCGTCACAAAATTGGCTTTTCCGGCCTCTTCATCGGTCCGCAATGGCTTGCCGACCTTGTCCTCATGGCCTGTCGCATCCAGCAGATCATCGGCAATCTGATAGGCTAGGCCCAGATCATTGGAAAAGCCTGCCAGCGCGTTGCGCTCAGCTTCCCGCGCCCGGCCGATGATCGCGCCGGCCTCCGTGGCATAGGAGATCAGCGCGCCGGTCTTGAGGCGCTGCATGCGCGTGATCGTGTTAAGATCACGGGGGCTGTCGCTCTCCAGCATGTCGATCATCTGGCCGCCCACCATGCCGCGCGCGCCGGAAGAATCGGCCAGACGCTCGATCAGCAAGGTGCGGACCCCGGCATCATCATGGGTCTCGGTAGAGGCGAGGATCTTGAAGGCCAGTGTCAGCAGGGCGTCCCCGGCCAGCACCGCCGTCGCCTCATCAAAGGCCTTGTGCACGGTCGGCTGGCCGCGCCGGAAATCATCATCATCCATGCAGGGCAGATCATCGTGCACCAATGAGTAGCAGTGCACGCATTCCAGCGCTGCCGCTGCCCGCAGCAGGGTTTTCTCCGGCGCGTCGAACATCGCGCCGGTTTCCAGCAGGAAGAAAGGCCGCATCCGCTTGCCATTGGCCAGCGCGGCATGACGCATCGCGCGCATCAGATCAGCCTCGGGTCCACTCGCAGGCGGGATCAGCTGGTCCAGCGCAACCGTTACCTTGTCGGCAACTTCCTTCAGGCGCTGTTCGAAGTCGACAACGTCCGCCATGCGGGACCCCTCTCTAGTCGAAGCTGGCAGGTTCGGTGGTTGGCCCGTTGGCCCCCTGCACGATCTGCTCCACCTTCAACTCGGCGGACTTCAGGCGGGAATCGCAATGCGCTTTCAGAGCTGCGCCCCGTTCATAAATCGCGATGGATTTTTCCAGTTCGACTTCACCGGCTTCCAGCTGTCGCACAATGCCTTCGAGTTCGGCCAGGGCTTCCTCGAATGTCAGCTTGTCGACGGGTTTCTCTTTTGCGTCAGCCATGCCTCAGGTCTCGCTTCTCAGAATTTCAGATGACACTAGAGCCCCGGTCTGGGCTCCACAACCATTTGAAGGCGGGTTTCACCGATATTCGTAAACCCGGAAGCTCCAATAGCTGTCTCCGCCATCATAGGCGCATTTCCAGCCAAGCTTCTTTAGTTCCGGTCTCAGCATGCGGTTAAACCAGCCATGAGCCGCCAGATAGACTTTCGTATCCTCTGAAGCATCATGCAATTTCTGCGCAGCCTCTGCGGCCCGCTGGCGAGCCGCCTTCACGCTTTCCCCGTCCAGCGCATGGCCGTTAAGCCAGGCAGCACGGGCCAGAATGTTCCATGTCTTCGGCAGATAGCGCACGCCCGGCAGCAGCGGCGGCGGCAGCGGCGCTTCATTGAACACAGCGTCATACTCCGCCTGCATGTGCGGCGCAGCGCTCGCAGCCGTCTGCTGCGCCCGCAGACGCGCGGAGGCAAACACCAGATCAGCGTCTGCAACAGCCTTTTTCAGATCTTCCGGGGCAACCTGACCTTCAGCCAGGGCACCGGCCTCATACCGGTCCCACCAGTCACGATACTCGCGCCAGTTCAGGCGCGGGCCAGCTGTGCGGTCCAGGGCCGGGCGGCCATGACGCGATACAATGATCGGCCCGCGTTTCCGGTCTGTCGATGTCGGGTCTGGCATCGCCATTAAATCGTATACTCGTTCCTGCGGAGACCCGCGCGTAAAACTCAAGCAATTGCCCTAACGGGGTTGCCCCGGCACGGCAAGGCACCTTTCAACTCAGACATGTGCCCGCTTGTGGGCTGGAGCAGCGATCAGAGGCCCTTCCAGACCCTCTTCGCACACTTCTCATCATCCTGCAGTTTGCAGGAATAGAAGCTCATCAACACCGTATCTGCCCGCCCGATCAGATGATCCAGCGGCACAAAGCCGATCGATGCCTCTTCTGCAGGCACGCGCAGCGGGCATCCGGCCCGGTCGACGACACCATTCTCTGCAGGGCAGTGTCCGCTCGGGAAGCGGCTGTCGAGGGAATTGTCGCGATTATCGCCCATCATGAAGACATAGCCTTCAGGCACGACGAACAGGTCTGTATTGTCGCCCCAGTCGCCCTTGTTGCCGCGATAGGTGGCCCAGCTCTTGTCGCCAATTGTCTCGCGCCATTCAAAGGCCGTGCGCAGGATGTTCGTTCCATGCGGCGTGTAGCGCACCTTGCGCACCAGTTCGCTGTCGACCGGTTCGCCATTCAGATACAGCTGCTCGCCAATCATCTGCACCGTATCGCCCGGCAGGCCGATCAGGCGCTTGATCATGACGCGGCCCGTATGCGGGTGTTCGAACACAATGACATCGCCATGCTTCGGCATCCGGGCAAAGACCCGGCCCGATGGCAGCGGGATGAAGCGCCCCAGCGAGAAAGGCAGCGAATAACGGTCATAGCCATAGGCAAACTTGGTCACCGCCACGCGGTCCGTCACCTGCAACGTCGGCACCATACTCTCGGAGGGAATCACCCGCTGTTCATAAAACAGGCCCGTGAACAGCATGAACGCCGGCACGAAGAAGGCCAGCGTCATCGCCCATTCCCTCAGCTCCCGCTTCAGTTTGCTGCCGAGAGTCAGGTCTTCTTCCGCCTCGTCCTGCGTGGCGGTGCTGCCATCTGATGTCATCGGAACCTCGTCTCTCGTCGTCGCAACGTGCGTCCTGTTTAGACGATAGGTGCCATGATTGCGAAGGTGTAAACTGCCCGCATGCTGTAAAAGCCTCGCAAAGGCCACGTAAGACAGGTCAGGCCAAGTGGTAGAGGTCCACGCCGTGCTCGTCCTGGCTGACCCGCACATCCCCGCGATGGATCAGGTAATTCAGGTGCGCCAGCGCCTCGCCCGTGGCCATATGGATGACATCATCCCCGATGGCCCGGGCGAACATCGTAGTGAACGTATCCGTCACCTTCATCGGCCCGCGCGCCAGTTTGGCCTTCAGCCGCTCCAGCGTCACAAAATGCCCGTCGATCAGATGCTGCAGCCTGTGATGCGCGCCGCGGAACGGCTCATTATGCGCAGGCAAAACCAGCACATCTTCCGGCAGGCGGCGCTTCAGCGTCTCACAGCTTTCGATCCAGTCATCCAGCGGGTCGGCCTTCGGCTCGGTCGGGTGGACGGAGACATTGGAGGAAATGCGCGGCAACAGCTGGTCGCCTGAAATGACGATATTCAGCTCAGCGCAGTAAAGACAGGCATGTTCCGGCGAGTGACCACTTCCGGTGATCACTTCCCAGCTTTTCCCGCCCATCTCAAACGTGTCGCCATCCGAAAGCCGGAAGAAGGATTCAGGGATGCGCGTCACGCCCCGGCCGAAATTACCGAAGCGTTCCTTGTAGGTCTCCAGCTGCGCCTCGGACCATCCAGCACGGCGATAGAAGTCGACGCCCACCTCCGGCGCCTCGCGGCCTGTATCTGCGACCAACATTCGGCAGGTCGTGTATTCCAGCCGCGTCATCCACAGCTCGGCCCCGTATTTGTAGCAAAGCCAGCCCGCCGTGCCGACATGATCGGGGTGCATATGCGTGACGATCACGCGCTTCAGCGGCTTGTCCGGTGTGACCCGGTCCGCCAGCAGATTGCGCCAGGCCTCCCGCGTCTCGTCATAGGCGATGCCGGTGTCGACAATCGTCCACCCGTCACCATCATCGATCAGCCAGTTATTGATGAATTTGAGGGAGAAATTGAGCGGCATGGCCACCCATTCGATGCGCTCTGCAATCTGCACGCTTTTGCCGATTTCCGGCTCGGTCCGCCCGAAGGGGTAGTCCAGCCTGGGCCGTTTCGGCGGGGCAGTTTCAAATCCATCCATTGCAGAATGATACTTGCATCCATGACGCCGTCGAGCCGTACCGCAAGGTCAGGCTGCAGCCTCCAGGGCGGACAGAATATCTGCCACGATCTGCGGCACGGGACGATCTGCCTGGATGCGCACGGCATCCTCGGGCACCTGAAGTGACGCAAACTGGCTGTCCAACAGGCTGACCGGCATAAAATGATCCGGCCTGGCCGTAATCCGGCGCGCCAGTTCATCGCGCGGCACATCCAGCATCACGAAATGGCAGCGACGGCCGCTCCCCTCTCTCAGCCCCGCCTGCACGTAGGGCGTCAGTGCAGAGCAGGCCAGTACGATTCGCGACTCCGGCATGGCAGCCGCCATCCGGCACATGCTGTCCACCCAACTCTCCCGATCCTCATCGGTCAGCGGCGTGCCGGCCGCCATCTTTGTCTTGTTGGCGGCAGAGTGATGTTCATCAGCCTCAATGAAAGGCCAACCCATTTGCCCCGCCAGCGCAGACGCTATGGACGTTTTTCCACTGCCGGCGACGCCCATGATGATGATCAGCTCTCTCACTTGATCGGCGTCCGCTTGCGCGGGCCCAGCTTGGTGCGCCTGAACTTCTCGCCTTTCAGCGGAGAGACTGTATTGTCGGGCTTGCCGTCTGAGCGCTCTGAGCGCTCCGGCTTGCCACCGAACTTGCCACCCGGTTTGCCCCCTGGCTTGCCGGAACGCGGGCCGCCTGGCCGGTCACCCCGCGCGGGGCGGTCGCCTCTGGGCGGTCCATCCCGGCGCTCGGCGCGTTCAGGCCGTCCCCGCTCAGGCCGCTCGCGATCTGGCCGGTCCTCATCCGGACGCGGCGTACGGGGCCGGGGCGCATCGCCCTTCAGCAGAGCCGCACGTTCCCGTCCGCCAATCGGGCGCCATTTGCCTTCCGGCAGTCCGGCCAGTTCCAGCGGCCCGATACGCGTGCGCATCAGATCCACCACGCGCAAATCCACCAGCTGGCACATCCGGCGGATCTGGCGGTTGCGCCCTTCCCGCAGGATGAATTTCAGTTCCTGCGGCTTAAGCTGCTCCACAATGGCAGGCTTCAGCTGGCGTCCGTCCAGTTCCAGCCCGTGGCGCAGTTTCGCCAGCTTTTCGGGCGTCACATCGCCCTTCACCTTGACGATGTATTCCTTGTCCAGCTCGCTTTCGGGGCCGATCACGGCCTTCGCCAGCACGCCATCCTCTGACATGATCAGCAGGCCGCGCGAATCCTTGTCGAGACGGCCAAGCGGCGCCAGTTTGTTGTAGCGGCCCGGAATGGCGCGTGCCTTGCCGGACAGGCTGTCCCGCGTGATCAGGCGCACGGCTGGAATTTCGCCCTCTTCCGGCGTGCCGGACACGACGCCCACCGGCTTGTGAAAGATCAGGGAGATCTGATTGTCCAGCTGCCGCCCGGCCTTGCCCGCCATGGTCAGCGTCTGCCCGGCCATGATCTTCTGACCGGCCACCGCCGTCTCGTCGTCAACCTTGACGAGGCCCTTCAGGATCAGGGCATCGGCCTCACGGCGAGAGCAAACGCCCTCTTCCGCGAGCCATTTGTTGATCCGGAGAGCTTCCGCGCCGGTATATGTCTTGGTCCAGCTCATCGGCGTACGCGCCTCCTGCACAATTGGCACCGTCATATCTGTGTGACCCTATGGTCGCAACATAGGGTCGACATTGCCAGACGATTCCGTCATAAGCCCGGCCCTTCAGAGACTGGACCTGCCTACCCCATGAGCGAGACAAAATCCTCCGCGCCCCTGCTGGCCTTTGCGCTGCTGATCCTCGGCACGACGCTGGGCATTGCCGGAACGGATCTGGTGCTGCCCGCCGTGCCGGATTTGCCGGAAACGCTCGGCGGATCGCAGGCGCTCGCGCAGTTCGTCCTGGCCGCTTTCGTGATGGGCACCTGTATCGGCCTGCTCGGCTTTGGAGAGCTGGGCGCGCATCTGGACCAGCGCACGCTGCTGATCGTCTCGCTTATCGCCTATGCGCTGATTTCGCTGGCCTGCATGGCCGCGCCCAGCCTGCCTGTTCTGGTCGGCCTGCGCTTCCTGCAGGGCCTGACAGGGTCCGCCGCCGCCGTTTTCGCACCGGGCATGATCCGCGTCATGTTCAGCCAGGAAAAGGCCGTCGGCGCCCTCGGCTTCATGGGCAGTGTGGAATCGCTGGTGCCAGCCCTCGCCCCGATCGCCGGCGTGTGGCTGCTGGTCGCCTTTGGCTGGAAGAGTTCGTTTCTGGTGATTGGCGTGCTCAGCCTGCTCGTCGCCCTGCTGATCGCGGCGCTGCGCCACCGCATGCCCGTGCCGCCCTCCACCCGCAGCGCAGGCAGCTATGTGCGCCACATGATGAACCCGGTTTATCTGCGCTACTGCCTCAGCCAGGCCTTCACGCTGGGCGGCCTGCTCATCTTTGTGTTCGGCGCCCCGGCCATGATCACCAAGGGCCTCGGTGGAGAGCTCAGCGACTTCATCATCATGCAGGTGACGGGCATCACCCTGTTCATCGTCGGATCGAACCTTGCCGGAAAGCTCGCCGAGCGCTTCGGGCAGGAGCGCATGATCCTGCTCGGCTCGCTGATCTCCGCCGGCGGGCTGGTCAGCATCCTGATCTACGCGCTGACCGGCGGGACAGAGCCACTGGCGCTCGCCCTCCTGTTCATTCCGGTCAATCTGGGTCTCGGCCTTCGCGGGCCTCCCGGCTTTTACCGCGCCGTGGTGGCTGCCCGCGGAGACGATGCCCGCGGGGCGGCTCTGGTGCTCGTCGCCATCCTGACGACAACAGCCGCTGGCACCGCCATCGCCGCGCCCTTTGTCACGCTCGGCATGGCACCGCTGGCCGCTGTCGCTTCAGCCGCATCCTGCGCGTCCGTACTGTGCCTGATCGCCCTGCCAAAGCTTGAGTTCTAAGACCTCTAGGCAATCCCGAAAAGCGCTTCGCTGTTGTCGAGGAAGCTGTCGCCACCCTGCGTGATGCCGGAAACGCGGCCCGGCGCGGTGGCCAGTACGGTCTCGGCAAAAAAGCCTGCCAGCGCCAGCTGACGTGTGCGGAAGCCGCCCTCTTCGCCGCGTGCAGAGACCGCCGCCTGCGTCAGGAAGTGACCGCCGATGACATCCCCGGCCAGTGCCAGATAGGCTGTCGCCCCGGCCAGTGCCTTGTCCTGGTCGCGCTGTTTCATGGCCTCCAGCATCCAGTCCGTGGCCTGACGAAGTGCCTCGGCGCCTTCTCTCAGGCGGTCAGCAATCTGAACCAGCTGCGGATCATTCGTCGCCCGCGCGCTCGCCGCCGTGGCCTCAACCTCTCCCAGCATCACGCGCATGGACTCGCCATTCGTGCCGGACAGTTTGCGGCCAACCAGATCAATCGCCTGAATGCCGTTCGTGCCTTCATAAATCGGTGCAATCCGCGCGTCGCGATAGAGCTGCGCAGCCAGCGTCTCGTTCATGAAACCCATGCCGCCATGGATCTGCACGCCCAGGCTCGCCACATCGACGCCCATATCGGTAGACCAGGCCTTGGCAATCGGCGTCAGCAGGTCTTCGCGCAACTTGGCCGATGCGTGTGTGCTCTCATCCGGCGCAGCTTCGGCAAGGTCTGCTGCCACACCGCAGGCATAGCAGATCGCCCGGGCCGCTGCGACGCGGGCGCGCATCGTCGTCAGTGTACGGCGCACATCGGCATGATGCAGGATCGGGGCCGGGCCATCGACGCCCTGCGCCTTGCCCTGTTTGCGTTCCTGCGCATAGTCGAATGCCGCCTGATAGGCCGCTTCGCCCACGGCGACACCTTCCAGGCCGACATTCAGGCGGGCCGAATTCATCATCGTGAACATGCAGGCCAGGCCCTTGTTCTCCTGACCAATCAGCCAGCCCGTCGCGTCTTCATATTCCATCACGCAGGTCGGGGAGGCATGAATGCCCATCTTCTTCTCAAGGCCGATGCATTTCACCCCATTGCGCGCGCCCAGGCCACCATCTTCCTTGACCAGGAATTTCGGCACCAGGAACAGCGATACACCGCGAGAGCCTGCAGGCGCATCTGGCAGGCGCGCCAGCACGAGGTGAATGATATTCTCGGCAACGTCATGATCACCCCAGGTGATGTAGATCTTCTGCCCGCTGATGGCATAGCTGCCGTCTTCCTGCGGCACAGCCTTTGTCTTCAGCGCGCCGACATCAGAGCCCGCCTGCGGCTCGGTCAGATTCATCGTGCCAGTCCAGGTGCCGGAGACCAGATTAGGCAGATAGGTCTGTTTCTGCTCGTCCGTGCCATGCGCCAGCAGCGCTTCAATCGCGCCAAAGCTGAGCATCGGGCACAGGCCAAACGCCATGTTCGCGGAGTGGAACATCTCCATCACGGCCAGCGCCAGGGCTTTCGGCAGGCCCTGCCCGCCCCATTCTTCCGGCGCGGACAGCCCCATCCAGCCACCATCGCGGAACTGGGCATAGGCCTCGGCAAAGCCGGGGGCCGCCTTCACGCCCTCATCTGTCAGCACTGCGCCATGAGCATCACCGGGCTGGTTCAGCGGCGCCAGAACATCCCGCGCCAGCTTGTTCGCCTCATCCAGAATCGGGGTGATCAGGTCCGGGTCATAATTCTCGAAAGCCTCAAGTCCCTGCAGTTTGGGCAGCCCGGCAACGGACTGAAGCGCAAACGCCATATCATCGAGCGGGGCATTATAGGCCATCTATTTCTCCCAGAATCCACATAAGTCATATCCACGCTAGCCCTTAGCGTGCCACTGGCATGTCGCCAACTGCGCCCTATAATCACCCCAGACGCAATACCACACCCTTCAGGAGACGATTTTTATGCGCAACATTCTGCTTTCCGCATCCGTACTGGCCCTTGCGGCCTGCGGTGCAGCCGAAACCACTGCTCCGGCACAATCCCAGGAAACCACAACCCAGGAAGCCCCGGCCACCACAACGGCTGAACCGACGGCTGCCCCGGCCGGAGAAACCGCTGAAGCCCCGGAAATGGGACCGGCTGGCACCTACAAGATGGACCCGACCCATACCTCCCTGATCTGGAAGGTGAACCATTTCGGCCTGTCCAACTACACGGCCCGTCTCAATTCGGTCGACGGCACGCTGGTTTTCAACCCCGATGACGCCTCCGCCACCTCCCTGGACGTGACCATCGACCCAACGTCCGTCGAGACCGACTATCCGGCAGACTTCAAGGCCGGCCACCCCGATTCGCCCTACGACTCGTTCGATCAGGAAATCAGCCAGAGCGAAGACTATTTCAATGCTGGCGAATTCCCGACCATCACGTTCAAGTCCACCGACGTGACAACCACCGGCCCGAACACCGGCACCGTCACCGGCGACCTGACCTTCCGGGACGTTACCAAGCCGGTCACGCTGGACGTCACCTATAACGGCACGACCACCTTCCCCTGGGCGCCCGATACGCCGAAAATCGGCTTCTCCGCCACGGGGTCGTTCAAGCGCTCCGACTATGGCCTCGACATCATGGTGCCGAATCTCGGTGATGATATCGAAATTGTGATCGAAACCGAGTTCGAACTGGCTGACGCAGCCTCCGAATAAGGGTATCTGACTCGCCATGCAGGCAGAATCTTCAAGATACACCATCGTCGCCATCATCCTTCACTGGGTGATGGCGGCCCTTCTTTTGTTCATGATCTGGCTCGGCTGGAACATGGATGACAATGAAGTGCGCTTCCAGTTGCACAAATCAATCGGCATCACGATCCTGTTTCTGACAGCCGTGCGTATCGTGTGGAGATGGCGCAATCCGCCGCCACCGCTGCCCGATGACATGCCGCCCCGCGAAAAGCTGGCCTCGCATCTGGTGCATATGGCGTTCTACTGGCTGATGGTGATTCTGCCGCTGGCAGGCTGGCTCCTGGTATCGACCTCGAAGTTCAAGGTGCCGACCGTGCTGTACGGCACGATCAGCTGGCCGCACCTTCCTGTACCGGGCTTCCTGCATTCCGACATCGCCCACGTGATTATCGAGAATATCCACTCGAAAGGCGCATGGGTGCTGATCGTCCTTCTGGGCCTGCACGTTGCAGGCGCGGTGAAGCATGAAATCGGTGCCGAGAAAGGCGTCGTCAAACGTATGGTTCCCGGCCTTCTTGGCAAGACAGACGGGCCCTGGCGCCCGGCCCGCGGCTATCCTGTCGCCTTCGGCTCTGCCATCATTCTGTTTGGCGCCATCGTGGCCATCCCGCTGATGGGCTCGGGCGGCTCAACCGCGCAAAGCTCTGAACCGACCCTCGCCGAAACAGGCATCCAGTCAAACTGGGACGTGAACTACGACACTTCCGAAATCCGCTTCACCGGCATTTATGACAAGAAGGAATTCACCGGCACCTTTGATGACTGGACCGCCGATGTCGCCTTCTATCCGGACGATCTCGCCAACTCAGACGTGCGCGTCACCGTGCGCACCGCGTCTGCAGATGCAGGCAAGAAGCTCTACAATGACAGTCTCAAGGGCGCCGAATGGTTCGACACGAACGCGCATCCGGACGCCAATATCCACCTGACCAATTTCCGCGAAACGGCTGATGGCTATGTCGCGGACGCAGAGATCAGCATCAAATCTATCATGCAAACCGTGCCGCTGAATTTCACGCTACAGATCGACGGCGACACCGCGACCCTGGATGGCTCTGCCGTGCTGAACCGCAAGGCGCTGGACCTTGGCCAGTCCTCAGACCCCTCCGGCAGCTGGGTTGGCCAGGATATCACCGTCACCGTGACCGGCACAGCGACCCGCAAATAGTGAGGCGCGCGCCTTCCGGGTCGTGCCTACTGGTGGTAAGCCCGGGCTCATGACTGCGCAGATTGTCCCCGTGCTGCCCCAGACGCTGGCCCTCGCCGCGGAAATCCTCCGCGAGGGCGGCCTCGTCGCCATGCCGACCGAGACTGTCTATGGCCTCGCCTGTGATGCCTCCAATCCGGACGCCGTCGCCCGCCTGTATGAGGCAAAGGGCCGTCCGCATTTCAATCCGCTGATCGCCCATGTTGCCGCCATGGACATGGCAAAGCAGGAAGCCGTGCTGTCGGAAGAGGCTGAAACCGTCGCGCGCCATTTCTGGCCAGGTCCGCTGACGCTGGTCCTGCCTCGCGCCGCCACTGGCAGTGTGTGTGATCTCGCCCGCGCAGGCCTGGACACAATCGGCATCCGCTATCCGCGCCACCCTGCGGCCCAGGGCCTGATCGCCGCCTTCGGCCAGCCCGTCGTCGCGCCGTCCGCCAACCGTTCCGGCCATGTCAGCCCCACCCGCGCCCAGCATGTGATGGAAGATCTGGGAGACCGGATCGACCTGATCATTGATGGCGGCCCCTGCGCCACCGGCATCGAATCCACCATCGTCTCGTTTGCAGGGGAGACACCCACCCTGCTGCGCACGGGCGGCATCGAAACTGCGGCCCTCAACGCAGCCGTCGGCGGTCGCCTCGCGCTGCATACGGATGACTCCATCGTCGCCCCCGGCCAGCTGAAAAGCCATTACGCCCCAGACGCGGCCCTGCGTCTCAATGCCGAGGCTCCGCAAGAGGGCGAAGCCTGGCTCGGCTTCGGCTCAAGCGTCCATACCGGCCTCAACCTCTCCCCGAATGGAGATCTCGCGGAGGCCGCCACAAAACTCTTCGCCATGCTGCGCGCCCTTGATGCGCGGTTTGACCGGATCGCCGTTGCCCCCATCCCGAATGAAGGCCTCGGTGAAGCGATTAATGACCGTCTCGCTCGCGCGGCCCATCGGGACTGACGCCATGCACCCTTCCCGCGTCTTCCATGAGCATGACCGGGCACTGCTGCTGGAAACTGCACGGCAGAATGCCTTCGCGCTCATCATCAGCAGTCTGAACAACCGCCCCGTCGCCGCGCATGCGCCTGTCCTGCTGGATGAGACTGGCGCTGACATTCACCTCCGCTTCCACCTTGCCAATGCCAACCCGGCAACCGAGGCGCTGAAACAGACAGGCCAGGCGCTTGTCGTCTTCACCGGCCCGCACGCCTATGTCTCGCCGGACTGGTACGGCCAGCCCGATCAGGTCGGCACCTGGAACTATATCTCTGTTGAGGCCGAAGGCCCGGCCACGCCGCTCACCGCAGACGCCACGACCCGCCTGCTGGACGATCTTTCCGCCGTGTACGAGGCCAAGCTCGCGCCCAAGCCCGCCTGGACACGGGACAAGATGGACCCCGCAAAGTTCACCCGCATGCTCACTGCCATTACCGGCTTCCAGCTGACGCCCACGCGCTTTGAAGGCATCCGCAAGCTGAACCAGAACAAACCCGAAGCCGCCCGCGCTGGCGTAATCTCCGCCCTGAACGAACAGGCCGATCCGCTCGGCCTCGCAATTGCCGACGAAATACATAAATTGAAACCATGACCCAGCTCAGCCAAGACTTCCTCTCCGCCGCCAAAGACATTCTCGGCCCGAAAGGGTGGAGCGAAGACCCGGAAGATCTCGCCAAGGTCGCCTCTCCCTGGCGCGGCACCTATCAGGGCGAAACACCCTTCCTCGCCAAACCGGAAACGACGGAGCAGACCGCCGCCCTCGTCAGACTGTGCAACCAGCACGGCGTCGCCATCACGCCCCAGGGCGGCAATACCGGCCTCGTCGATGCGGGCACCCCGCACGGTGAGATCTGTATTTCGATGCAGCGCATGACGGCCATCCGCTCGGTCGACGCGGTCAACAATTCCCTGGTGATCGAGGCCGGCGCGCCACTTGTCACGGCCCAGCAGGCCGCTGATGATGCGAAGCGCCTCTTCCCGCTCTCGCTCGGCTCGGAAGGTACCGCCACGATAGGCGGGCTGATCTCCACCAATGCCGGCGGCGTCGCCGTGCTGCGCTATGGCATGATGCGGGATCTGATCCTCGGCCTCGAAGTCGTGCTGCCGACGGGAGAGATCTGGAACGGCCTCTCCGGCCTGCGCAAGAACAATACCGGCTACGACCTGAAACACCTGTTCGCGGGCGCCGAAGGCACACTCGGCATCATCACCGCGGCGACCCTGAAACTGTTCCCGAAGGTACAGCGTGCCAGCGCCTGGGTCACCTGCGAGAGCGCCGGAGATGTCGTCACCCTGCTCGCCCTCGTGCGCGATCATGCGGGCGACACCGTCACCAGTTTCGAGATCATCCCCGCCAATGCCGTCGCCATGGTGCAGGCAGATGTTCCGGATACGCGCGATCCCTTGCCGTCAGACCTGCCTTGGCGCGTCCTGATCGAGGTCTCCATGTCGCGCGCCGAACATGCCCGCGAGGTGCTGGAAGAGGCGCTCGCTGCGGCCTATGAGGCAAAGCTGGTCAAGGATGCCGTCATCGCCGAAAGCGTCGCCCAGGCCGACAGCTTCTGGCACATCCGCGAGACCATTCCGCTCTCCAAGCGCGGCTATGGCACCGCCCTGAACCAGGACATCTCCGTGCCCGTCAGCCGCATTCCGGACTTTATCGACAGCTGCAATGCCGCCATCAAAGGCCTGATCCCCAGCGCGGAATTCGTCATCTTCGGCCATGTCGGCGACGGAAACCTCCATTACTCCGTCTGCGAACCAGCCGATGCGCGCGAGCATGTCCTCGCCGGTCAGCAATCGGCTGTCTTCCGCATCATCTATGATCAGGTGATGGATTTCGACGGCTCCATCAGCGCCGAACATGGCGTCGGCCGCCTGAAGCGGGACGAGCTGGAACGCATCCGCCCCAAAGCCGCAACAGAGACCATGCGCGCCATCAAACGCGCAATTGATCCGAACAATATCATGAACCCCCAGCGCGTGATCAGCACCTAGCGCAACTGGCGCAGCAGCCGACCGTCAAGATCCGCCACGCGATTGACGCCCAACAAGGCCAGCCCGCGCCGGACGTCCGCCGCCAATATATCCAGCGCGCGCGTCACGCCCACCTCGCCGCCTGCGGCCAGTCCGAACAGATAGGCCCGGCCCAGTGCCACGCTGTTGGCCCCGCGCGCGATCAGCTTCAGCACATGCGCGCCGCGGCGTACACCGCCATCGGCGATGATCTCCACGCCTGCGCCAACCGCCTCGCGGATTTCCGGCAACAGGTCTATGACGGGCACGGACGTATCAATCTGCCGCCCGCCATGGTTCGAGACCCACACCGTGCTGGCGCCACTGTCCACCGTGCGCCGTGCATCCTCTGCCGTGCTGAGGCCTTTGACGGCAAACGGCCCGCCCCATTCATTGATGAACCAATCAAGATCCTTCCAGCTCATCG
>Ga0070726_10001218_pt1 | contig 26894 bp, 23 predicted proteins | sample tdAd471_FD_67275 | JGI IMG/M metagenome (GOLD analysis project Ga0070726, IMG submission 67275) | Marine sediment microbial communities from the Atlantic coast under amendment with organic carbon and nitrate - tdAd47.1 | ecosystem: Environmental > Aquatic > Marine > Coastal > Sediment | place...
CAGCACCGTCCTGTCCGGTCTGTCCGAAGGGGCCGGTCTGGTTCTGGCGCCAAAATCCGAGGCGCAGATCAAACATGTGGAATTTGTGTCTCTGTCACCAGAGCGGGCCCTTGTGGTTCTGGTCACCGCCGATGGCCAGGTTGAAAACCGGGTATTCGCGCCGAAACCAGGAATGACGCCATCGGCCATGCGCGAGGCGGCGAATTTCTTGAACGCTGTCGGCCAGGGCCGGACCCTGTCAGACCTGGCGCGCGTCGTTGGCAGTGAAATCGAAAAGCAACGGGCCGAACTGGACGTTCTTGCCCAGCAAATGATTCAGGATGGTCTGGCGGTTTGGGACAATGAAGGTGACGCCCATGAGCGACTGATCGTGCGCGGCCAGTCAAATTTGCTGGAAAGTGAGGATGTCGCAAAGAACCTGGATCGCATTCGGACCCTGTTTGACGACCTTGAACGCAAGCGCGATCTCGTTCAGTTTCTAGAGCTGACCGAGGAAGGTGAGGGCGTGCGTGTTTTTATTGGCTCGGAGAACAAACTTTTTTCACTTTCCGGTAGCTCTTTGGTGGTTTCTCCTTATATGAATGCCGACCGTAAAATCATCGGTGCTGTTGGCGTCATCGGACCCACCCGGCTGAACTATGGCCGGATTGTTCCAATCGTCAATTACACCGCGCAATTGGTGGGCCGGCTTCTGTCGGACCGTATGTGAGGCAAATAAAAAATGTCAGATGACAAAGAAGATGACGTAAAGGTTTCGTTGGGCGAGGCGCCGTTTGACCCGGCGGAATTTGATGAAAAAGACCCCCTGTCATTGGATGCGGCGGATGAGGTTCAGACCGAGATCGACCTTTTGACGGCTGAACGCGACGACCTGAAAGAACGCCTGATGCGGGCGCTGGCCGATGCCGAGAATTCCCGAAAGCGGGGCGAGCGGGATCGCCGCGATGCCGAGGTTTATGGCGGGTCGAAACTGGCCCGCGATCTCTTGTCGGTATATGACAACATGTCTCGCGCGCTCGACACAGTAGACGATGCACAGCGGGACACCTCCAAAGCGCTGATTGAGGGGATCGAGCTAACCCTTCGGGAATTGCTGAACACATTTTCCAAGCACAAAATCGAACGGGTTGCTCCGGAGGTGGGTGAAAAATTCGATCCGCAAATTCATCAGGCGATGTTCGAAGCCCCCATGCCGGGAATTGAGGCAGGCAAAGTGATTCAGCTTATGGCTGAGGGCTTCGTAATCGGTGAGCGCTTGCTGCGCCCTGCCCATGTGGGCGTCAGCTCAACGCCGCCCAGCACGTAACGTGTAAATGGCGGCGCCGAGCATCATTAGGAAAATCGCACCCGGAACAATCAGGCCATAGTCAATCGCTGTGGCCTGACTTGCGACGCGATCCATCGCGGAGGTTCGGATCTCGGCGGGAGGATTCTCCGCCGAGATTGAAGGGGGTACGGTTTCGCCCGCATCCACGCCGGAAGCTATATCTTTCGTCTGAAGCCCGGATACCTTTTTGGGGTTATCCGATAGGGTTGCCGGGCGTTCTGACTTGGATTGGCTTGAGGTCACTCCGTCGTCGAAGTGACCAGATCCTTTCCCGACGTCACCAGGCCGTTTCCCAAAGACGCCAGCTCTTTCGTGGCGTCTGTGGCAAGGCTGGTCAGTTCATCCAGGGCAACACCGGCCATGGCTTCGTTGAACAGCGCGCCATAATTCGCAGGATCAATCATTTGCGAGTACATGCGGATGTCCATGATATGGGTATAGGCGCCCGGCTGCACCCAGTAAGCCATGGTCTGAGCGTCAACCAGAGGCGCATAGGTTGTCGGCTTCATCCACTTCACCCAAACGCTCGGGTTCATCATGTTGGCATAGGTTTCCGGTTTCAGGAACTGGCCCAGGGTTGCCGGGTTGGTGAAGGTCGCATGCACGTGCGAATGGGTGTCGGGCTTTACAAAACCCAGCCAGAAATCAGGATCGGCAGGGTTGATGGCGATCATCTTTTTGCCAACCATATGGTCGCCGGCGCCGTCATACCATGTGCTGGGGTCGATCGGGTTGGCGACACGAACGCCGGCAATGGTCCAAGCTTCCGCTTTGGCGGTGGTGTCAATTTCTGTGGTTTCAGCCGATGCGCCGCCCAATGCGACAACTGCAGTCAGGCCAAGTGCGAGAGCACGAAGTTTCATAATTTTTCTCCTATCAGGGTGCCGAGGGAAAACGGGTCCGGCAATAATTCGAAACGGTACAAGCCGATTCCACAGATTGGATAGCACACTCAAACACATTGCAATATTAGAATGTTTAAATGTGCGACACTCTGCCCGACCCCGCAAACAAAAAGGCGCGCCGGATGAACGGCGCGCCTAAAGATCAGAAAATGCCCCCGTCAGAAATCGCCCGTGGCGGCGGCTTCCATCATGATTTCAATGTTTTCCCGAACCTTCATCGCCCGCTCGCGAAGGTCATCCGGAATGCGGTTTGGGTTAGGACTGGAATCCAGCCAACGGATGTCCCAATCCAGTGTATAAAGCCAAATCTGGCCCTCGGCATCTTCGGCAATGGTAATCCGGCAGGGTACAAAGGCCCCAAATTCCAGCGAATAATCCAGGATCTTCCGCATCGTGATCAGATCGCAAAAGGAATGGAATTCCAGGCGCGGGCTTTCCGGGTCAAGGGATTCGCGCAAGATCACGTATGGCGTGTTGAAGCCCGTCGGACGCATATTCAGGTCAAAGGCTTTTGAGTTCAGCGACTCGATAACCTCATCGAAGCTGATGCCCGGCAGAACCTTTTTCTTTGCGACCATCATGTTCATCATGTCGCGCAACGAAAACGGGCTGGTCTGCATGACGGTCTGCATCATCTTCATCTTGGCCTCGGCCGAGATGGGCTCCATCATCATATTTTTTGGGTATTCTTCGGCAGGACGCGTGATCATGGTCGTGCCAGCGGGCACCCGTTTCGAAATTGGCGCATCGCCATGGAAATATGATTGGGCGTTGAACGCGCTGATCGCTTCTTCTTCGTCGACTTCCTGTGCGGCGGCACCCGATGCCGATACAGATGCGGTAATCGCAAAAGCCATCACAAATTTCTGGAACATTTTCCCCTCCTTATTACTTCTCGACCGGGGCACCTTTTCAGGTGCCCCTGGCCAGCGACGATCAATTGTCGCCTGTTGTTGGGGTAATGTTGAGATCGTTGAAGACGTTCATCATCGACATCATGGACGTCATCATGGTGATCATCATCGCCGGATCCATCATTTTCATCATGGAATCCATCATCTTGGGATCGGTCATCATGCCCATCCACTGAGTCATCATTTCAGGATCCATCATCTTGAACATCGAGGTCATCATGTCCGGGTCGGTCATGATCTTCATGAAATCACCCATCATTTCGGGATCCATGAATTTCATCATCGAAGTCATCATCTCGGGGTTGGTCATCATGCCCATCCAGCTGGTCATCGCCTCGGGGCTGAGAAAGCCCATCATCGAGGACATCCAGTCCATGTTGGTCATCATGCCCATCCATGAGGTCATTGCCTCGGGAGACATGAATTTCATCATCTGATTCATCATCGCCGGGTCCGTCATGATCTTCATGAACGGCTCCATCAGCGCCGGGTCGGCCAGCTTCACCATGGCGTTCATCATGTCTGGATTGGTCATCATCTTCATCCAGTTGCTGATCATGTCAGAATCGCCAAAGCTGAGCATGGCGTTGATGAAGTCGGGGTTCATCATGATGGTCATGAAGGGCTGAAAATACTCCGGGTTGGCGAAGCTCATCATTGCTTCCATCATCTCCGGATTGGCCATGACCTGCATCCAGCCGGTCATCATCTCCGGGTTCATCATCGAAACAAAGGATTTCGTGAAGTCCGGGTTCGTGAAGGATTTGGCAAAGTCAAAACCTTCGGCGCTGGCAGCCGGCGCAAGACCGAGTATCAGGGCTGTCGAGGCCGCGAGGACGAGCTTTTTGGAGGGGGAAAGTTTCACGGGTCAGTTCCTGTTCTATGTGTTGCAGTCCGAAACAAAGTCTAATGACATTCGCCGGAAAATCCAGAAAAGCGGACCACACGCCCGCACATCGTTGTATCACTATATTCGAAACTATGAATATGTAAAGTGTTCTGAAAAAGGGTGTGACAATCCATACCGGGTCAAACGCGGCGCCGTCTAGTCAGGCGTCATCAACCTTTTCAAATCATAAAGCGCTGTCAGAGCCTCAAGCGGGGACAATTCATCCGGGCGCAATTGTTGAAGCGCCTCTTCAACCCGCCCATGTTCCACTGGTGTCGGGGCCGCTGGAACCGGTTGCGCAGAAAAGAGCGGCAGGTCATCCACCAAGCTTTTGGCTTTTCCACCCCCTTCACGGTCAGCCCGTTCGAGTGAGTCCAAGACCGTCCGCGCACGGGCCACAACGCTTTCAGGTAAACCCGCAAGTTTAGCAACCTGAACACCGTAAGACCGATCGGCGCTACCCTCCCGAACCTCATGCAGGAAAATGACGTCACCCTCCCATTCTCGCACCGAAACCGTTGCATTCGAGAGGCCATCTAAACGTGAAGAAAGGTGGGTAAGTTCATGATAATGCGTCGCAAACAGAGCACGGCACCTATTTGTCTCATGGAGGTGCTCTAAAGTTGCCCAGGCGATGGAAAGACCATCATAAGTGGCTGTTCCACGCCCGATCTCGTCCAAAATCACCAGGGCATTTGCGTCCGCTTGATTGAGAATCGCGGCGGTTTCAACCATCTCGACCATGAATGTCGACCGGCCCCGCGCCAGGTCGTCCGAGGCCCCGACCCGGGAAAACAGCTGCGAGACGATGCCGATCTCAGCCCGGTCTGCCGGCACAAAACTGCCAATCTGGGCGAGCAGCGCGATCAAAGCATTCTGTCGCAGATAGGTCGATTTACCCGCCATGTTCGGGCCGGTCAAAAGCCAAATTCGTGCGGCTTCGGTCCCGTCCGGAGACAGATCGCTGTCATTGGCAACAAATGGCGCATCCCCTTGTCGGCGCAACGCGGCTTCAACCACGGGGTGGCGCCCTGCCTCGATCAGGAACCGGCGATCATTTGTGACGGCAGGCCGCGTCCAGCCAGATCCGATCGCCAGTTCGGCCAACGAGGACCAAAGATCAATCTCGGCCAAAGCACGCGCGGCTTGCCCAATAGCCACCGCGAAGTCCAGAATGGCGGCACGCAGCTTGCCGAAGATCTCTTTCTCCAATTCCAGCGCACGGGCCCCGGCGTTCAGGATCTTCGTCTCCATCCCCGAAAGCTCTACCGTCGTGAAACGCACGGCATTGGCGGTGGTTTGCCGGTGAATGAACGCATCGGACAAAGGCGGATTCATCATCTTTGTCGCATGGGTGGCTGGGGTTTCAATAAAATAGCCCAGCACATTGTTATGCTTGATCTTAAGCGCAGTGATCCCGGCAGCCTCTGCGTATTTCGACTGTAGCGAGGAAATCACCTTGCGGCCGTCATCCCGCAGTTTTCGGGCCTCATCCAGCTCGGCATGGTATCCGGGGCGGACAAACCCGCCATCGCGCAACAAAAGAGGCAGATCGTCGTTCAGCGCCGCGTCCAGCCGATCGCGCACCGTTTCAAAACCGGTCAATGTGCCGAGTGTGTCGGCCAAAAGCGTGGGCACCGTAGTGTCAGTGTGCATCGCCGCGATTTCCGATGCCTGGGACAGCCCTGTCCGGACGGAGCCAAGGTCGCGGGGTCCGCCACGCTCCAGCGCCAGCCGCGACAGGGCGCGGTCGATATCAGGGGTTTTTCGCAATGCCTGACGCAGCGTATCCTGAAGCCCCGGGGCCTCAACATAAAAGGCAACGGCGTCGAGCCGGCCCTCGATTGTCTCAACGTCAGTCGACGGCGAATGGATACGCTTTTCCAGCAGCCTGGCCCCCGGCCCGGTCGCGGTTTTGTCCATGACGGCTAAAAGCGACCCATCGCGGCCACCACCGATGGTGGTCGTCAGCTCCAGATTGCGCCGCGTGGCGCCGTCAATCTGCATGATACCATCGCGAAGTTCCCGCTCGGGACGCCTTAACAGGGGCAGTTTGCCTTTCTGGGTCAGCTCCAGATAATCAACAATTGCCCCGAGTGCCGCAAATTCCGGCAAGGAAAAGGCGCCAAACCCGTCCAAAGAGGCGACCTTATACAAGCCGGACAACCGATGCTGGGCCGAAGTCGAATCGAAACTTGCCCCCGCCAATGGTGTGAGCGCGACGCCCGCATCCTCGGCCAGCTCCCGAAGCGCACTTTCCATCCGGTCGGGCACCAAAAGCTCGCGTGGGGCAAGGCGGGCAAGTTGCGGGGCCAGGGCCACGCGGGGGCAGGGTTGGACAAAAAAATCGCCGGTCGAGACGTCTGCCCAGGCAAAAGCTGCTTCACCTCTTACATCAACAAAAGACGCTAAGTAGTTGTGTTTACGGGCATCAAGCAGAGAATCCTCGGTCAACGTTCCAGGCGTAACCAGCCGAACAACCTCCCGCCGGACGACAGATTTTGAGCCCCGTTTCTTCGCCTCGGCCGGGTCCTCCATCTGGTCACACACCGCAACCCGGAACCCTTTTCGGATCAGCGTCAGAAGATAATTTTCGGCAGAATGGGCCGGGACACCGCACATCGGGATATCCTGGCCGAGATGCTTGCCCCGCTTGGTCAGGGCAATATCCAATGCGGCGGCGGCCTGTACCGCGTCGTCAAAGAACATCTCGTAAAAGTCGCCCATCCGATAGAACAGGAGCGCGTCTGGCACGGTTTCCTTGATCTCAAGAAATTGCGCCATCATGGGCGTGACATTCGGGTTCGCGATATTCAAGGATCCCCTACTCCTCGATGGTCCCCCTTCCTACAAAAGCGGCGCGGGTGAGAAAAGCGAAAATGGCGCTGCTTGTGGTTGAGAAGGGCCTCAACCCCCCGTATGAAAGAGGTATTGCAGACAAGGGGCAAGAAATGGCCAGCAAGACCAAAGTCACCGACGAAGAGGCATTGGCCTATCATCTGGAGCCAAAGCCCGGAAAGATTGAAATCAACGCGTCGACCCCGATGACAACGCAGCGCGACCTGTCCTTGGCTTATTCTCCCGGTGTCGCCGTTCCTGTTCGGGCCATTGCCGAGAATCCCGAAAGCGCCTTTGACTACACCACGAAGGGCAATCTGGTTGCGGTGATTTCCAACGGGTCGGCCATTCTGGGGCTGGGAAATCTTGGCGCGCTGGCCTCAAAGCCGGTGATGGAGGGGAAGTCGGTTCTGTTCAAGCGTTTTGCCGATGTGAACTCCATCGACATTGAGTTGGACACCGAAGACCCAGAAGCCATCATCCAGGCGGTAAGCCTGATGGAGCCAACCTTTGGCGGCATCAATCTTGAGGACATCAAGGCGCCGGAATGTTTCATCATCGAACAGCGCCTGAAAGAGATAATGGATATCCCGGTCTTTCACGACGACCAGCATGGCACGGCTGTGATCTGTGCGGCGGGACTGATCAACGCGCTCCATTTGTCCAAAAAGAAGATTGAGGACTGCAAGATCGTACTGAACGGGGCCGGGGCCGCAGGGATCGCATGTATCGAATTGATCAAGGTGATGGGCGCCAAGCATGACAATTGCATCGTCTGCGATACCAAGGGTGTGATTTTTCAAGGCCGGACCGAAGGGATGAACCAGTGGAAGTCGGCCCATGCTGCAAAAACCGATGCGCGCTCACTGGAAGAGGCGATGGTTGACGCGGATGTGTTCCTTGGCGTCTCTGCCAAGGGTGCGGTCACCGCTGACATGGTGCAGTCGATGGCGCCGGATCCGGTTATCTTCGCCATGGCAAACCCTGACCCCGAGATCACCCCGGAAGAGGCGCATGAGATCCGTAGTGACGCCATTGTTGCGACCGGTCGTTCGGATTATCCGAACCAGGTGAATAACGTTCTTGGGTTTCCTTATCTGTTCCGAGGCGCGCTCGACATTCATGCGCGTGCGATCAACGATGAAATGAAGCTGGCCTGTGCCCGAGCGCTTGCCGAACTGGCCAGGCAGGATGTTCCGGACGAGGTCGCCATGGCCTATGGCACGAAAATGACCTTCGGGCGGGACTATATCATCCCGACACCGTTTGATCCGCGACTTATCCACGTTATCCCGCCGGCGGTGGCCCGCGCCGGGATGGATACCGGCGTTGCGCGGCGCCCGATCATTGACATGGATGCTTATGAATTGTCGCTGAAAGCGCGGCTTGATCCGACGGCCTCGATCCTGCAATCGCTCTATGTCCGGGCGCGCAACGCACAGGCCCGCATGGTGTTTGCCGAAGGGGACGATCTCCGCGTTTTGCGCGCCGCGGTGAATTATTCCCGCTCTGGTCTGGGTCAGGCGGTGGTTGTTGACCGCGAATCCAGTGTTCGCGAGAAACTGGAGGCTGCCGGGTTGGGCGATGCGATTGACGAGTTGGAAATCGTAAATGCGGCCAACACTCCGTATTTGGATGAGTATAAGGACTTCCTGTATCGGCGCTTGCAACGCAAAGGGTATGATCTGCAGGATTGCCATCGCTTGGCATCGCGGGACCGGCATGTCTTTGCCGCGTTGATGGTGGCTCATGATCACGCGGATGGCATGGTCACTGGTGCAACCCGAAAATCAGCGCATTGTCTTGAGCTGATCAACCATGTGTTCGACGCAAGCCCCTCGGATGGGACGGTCGGCGTAACCGCGGTCTTGAACAGGGGGCGGCTGGTCCTGATTGCGGACACCCTGGTTAGCGAATGGCCTGAAGAAGAAGATCTGGCCGATATCGCTGAGCGCGGAGCCGAGGTCGCGCGCGGGTTGGGCATGGATCCCCGTGTCGCCTTTGTCAGTTTTTCGAATTTCGGCTATCCGGTGTCTGAACGTGCTGAAAAAATGCATATCGCGCCAAAGATCCTGGATCAGCGCGGCGCCGACTTCGAGTATGATGGCGAGATGACCGTCGACGTGGCGCTGAATCCCGCCGTCAGGGCCCAGTACCCTTTCAGCCGTTTGACCGGGCCTGCCAATGTTTTGGTGGTGCCGGCGCGCCACTCGGCATCGATTTCCGTGAAATTGATGCAGGAAATGGCCGGAGCGACGGTGATCGGGCCGATTTTGACAGGATTAGAGAAATCTGTTCAGCTTTGCGCAACGACTTCGACAGAAACTGACATTCTGAACATGGCGGTGATGGCGGCCTGCAAGGTGGCGTAATGACAATATTTAATCTCGGTTCGATCAACGCGGACAATTTCTATGCCGTGCCACGACTTCCGGCGCCGGGGGAAACCATCGCGGCCACTGATTTCAGTTTTGGTCTGGGCGGCAAGGGCGCGAACCAGTCGATTGCGGCGGCAACCGGCGGGGCGGAGGTTGTTCATATCGGTGCGGTTGGCGAGGATGGCCATTGGGCAGTGGATCAACTGGCGAGTTTTGGGATCAGTATTGACCATATTGACGTTCTCGATATTCCGACTGGGCATGCCAATATCTGTGTCGATCCCGACGGCGAAAACTCGATCGTCATTTTCTCATCCGCGAATATCGCCCAATCAACCGGGAATATTCGCACCGCTTTGGCGGCGGCCACGGATCAGGACATCTGCATCCTCCAGAATGAGACGAACAATGTCGCCTATGCTGCTGAAATTGCGCGCAATCGCGGGATGCGGGTCATTTATTCCGCAGCACCATTTGACGTCGATGCGGTGGAAGAGGTTTTGCCTTTTGTCGATATGGTCGTGCTGAACACGGTCGAAGCCGAGCAATTGTCGACAGCGCTGGGCGTGACCCCGCAAAACCTGCCGGTGCCGGCGGTTTTGGTCACAATGGGCGCAGATGGCGCGATCTATCGTACTTCGGATGGTGAGGATTTCGTGCCAGCTTTTGAGGTGACGCCGGTCGATACAACCGGCGCCGGCGACACCTATCTAGGATTTTTCGCCGCCGGGTTGGATGCCGGAATGGACCATCGGGGCGCGATGCGCTTTGCCGCGGCGGGTGCCGCGATTCAAGTGACGCGGCACGGCACCGCCGACGCCATCCCAAGCCTGCCCGAAGTGAAGGAATTTCTGGAAACCCGCCTTGCGCCCAAAGCCCGGGCCGGCTGATCAGCCCGTCATGTCATCCCAGAAGGTTTTGACCTTGCTGAAGAAGTTTTGACCTTCAGGGTGATTGTCGCCGCCGAGCTCATCAAATTCACGCAAGAGTTCTTTTTGGCGCGCCGACAGGTTCACAGGGGTCTCAACCGCCAGCTCCAGGTACAAATCGCCTGCCGCGCCACCGCGCAAAGCCGGCATGCCTTTCCCGCGCAGACGCATCTGCTTGCCGGATTGGCTACCAGCGGGAATTTTCACCCGGCTACGGCCACCATCAATGGTCGGGGCCTCAATCTCACCGCCGAGGGCCGCGGCAGTGAAATTCACCGGAATCCGGCAATAAAGGTTCGGCCCATCGCGTTCAAATATCGCGTGGTTCTGAACCTCGATGAAAATATAGAGATCGCCGGGCGGCCCGCCGCGCAAGCCCGCCTCACCCTCACCGGACAGACGGATTCTTGTGCCAGTTTCAACGCCGGCAGGAATGTTGACTGAAAGCGAGCGGTCCTTTTGGACGCGTCCGGCACCGGCGCAGGACCCGCAAGGATTGTTGATGATCTGGCCGCGGCCGGAACAGGTAGGACAGGTCCGCTCAACCGTGAAAAAGCCCTGTTGTGCACGGACTTTGCCCATGCCGGAACAGGTCGGGCAATTTGATGGCTCTGCCCCGCCTTCGGCACCGGTTCCGTGACAGGATTCGCAGGCGACCGAGCTTTGAACCTGGATGGTCTTGTGTTGGCCCGAAAACGCCTCTTCCAGGGAAATTCGGAGGTTGTAACGCAGGTCCGACCCGCGTGACGCGCGTTGCCCGCCACCGCCGCGCCCCCCCATGAAGTCGCCGAAAAGATCTTCGAATACGTCGGAAAATGCGCTGGAAAACTCCGGTCCACCGCCGAACCCGCCACGCTGACCGCCTCCGCCGCCACCCATGCCACCTTCAAACGCTGCATGACCGAAGCGGTCATAGGCCGCCTTTTTTTCGGGGTCTTTCAGGACGTCATAGGCCTCGTTCACCTCTTTGAACTGGCTTTCGGAATCCGGATTGTCTTTGTTGCGATCCGGGTGCAGCTCCATCGCCTTTTTGCGATAGGCCTTCTTGATATCTGCATCAGCGGTGCCTTTGGCAACGCCGAGCACATCATAGAAATCACGTTTGGACATGGAGAACACCGAGCCTCAAAAGACCCGGCCCAAAATCGGGCCGGGACCTGTTTCGTATCAGACGCGCTTACTTGTTACGGTCGTCGTCAAGGTCTTCGAAATCGGCATCGACGATATCCTCGTCTACACCTGCCGGACCTTCATCCACCTCGGCTTCTTCGCCGGCCTCGGCTTGAGCCTTGTAGATGGCCTCACCCAGCTTCATCGCGGCTTCGGTCAAATCCTGGGTCAGCGACTTGATCTTGCCGACATCTTCGGATTCCAACGCCTCTTCCAGTGCTTTCATCGACAGTTCGATCACCTCAACCGTCGACGGATCGACCTTGTCGGAATGCTCTTCCAGCGATTTCTTGGTGCCATGGACCAACGATTCCGCCTGGTTCTTGGCTTCGACAAGTTCCTTGCGTTCCTTGTCAGCCTCGGCGTTCTCTTCGGCTTCCTGCACCATCTTTTCGATGTCTTCATCGCTCAGACCGCCCGAGGCCTGGATCGTGATGTTTTGCTCTTTGCCGGTGCCCTTGTCCTTGGCGCTGACCGACACGATGCCGTTGGCGTCGATATCGAATGTCACCTCGATCTGCGGCAAGCCGCGCGGTGCCGGGGGGATGTCTTCCAGGTTGAACTGGCCCAGCATTTTGTTGTCAGCGGCCATTTCCCGTTCGCCCTGGAACACCCGGATCGTAACGGCGTTCTGATTGTCCTCGGCGGTCGAGAATGTTTGTGACTTTTTCGTCGGGATGGTCGTGTTGCGGTCGATCAGACGGGTGAAGACGCCACCCAGCGTTTCGATCCCGAGGCTGAGCGGTGTGACATCCAGCAACACAACATCCTTGACGTCGCCTTGCAGAACACCGGCCTGAATTGCGGCACCAAGGGCAACCACCTCATCCGGGTTCACACCTTTATGCGGTTCTTTGCCGAAGAAGGCGGTTACTTCCTCGACCACTTTCGGCATCCGTGTCATCCCGCCAACCAGGACGATCTCATCAATGTCACCTTTGGAGAGACCGGCATCTTTCAGTGCGGCCTGACAGGGTTTCATTGTGCGTTTGATCAGGTCGGCGACCAGGCTTTCCAGTTTGGCGCGGGTCAGCTTCAGAACCATGTGCAGCGGCTGACCGCCATTGGGGTCCATCGAGATGAACGGCTGGTTTATTTCGGTCTGATTGGACGAGGACAATTCGATCTTCGCCTTTTCAGCCGCCTCTTTCAGCCGCTGAAGGGCCATCTTGTCCTTGGTCAGGTCGACGCCATTCTCTTTCTTGAACTCGGCCGCAAGATATTCGACGATCCGCATGTCGAAATCTTCGCCACCAAGGAAAGTATCGCCATTGGTCGATTTCACCTCAAACAGGCCATCGTCAATCTCCAGGATCGAGACGTCGAACGTGCCGCCCCCAAGGTCATAAACGGCAATGGTCTTTCCGCCTTCCTTGTCCAGGCCATAGGCCAGCGCGGCGGCGGTCGGTTCGTTGATGATACGCAGGACATCAAGGCCGGCGATCTTGCCGGCGTCTTTGGTCGCCTGGCGCTGGGCGTCATTGAAATAGGCGGGAACAGTGATCACCGCTTCGGTGACTTTTTCGCCAAGATAGGACTCGACGGTTTCCTTCATTTTGCCAAGCGTGAAGGCCGACACCTGCGATGGCGAATATTTCTCGCCCTTCACCTCGACCCAGGCGTCACCGTTCTGTCCTTCGACAATGTTGAACGGCACCATGGCCTTGTCTTTTTCAACGGTCGGGTCGGAATACCGGCGCCCGATCAGGCGTTTGATGGCAAACAGCGTGTTTTCCGGGTTGGTGACAGCCTGACGTTTGGCGGGCTGTCCGACGAGACGCTCATCATCTGTGATGGCAACAACTGACGGAGTGGTACGAGCGCCTTCGGCGTTTTCAACAACCTTCGGCTGCGACCCGTCCATGATTGCGACACAGGAGTTGGTCGTCCCGAGGTCAATACCAATAACTTTACCCATCGATAGAGTCCTTTCTTAGCGGCGATTATGAGATGACGGGCCCGCATTCGGCCCCCGCCATCTGATCCCAGCAGCACGAACCCTCACGGTCCGTCCGCGTTCGGGAGGTATATAGGTTCACGAAAATGTGCCTGCAATGGGCGCAAGGGGCAAAAATGCCGGAAAAAGTCAGGGAATTTGGTGATTTTTTTCTGGGATTTGCGCAATATCCCAGTGAAACAGGGGGCCGGGCGATGGTGACCGCAATTGAAACCAGGGGGTTCAGGATTTTCCCCGGCTATCTAAACCACGCGCGCCAGAAGGATCTGACGGAGGTGTTGCGCCACGTGGCGGCACGCGCGCCGCTGTTTTCGCCAGCGGTTTCGTCGGGGAAAACGATGTCGGTTCGCATGACCTCGGCCGGGCGCCTCGGCTGGTATTCGGACCAGGATGGGTATCGTTACAGGGGCCGTCACCCCTCAGGCGCGGCCTGGCCGCCGATCCCAGAGGCTGTGGCTGGTATCTGGCGTGACCTTTGTCCCGACAGTCCGGCGCCGGATTGTTGTCTGGTGAACTTCTATTCCGCCGACGCGCGGATGGGGCTGCATCAGGATCGGGATGAGGCGGATTTCCAACATCCCGTTCTGTCGGTTTCCCTTGGGGATGACGCGTTGTTTCGAATGGGCGGAGCATCGCGCAGCGACCCCACGACATCGCATTGGTTGAAATCCGGTGATGTTGTTCTTTTGACCGGGTCGTCGCGGTTGGCTTTTCACGGGGTTGACCGAATTCGGTTCGGCTCATCACGACTGTTGCCCAAAGGGGGCCGGATCAATCTGACCCTTCGCGTCGTCGATTAGTTCAGCGACACAGAACAGCAACCAGAAACGACCTGCCGCCCGTCGCCGCTTAAGATCAGGTCGATCATATATCCAAAACTCTGGTCCGACATTCCATCGCTGCAAAGCGCCATTCGCACGAAGCCCACCGCGCGGATCGCGTCGTCGGCACGCGGCAATTGGATTGCCACCGCGGTATTGCCCCGGTTGGACGGTAGCGCGCTCCAATATCTCGGGTAGGTTACGGGCCCATCAGACAGCCCCATCGGCGACCAATCGGCCACAGCTTCACCGCCGGTGAAGGTCACGCTCCAAAACGGTTCAGTGCCATAGCAGGAAAGGGGGTCCGGCAGAGGGTCCGCCGGGGCACCTGCCCGCGCCAAGAACCGCATTGAGGCCCAACCATTGGTTCCGTCCGTATTGACCATGCCCCACCGGCCATCCGCAGTTGTGGCGACCACCTCAATATTGATCTGGTTATGGGCGAATGACCCAACACGTCGAAACTTTGCACCGGGCCCGGTGCGCACGTTCAATCGATCCGAGGCGCTGACCCCAACGACGTCATACAGGGCCGGCTCGATTTTTAGATTTCCGGGAAGATCGGTTTGCGCCACCGCGGGACCCGCAAGCGCCAGCGTTACTGCAAGACACAGAGATTTCAACATTTTTTCCACCCCGCTGACCAGCGCGGTTCAGCGACGGCTGTTCCAGCTGGCCGACGCATATTGCCGCGAGAAGAATTCACCCATCAACCCTACCACAAGTACGCCGAGCGAGAAATAGATCGGGTAGGTGATGCTGGTATAATGCGGGGAATAGTTGATGAACGCCGCCCCCCGCGCCTGATCAATCGTATGAAATAGCGGGTTCCAAGTAAAATACGGAAGCAGATAGCCCGGCAAGGTGTTGGCGACAAACATCTTGCCCGAGGCGATCATGTTGGCCCGCGTATAGATCATTGACCCGATTTGCGTGAAGCCCGGCGAAAACGGCTTCACCGCCAGAAAGATCAGGCCAATGGCCATCCCGCTGAACCAGGCCAGGAAGAAGGCCAGAAAAACGCCGCCCCAGTTAAAAACCTCGATTGGGCGAAAGACAACATGGACGACAAACAGAATGACCGCCGCCGACAGGATTTGCAGGTACAGGGTCGCCAGGGCCGATGAGGTGATGGACAAAAACGTGGTCATCGGCGCGTGTTTCATCATCGGTGAGGTCGGGCCTTCGGACCCGACAACCGCGCCGACGGTTTTCACATGGGTCAGGAACAGAAATATCCCGGACATCAGATACAGAAGGAAATCCCCCCGGATGGTGTTTCCGCGCATCCCGAACAATTCGAACATCAGAAAAAAAACAGCCAGGAAAACGGCGGACTGGAGAATCGCCTGAAGCAAGCCCCACAACGCGTTCGAGCTGGATTTTCGGACCACCCGTACCGTGGTGTGAAACAAGAGTTCGCCAAACCGGAAAAGGGCCCAAATGCCGGTGTTTCTGGTTTCGTATTGAAGCATGCCCGCCCCTCTCAGCCGGTTTCTCGTATTTTCTGCGCGGAAACCTTGCCGTTCAATTAAGCACGGATCATAAGTGGTGGAAGCGAATTGCACAAGAATTCTGAGATCGGAGCCGATGGATTACACAGCGATCGAGCAGGTTTTTCGTACGCTGGCCATTGCGGCCGGTGCGCGGATACTGGAGATTTACAACAGCGACACCTTCGAGGTGACGCTCAAGTCTGACCAAAGCCCGGTGACCGAAGCGGACGAGGCTGCGGACGCCCTGATTTCCGCGGGCTTGGCCGAAGCGTTTCCGGATATCCTTGTCGTCACCGAAGAACAGGCCGACAGCCATGTTCGCCGCGCAGAGCGGTTTATCATCGTCGATCCGCTGGACGGCACGAAGGAGTTTGTCAAACGGCGCGGCGATTTTACCGTGAATATTGCGCTTGTCGAACACGGAACCCCAGTCCGCGGCGTGGTTTTCGCCCCAGCAAAGGGACGGCTTTTTTACACGAACAGTGAAGGGCAAGCTGTTGAAGAAAAAGGCGATTTTAACTTAGTTAAAGCGGGGGCAAAGACACGCCTGGCAGTGTCCAGCCCCAACAACGACGCCCTTGTCGTCGTGGCGTCGAAATCTCATCGTGACCAGGCGACAGATGACTACATTCAGCGGTACAAAACCCGGGACTCCGCAAGTGCCGGGTCGTCTCTGAAATTCTGTCTTGTCGCGTCCGGCGAAGCCGACCTTTACCCACGGCTCGGCCGGACAATGGAATGGGATACCGCTGCTGGCCATGCAGTGCTTGCCGGTGCGGGCGGAAAAGTCGTTAGATTTGAAGATCATACGGCGTTGAGTTATGGAAAACCCGGCTATGAAAACCCGTTTTTCATCGCTTATGCGCCGGGCGTTGAATTGAAAAAGGGATAGAAGATGTCCGTGTTGATCGTAATCCCGGCGCGATACGCCTCAACCCGATATCCAGGCAAACCGCTTGTGGCGCTGCGCGGTGCCGGTGGGGTCGGAAAAACACTGATCCGGCGCAGCTGGGATGCGGCCATGGCAGCAAGCGGTGCCGATCGAGTTGTTGTCGCGACCGACGATGACAGAATATCCAATGAAGCCAAAGATTTTGGTGCCGAAGTTGTGATGACATCTCAGGATTGCGAAAATGGCACAGAGCGCTGTGCGGATGCTTTGAATAATATCAGGCAAGAGTTTGATATCGTGGTTAACTTGCAGGGGGACGCGCCACTGACGCCGGCTTGGTTTGTCGAAGATCTGATTGCAGCGATGGAAGCCAGTCCAGACGCGGATATCGCGACGCCGGTTCTTCGATGCGATGCCGAGGCATTGCGGGGATTCCTGGAAGACCGCAAAGCCGGCCGGGTTGGTGGCACAACCGCCGTGTTCGATCGAAACCACCACGCGCTGTATTTTTCCAAAGAGGTCATCCCCTATACCGGCGGCTCGTTTGAGGAAGGTGATGACATTCCGGTGTTTCACCATGTCGGGGTCTATGCCTATCGCCCGGATGCGCTGAGGGCCTATCCTTCTTGGCCAGTCGGCCCGTTGGAGCGGAACGAAGGGTTGGAACAACTCCGGTTTATGGAAAATGGCCGCAACGTCTTATGCGTTGAAGTTGATGGTCGGGGATGTGCTTTTTGGGAGCTGAACAATCCGGAAGATGTTCCAAGGATTGAAACCAAGCTGCGGGAACTGGGAATAGATTGATGGAAATCGCCTTTTTCGGTTAATTTTTTCCTAGGAATTGATGGCGTAACTGAAATTTGGGCACAGACGGGCGCAAATATGCCAAATTTGCTCCATAATGGTTACTTAATGAGGTATCCGGACATTCTGGACGTGGGTAGGGTATCATGACCAACAAAGTTACGAAGGCTATCTTTCCGGTTGCGGGCCTTGGCACGCGGTTTCTTCCCGCGACAAAATCCATCCCGAAAGAGATTATGACCTTGGTCGATCGACCGCTGATTCAATATGCGATCGACGAAGCACGGGCGGCCGGGATTCAGGAATTCATCTTCGTGACGTCGCGGGGCAAAGGCGCGCTGGAAGATTATTTTGATGCCGCGCCGCAGCTTGAATCGTCGCTTCGCAAAAAGGGTAAGACCGATCTTCTGAAGATCTTGCAGGATACGACCATGCCATCGGGCGAAATCGCCTATATCCGCCAGCGGGAGGCGCTGGGCCTCGGACATGCGGTTTGGTGCGCCCGCCGTCTGATCGGGGATGAGCCGTTTGCAGTTCTGTTGCCCGACGATATCATTGATTCAAACCGACCCTGCCTTCAGCAAATGGTCGAGGCGTATCAGGAAACCGGCGGTAATATGGTTGCCGCGATGGAGGTACCGCATCAGCAGGCCTCCTCCTATGGCCTGCTGGATGTAAAGGACGACATGGGGCGGATCCTTTCGGTCAAGGGGATGGTCGAAAAACCGAAGCTCGCCGACGCGCCGTCAAATATTGCTGTGATTGGCCGGTATATCCTGACGCCGAAAGTTTTGAATAATCTGAACTCGCAGCAAGAAGGCGCCGGCGGAGAGATACAGTTGACCGATGCCATCGCACGAGAAATCACCGAATCCGAGAATGTTTTTGGGTTTCGCTTTGAAGGTGAGCGGTATGATTGCGGCTCCAAGGCCGGGTATTTGAAGGCAACCGTCGCCCTGGCGTTACAACGCGACGAATTGCGGAGTGAGTTTTCCGAATATCTTGATACGTTACAGGCCAAACGACACGCGGCAGAGTAACAGCGGGCGGGGGCGATGCAGTCAGTTCTGGTAACCGGCGGCGCGGGCTATATCGGCTCTCACGCTTGTAAGGCATTGAAAAAACAGGGGTTTCAACCTGTTACTTTCGACAACCTGATCACCGGTTGGGCTGATGCGGTCAAGTTTGGTCCGTTTGAGCAGGGCGACCTTCTGGACGCGGCGCGCCTTGACGAGGTTTTTCAAAAATTTCGCCCCGTTGCCGTGATGCATTTCGCCGCTTTGTCCGATGTCGGCCAGTCGATGCGGGAACCGGCGCTTTACTGGCACAACAACGTGACTGGATCCCTGTCGCTGATCCAGGCGATGAACCGGGCGGGATGCAATCGCATGGTGTTTTCGTCGACCTGCGCCACCTATGGCGATCATGATGGCGTCACCCTGGATGAGGCTGTGTCGCAGCGCCCGATCAACGCATATGGTGCTTCAAAGCGTGCGATCGAGGATATGCTGGCGAACTTTTCGCAAAGCGATGGGTTGGACGCAGTGATTTTCCGCTATTTCAACGTGGCCGGGGCAGATCCCGAGGCCGAGATTGGCGAACACCACCGACCCGAAACCCATCTGGTGCCTCTGATTCTGGACGCAATCGCCGGAAACCGCCCGGCTTTGACGGTATTTGGCACAGACTACGACACGCCCGACGGCACCTGCATTCGGGATTATGTCCACGTCTCTGACCTGGTCGACGCACATTTGAAGGGGCTGTCCTGGCTTTTGGAGGGGCGCGGCAGTCGGGTGTTCAATCTTGGAACCGGGCGCGGGTTTTCAGTGAAAGAGGTAATCGACCAGGCTGGCATCGTGACAAACCGTGAAGTCCCGTTTGAATTGGGAACGCGTCGGCCGGGCGATTGCACAAAACTCGTCAGCGGCAGCACCCGTGCAGAAGAAGAGTTGGGATGGACGCCAAAACGCTCTACCATGCAGAAAATGATCGAAGACGCCTGGCGGTGGCATCAGACCGGGACATATAAAGGGTAACGCTTGGGCACAGGGTATCTGACACAGATCCGGCCATTCCTGAAACCGGAACGGCTGGCTGATCGAATTTCCGACCTCTGGCTGGCGTACCGGATGCGATTGAAACGGCGGCGGTTCTTGCTGCGTGCGTTTCGAAAACGGCGTGAGCTTACCGCGATATCGGATCGGCATAATATGATCCAAGAGGGCGACATCCTGGCCTTCGTAACCGTCCGAAATGAGATCGACCGACTACCCTATTTTCTGTCCCATTACCGCAAATTGGGGATTGCGCATTTTTTCATGGTCGACAATGGCAGCAACGATGGAACGACCGAGTATCTGGGCACCCAAACGGATGTTTCACTTTGGCATACCAGGGCCAGCTACAAACGCTCACGGTTCGGTGTCGACTGGCTGACCGGCCTCCAGATGCGGTATGGGCACGGTCATTGGTGCCTGACGGTTGATGCGGATGAAATACTTGTTTATCAAGATTTTGAAAGACGATCTTTAAGTGACGTCTCAAGATCTCTCGAGGCGGCGGGAAAAGACTCTTTCGCGGCGCTGATGCTGGATATGTACCCGAAATCCCATCTGTCAAAGGCAACGCATAAAGCCGGCCATGATCCGTTTTCGGATCTGTGCTGGTTTGACTCCGGCCCCTATCGTGTGACCATGCAGACGCGTTTGCGAAACCCCTGGGTGCAGGGTGGCGTGAGGGATCGTTTGTTTTTTCAGGGACAACCCGAACGGGCCCCGACCCTGAACAAGATCCCGTTCGTCAAATGGAACTGGCGCTATACCTATGTAAGCTCGACCCATTCGGCCCTGCCCCGACGATTAAACGATGCCTATGGCAAGGGGCGGGCCGAGGTTGAGACCGGCGTCCTTTTACATTCGAAATTCCTGAATTCGATCATCGACAAGTCCCGTGAAGAAAAGATGCGCCAGGAGCATTTTGCCAATTCCAAACTGTACGACGCCTATTATGACGGGCTGATCGAGGACCCGGTGTTGTGGACCGAAAACTCGGTTCGCTACGCTGGTTGGCGGCAGTTGATCGACCTTGGGCTGATGGCGGGTCAGCAGGACACTGATTGACCGATCCGCCACAGGTTGATCCATAAACCGACGCTCGGCCCAGATAAGGCACGAAACTCTTTACTTTCAGGGGTGTGTTGCCTAGTTTTCGAAGCAATGAATTCCTGAGCGGGCAGGTCGATTACAGGGATCGAAAACCAGAATGCGTAAACGGGCAATCCGGCCGGGATATACGGTCACCTTTTAGCGCGATATTCAGGTTTTACGGTTTTTCTGACCTGGCTGCATCGGGGATCGGGGGCAGTAACAGGTTCGAAGGCACCGATTTGGGTCTAGCCACATCATATCGCCTGCGCATGGAGCGTAAGCGCAAACGCGTGCGGTCACTGCGCAAGCAGCGAGAGTTGACGCCGGTCGTGAATCGAACGGCGTCGGTCGCGGCGTCGGATATTTTGTTGTTTTGCACCTTACGAAACGAAAAGGTGCGGCTGGCGTATTTCCTGGACTATTATCGGTCCCTTGGGGTCAATCACTTTTTCTTTGTCGACAACAATTCCGACGATGGCAGCGCGGAATACCTGGCCGGGCAGCCGGATGTATCGCTTTGGACAACGGATGCCAGTTACAAACGCGCCCGATTTGGGGTCGATTGGATCAACGCGCTGTTAAACCGATATGGCAATGGCCACTGGATTTTGCATGTCGATGTGGACGAGTTCTTTGTGTACCCGTTTTGCGATAGCCGTCCTCTTGCGGCCCTGACCGACTGGTTGGATATGTCAGGCACACGGTCATTTGGGGCGATGCTCTTGGATATGTATCCAAAGGCCCCGCTTGAGCAGACAGATTATGCCGAGGGCCAGAACCCGTTCGATGTGGCGGAATATTTCGACTCCGGCAACTACATGATTTCCCGGAACTGGAGATACTGGAACCTTTGGATCCAAGGGGGACCGCGTGCCCGCGCCTTCTTTGCCGACAAACCCGAAAATGCGCCTGCCCTGAACAAGATCCCGCTGGTCAAATGGTCCCGGGGCTATGTGTATATGAGCTCGACCCATATGCTGTTGCCACGCGGTCTGAACCTGACGTTCGATGAGGGGGGCGGAGAAAAACCCTCGGGCGTGTTGTTGCACGCAAAATTCCTGAACATGTTCCCGGAAAAGTCGCAGGAAGAATTGAAACGCAAACAGCATTATTCCAACTCGCGGGAATATCGTGCCTATGCCAAGGGGCTCGACCATCGCCCCAGCCTTTGGTGCCGATGGTCCGAGAAATATATCAATTGGCGCCAACTGGAAATTCTGGGCCTGATGTCCAAAGGCAATTGGGTCTGATGGGCGTCGGCTTCATCATATTGGCTCATCAGGCCTTGGGGCGGGTAGCGCAGGTTGCCGGTTATTGGGCGGGGGAGGGTCACCCGGTCGCGATCCATGTCGATGCGCGTACGCCCGCGGCGGAATATCTCGAACTGCAGGAGGCGTTGTCGGGTTGGAGCAATATCCGCTTCGCAGAACGGCGCGCCTGCGATTGGGGGAAATTCTCTATCGTGTCCGCGACCCAGGATTGCGCTGAGATCATGCTGGCCGAGTTTCCGGACGTGACCCATGTTTTTCTGGCCAGCGGGTCGTGTTTGCCGCTGCGCCCAGTGGAAGAATTGGACGCGTTCCTGGCCGCGCGGCCCGGCACCGATTTCATCGAATCGGTGACAACAGAAGAGGTCACCTGGACCGTCGGCGGGCTGGATCTCGAACGGTTCACGTTAAGGTTCCCGTTCAGCTGGAAAAAACATCGCAAACTGTTCGATCTTTATGTCGAGCTGCAACGAAAATTGAAAATCCGGCGCGAGATCCCCGAAGGTGTTGAGCCGCATATGGGCAGTCAATGGTGGTGCCTGACACGTGAAACGCTGGCGGCGATTCTGGGGGACCCGAATCGTCAGGCTTATGATCGGTATTTCCAGAAAGTGTGGATCCCTGACGAAAGCTATTTCCAGTCGTTGGTGCGCAAACATACCCGCGCCATCGAAAGCCGCTCATTGACGCTGGCGCGGTTCGATTTTCAAGGCAAGCCGCACATGTTTTATGACGATCACCAGTGGCTGCTACAGCGTTCGGAATGTTTTGTTGCGCGCAAGATCTGGCCTCAGGCAGATGGGCTGTACGACTATTTTCTTGGCAAGGGCCTGACCGAGCCACGCCGTGTTCAGCCCAGTGCGCGAAAGCTGGAAAAGGTGTTTCAACTGGCCAATGAGCGGCGGATCACAGGGCGCGAGGGGCTTGTGATGCAAAGCCGCTTTCCAACCCATCACCTGTGGATGTTGAAGAAAACCTGCGCTCCGTACAGTGTGTTTCACGGGTTTTCTGACCTGTTCCTGAATTTTGAAAGCTGGCTGGAAAAACGGACCGGCACGCGTGTTCACGGCCATCTGTTCTGCAAATCAGAAGTACGGTTTTCCGGGCGGCTGGACAGTTACAATGGATGTCTGTCCAATTCTGCCAAACTGCGCGACTACAATCCGGAGGCGTTTCTCGGAAACCTGATCTGGGCGACGCAGGGAGAACATCAGAGTTTTCAGTTTGGACCGGCTGACCGGCAGGCAATCAGGCGGTTTTTGACCGACGATCCGAACGCGAATATCAACGTGATTACAGGGGCTTGGGCGATCCCGTTGCTGCACTCGCCGCATGATTTTCGCCGAATTCGCCGGATCGCTGCGCGCCATCAGGCAATTGAATCGCAATTTGTCTCCGCGCTGAAAGACCGACATTGCCGGGCACGGGTTCAGATTTGGACCCTCGCGGAGTTTCTGGAAGAACCGATGCAATTTCTGCAAACAATTCTGGATGAACGGGATCCTGGCAACAGCCGCAGACTGACGGAGGCGCCGATCATGGCGGACCTTTCGGCATTTGGCCGGTTTGTCCAGAAATTGAAGAATGAGGGTATGAACCCCCATTCGGTGGGCGATTTCACGATCGAAGAACAACCGGCTGAGAAACGGGCGCCGGTTCAGCCCTATGTGGTCCGCTGATGGCGGGACGGTTTTCCAGTTTTATCGTTTTTGGTGAGATGCGGACCGGCTCGAACTTTCTTGAGGCGAGCATCAACCAGTTTGCCGATCTGCATTGTCACGGCGAGCTGTTCAATCCGGTCTTTGTTGGCGGTGCCAAGAAGGACAGCCTGTTCGGCATCAGTAAATCGGCGCGCGACAAGGACCCACTGGTGCTGATTGACGCGATCAAGGCGGCAGATCCGAAGGTTTTACCGGGATTTCGGTTTTTCAGTGACCATGACCCCCGTGTGTTCGAAGCCTGCCTGTCGGAGCCAAGCTGCGCCAAGGTGGTGCTGACGCGCAATCCGCTCGACTCTTATGTCTCACGGAAGATCGCGTCGGAAACCGGCCAGTGGAAGCTGACGAATGAAAAACATCGCAAGACGGCGAAGATCCAGTTTGATGCGATCGAGTTTGAGCGCAGTTGTGCACAGGCCCAGGCCTTTCAGATCGCGATTCTTCGCGGGCTGCAAACAACCGGACAGACCGCGTTTTACATCAATTACGACGATTTGAATGAAATTGACGTGATTAACGGCCTGGCCCGGTTCCTGGGCAGCCGGCATCAGGCCGACCATGTCAGTCTGTCACTGAAAAAACAGAACCCGAGCGCGCTGGAGGAGAAGGTCGAAAACCACGCTGAGATGGTTGAGGCGATCTCTCGAATGGATTTCATGAACCTGTCCCGGACACCAAATTTTGAGCCCCGTCGGGGTGCCGGTGTGCCCGGTTTTGTGGCGGGGCAGTCAGTGCCGGTGCTGATCCTGCCGATCAAAGGTGGTCCGTTTCGGTCGCTGATGGATTGGCTGGCTGCTCAGGATGGGTGCGCACCGGATGAGTTGCAGTCCGGAATGAATCAGCGCGATCTCAAGGCCTGGCGTCAGGTGCATCCGGAGTCCCATAGCGTGGCCGTTGTGCGGCATCCTCTGCTGCGCGCGCATGAGGTTTTTTGTCGATATATTCTCAATCCCAAAGCCGGCGCGTATCGCGATCAAAGGGCGGCGATAGACGACGGCTGGAAGCTGCGCCTGCCGAAAGCGGGGGCAAAGGCGCCGGGATATGACCTGGCGGCGCATCGCCAGGCATTCACCGGGTTTTTGCGGTTTCTGAAAGCAAATCTGTCCGGCCAGACAACGGTCAAGATCGATCCGGCATGGGCCAGTCAGGTGTCGGTTCTGGATGGTATGGCCGATGTTGCGACGCCGACCCTGATCTTGCGCGAAGGCGCGATGGTCGACGGTTTGGCAGCACTCGAAACCCTTGCTCAGTTACCACATCATCCGGTGCAGGCAGAGACGGACACCGGCCCATTCCACCTGCTTGACGTCTGGACCAAGGACATCGAAAAGCACGCGCGTGAGGCATATGCCCGCGACTATGCCCATTTCGGATTTACGGATTTTTCCAGTCAGGCAGCCTGATTGGCGGTTTCTTCGGTCAGGATCGAATAGATCGCCGAATCGTCGGCATTTGCCCGCAATTTGCCCCGAACGGTTGTCTCCCGCAGCAGCCGCGACACCGCCGCCAGCGCTTTCAGATGATCGACGCCGGAATCGGCCGGGGCCAAAAGGGCAAAGATCAGATCAACGGGTTGCTTGTCGACGGCCTCATAATCCATCGGCTTTTCGAACCGGCAGAACACACCGACGACATGGTCCAGCCCGTCCAGCCGGGCGTGGGGAATCGCGACCCCGTTTCCGACACCCGTCGGACCCAGGTTTTCGCGATCCTGCAGCGCGGAAAACGCGGAACTCGCGTCGACGCCATAGACATCCGCCGCACGCTCTGCCAGCTGCTGAAGCGCTCGCTTTTTGCTAATCTCTTTGCCGACGACCTTCACGGCCTCAGGTTTGAGGAGATCCTGCACACGCATTATCGCTTCCTTTCACCCCTTCTTGGGGCCTTTAGCGGCCATTTGTCGGGTCAATCCAGCCAATATTGCCGTCGTCCCGCCGGTATACCACGTTAATTCCGTCACTTTTGTCATTCTTGAACACAAGTACGGGGGCGTTGTTGAGTTCCATCTGCATCACGGCTTCGCCAACCGAAAGAGAGGGAACATTGGTTTCCATCTCGGCGACGATAATCGGTTGCAGGTCGTCCTCCTCCGCTCCGTCCGACTCTGTCTCAGATGCGGCGAGGATATAGGACGAAGCCAACAACGATTCAATGGGAGATTCCCGATCCCGGTGATGATCTTTCAGACGCCGCTTGTAGCGGCGCATTTGTTTCTCGATTTTCTCGCTGCATTTTCCGAATGCTTCGTAAATGTCAAAATCATGGGCTTTCGCCGCCGCGGTCAATCCGGTCGACAGATGAACCGTGGTTTCACAGACATACTCGGTTGCGTCTTTCGAAAAGATTACCGTGGCCCCGGTCGGGCGTTCGGCATATTTGCGAACCACCTCACCCAATTCAGTTTCCACATGCTGAGGAAGCGCGTCGCCAATTTCGATATGCACACCGGTGATTTTATACTGCATCAGGAATCCTTGATCTTGTTCATTATTTTCGTTGCATTAGGTGAATTAGCCAAGCCCCCCGCATAGCCGTACAGGGTCAAAGAGCGTGCTTTGATTTCTTGAAATTTGCAGAGGAAGGAATCTCTTGGCATTGCTGATATTTGGCTACATCGGTGGGGCGTCTGTCAATACCAGCGGCTGGGATCGGCGGGAAATTTCCGGTTTTGCGGTCGGGTCAGATGATACGGAAGTTCTCACCAAGATATACGCGGCGGACATTTTCGTCCTGCACGACCTCGTCGGAGGTGCCGCTCATCAAAACGTGACCTTCGTGCAAAATATAGGCGCGGTCGACGATTCCCAGGGTCTCGCGGACATTGTGATCGGTGATCAGCACCCCGATTCCACGATCCTTCAACTGCGCCACTAGACGGCGGATATCACCAACGGCAATCGGGTCAACGCCGGCAAATGGCTCATCCAGAAGGACATATTTCGGGTTGCTCGCAAGGCAGCGGGCGATTTCCACGCGACGGCGTTCGCCACCCGACAGAGACAGCGCCGGTGCGCGGCGAAGATGGGCAATGGAAAACTCACCCAGCAACTCTTCCAGCCGTTCGTGGCGTTTTGTCCTGTCGCGCACCCAATGTTCCAAAATCGCATTGATATTGTCTTCGACTGACAGGCCGCGGAAAATCGAGGCTTCCTGTGGCAAATACCCGATGCCAAGCCGCGCGCGTCGGTACATCTGCAAACTGGTGATGTCGCGGCCGTCAATGCTGACTGTGCCGGTCTCGGGGGTGATCAACCCGGCAATGGCATAGAAACTGGTGGTTTTTCCGGCTCCGTTCGGCCCCAGAAGGGCGACCACCTCGCCGCGCTGCAACTCCATCGAGACATCGTGCAACACACGCCGCCTCCGATAGGATTTGCCAATATTACTTGCCCGAAGTCCTGTGCTCCCTTCGGTGACCGACAGGTTCGGGTTGGTGGTC
>Ga0070726_10001220_pt1 | contig 26838 bp, 26 predicted proteins | sample tdAd471_FD_67275 | JGI IMG/M metagenome (GOLD analysis project Ga0070726, IMG submission 67275) | Marine sediment microbial communities from the Atlantic coast under amendment with organic carbon and nitrate - tdAd47.1 | ecosystem: Environmental > Aquatic > Marine > Coastal > Sediment | place...
TCACGCGAGATTTCCTGGTCTTCTTCGACTGGAACAGCGACGCGCTGACGCCGCAGGCGCAATCCATTCTTCGTCAGGCGTCGGACGCAGCGAAAAGCCTCAGCGGTGTGCGTGTTGTCGCGACCGGCCATGCCGATCGCTCGGGGCCGGCAACCTACAATGTCGGCCTGTCGCAACGGCGCGCCGACGCCGTGCGTGCGGAGCTGGTCCGTTTGGGCATTGCCGGCGGCGAGATTGCCACCGTGGCCAAGGGCGAAACTGATCCGCTGGTGGCGACGCCCGATGGTGTCCGCGAACCGCAGAACCGACGGGTCCAGATCGTCCTGAACTAGATTGTCCGAGAGTGCGCGCGGGGGCGTCTCCCCCGTCTGCGCATCGGGATGCCTAGCGAACGGTGGATCCGCTCGCGGCCTTCTGGACCGTACGAAGAACACCGGAATCGACCAGCCGCACGCGCCGTGAAAGGACGTCTGCGAATGTCCGTTTGGCGCTTTCGCAATAGGCCGACCGGGCACGATTGCTGCGGATGGACGCGTCATTCGCAAGCTTCGTGATGAAGCGATCGAGTGCGATCTGCCCACCGGCACCATGCGTGCGCGCAAACATCGACCGCAGGACCTGACCGTGGGACACGAGCTCGGTCTGAAACTCGATGACGACGGCGTTGTATTGGTTGCGCAAGCCACAGGACAGGGCTGCGACCATCATCTCGCTTTGAACCACGCGCGCACGAACCGCCGAGCGCTCGATCGGATTGCTGATATCCAGCGCCTGTGCACCATTGATAGGCGCCACGAACGTCACGCCTGCAGCACAAGCCGCCGTCGCCAAAAACGCACGTAATTTCAATGTCCGGCCCAGCGTCTTTCCCCATCCATCGACAACAAGGTTGCTCATAGAGCACCGAAATCGTTAACGGCACATTAGCGCCAAGATTCCATGCTGGCGAGCCGAATTAGGCCGCAATTTCGTGACCTTGCCTGTATGCGCGGGGGTCACCGGCCAGGCCGCACCGCCACGATAGTCCCGTCCGCGAGGCCATAGACCGCATAAACCGTCCCGCTGTCGTCGAGTATGGCGGGCCGCACCGCGGTGACAATCTTCTGGCCGTGGGCAAGCCCGTCAAATTCGCGGAACTTCCCTCCGGCGAAGGTGACAAACCGAATTGCGCTTCGTCGCGCGTCGGGTACTGCGATATCGGGGACACCGTCACCCGTCCAGTCATGGACCGCCGCCTGGGATTGTTCCCGGCTGCCGATGCCATGGTTCGAGAACCCCCGCGCGGCGTGGTCCTCGTGCAATTCGCGGTCGCGAAACTCATACAGACGCAGGGTACCGCCGATATGCGGAGTCTCGACGAAGGCCACCTCGAACCGCCCGTCACCATCGAAATCGGCGGCCCCCACCGGGTTCAGCCAGCGGTTCACGCGTCCGATTGCGGGCACCTCGGACAGGAACGCCACGTTGGCCCCTTCGAGACCGAACACGGCCAGCGCCGCGCCGGCATCGAGATAGGATTGAACGACAATGGCCTCGTCGCGCCCGTCATCGTCGAGATCGATCAGGCGCACCCGGCGATCCTCGAACACCGATCCCGCGTCCAGCTTGTAGCGCGCGATCCGGCCGTCGGCGCGTTCGAGCGCGAGCCCGCCCGCTTCGATTTCGTCGCCCAGAATGCCGTGGGCATAGCGTCCCGTCGGATCGGTTAACCATGCCCGGGCAATGTCACGCTCACCGACGGTGACCTCACCATCGTCGAGAATATCGTCGGGCCTGGGGCCGGATGTCTTCGATGGAATCGCACTTGTGGAGACCACCAACCGTCCGCCCTGCAGCCCGATCGTGTGTGTCCGGCCGTCAGCAGCACGCACGCCAACAAGCGAAGTTGGCTGGCCGATCCCGCCTTCAATACCGGGCAGACGTATGATCGAGTCGCCGTCCTGCAAACCCGACATCCGCAGCATCTCCGCCGCGCGGATCTCGGCGGAACCACCGAACAGCGCCGCCAGGGCCACCACCAGATATGCAGGGGCCCGGCGCGGCATCAGAAGTTCAGTGCCTTCGCCTGCACAACATTCGGTAGCGCGGCGACGGCCGCCAGAACATCGGCCGGAACCTCTTGGTCGACCTCAACCAGCGCGATCGCATCATCGCCCGCAGCCGTGCGGCCAAGCTGGAACGTCGCGATGTTCAGCCCCGCATCGCCGAGAACCGTGCCCAGATGGCCGATGAGGCCGGGCTTGTCCTCGTTGTTGACGTAGAGCATGTGGTGGCCGAGCTCCGCTTCCATCGGCACGCCCTTGACGTCCACCACCCGCGGCCGGTCGCCACCGAACAGCGTACCGGCAATGCTGCGGGTGTGGTTCTCGGTCACAACGGTCAGGCGCACGAGCGTCTGGTAGTCGCTTTCGCGTGCCGTGCGGACCTCCGACACGTCGATTCCGCGTTCCTGGGCCATGATAGGCGCATTGACCATGTTCACGCTGTCGAGCACGGGAGAAAGCAATCCTTTCAACGCCGCCGCACTGAGCGGCTTGGTGTTCAATTCTGCCGCATGTCCCTCATATTCGATGGTCACACTTTTGAGACTGGATTCGACGAGCTGTCCGGCGAAGCTGCCAAGCAGTTCGGCGAGCTTCATATACGGCATCAGCCGGGGCGCATCCTCGGCCGAGACCGAGGCCATGTTCAGCGCGTTCACGACGGCACCGGTCAGCAGATAATCGGCCATCTGCTCGGCAACCTGGATCGCGACATTGACCTGCGCCTCGGTCGTGCTTGCCCCCAAATGCGGCGTGCAGACAAGATTTTCCAACCCGAACAACGGGTTGTCCTTCGCCGGCTCTTCCTCGAACACGTCCAGCGCGGCCCCGGCGACATGCCCGGATTCAAGCGCCACCTTCAGATCAGCCTCGACGACGAGCCCGCCGCGCGCGCAGTTGACGATGCGGACACCCGGCTTGGTCTTGGCCAGCGCCGTAGCATCGATGATGCCGCGGGTCTGATCCGTCAGCGGCGTGTGCAGGGTGATGAAGTCTGCACGCCGCAGGAGCGTGTCCAACTCGACCTTCTCAACGCCCAACTCAAGCGCACGTTCGTCGCTGAGATACGGATCGAAGGCGACGACCTTCATCTTCAGGCCCAGCGCGCGCTCGGCCACGATCGAGCCGATATTGCCGCAGCCGATCAACCCGAGTGTCTTGGCCGTGAGCTCCACACCCATGAAGCGCGATTTCTCCCATTTGCCCTCCTGCGTGGATTTATTGGCCTCGGGAATCTGCCGGGCGAGCGCCATCATCATCGCGATGGCATGTTCCGCCGTGGTGATTGCGTTGCCGAACGGCGTGTTCATGACGACGATGCCGCGTGCCGTGGCGGCGTCCCGGTCGATATTGTCCACCCCGATTCCCGCACGGCCAATGACCTTCATGTTGGTCGCGGCCTCGAGTACCTTTGCGGTGGCCTTGGTGGCCGAACGGATGGCAAGCCCGTCATACTCGCCGATACAGGCGATCAGTTCTTCCTCGGACAGGCCGGTCTTCACATCGACCTCGATCCCGCGCTCGGCGAAAATTTCTTTCGCGCGGTCACTCATCTTGTCGGATATCAGTACTTTCGGCATGGGGTCATCCTTCCGCGTTTCTGCGGGTTTCAAGGTATTTCGGGGGTGTGGCCGTGGCCGGTCAGGCGGCGGCGGCGGTACGGTCGGCCTTCACCGTCTCGAAGGCCCAGTCGAGCCAAGGCATCAGCGCCTCGAGGTCCGATTGTTCGACGGTCGCGCCCGCCCAGATACGCAATCCCGGCGGTGCGTCGCGGTAGGCACCGACATCGAAGGCGACACCCTCGCTGTCGAGCAGTGACGCGACCGCCTTTGCGGCAGCGGCCTGATCATCGGCGCTCAGCGCCGCAAACCAGGGATCGACAATCCTGAGGCAAACGCTCGTCGTTGAACGCAGTGCCGGGTCATCGGCGAGAAACGCCGCCCATTCCGAGCCAGCCACCCAGGCGTCGATCACAGCGAAATTGGCGTTCGAGCGGGCGATCAATGCGTCGATCCCGCCGATCTCGCGTGACCAGTCGAGCGCGTCGAGATGGTCTTCCACGCAGAGCATCGAGGGCGTGTTGATGGTGCTGCCCCTGAAGATGTCCTCGTTCAGTTTGCCACCCTTGGTCAGGCGGAAGATTTTCGGCAACGGCCAGACCGGCGCATAGCTCTCGAGCCGCGCAACCGCGCGCGGGCTGAGCACGAGCATCCCATGCTGCGCCTCGCCGCCCAGGACCTTCTGCCAGGACCAGGTGACGACATCGAGCTTGTCCCAGGGCATATCCATCGCGAAGGCCGCGGATGTTGCATCACGGAGCGTCAGGCCGTCACGATCGTCGGGGATCCAGTCTCCGTCCGGGACCCGCACACCGGAGGTCGTCCCGTTCCAGGTGAAGATGACGTCCCGGGCGAAATCGACGGCTCCGAGATCGGGCAACGCGCCATATTCGGCATCAAGCACCCGAACTTCGTCGAGCTTGAGCTGCTTGACCACATCCGTCACCCAGCCTTGCCCGAAGCTCTCCCAGGCCAGAATGTCGATCGGCCGGGCGCCAAGCATCGACCACATGGCCATCTCGAACGCGCCCGTGTCCGAAGCCGGCACGATGCCGATCCGGTAATCCGCGGGAATTCCCAGGATTGCGCGGCTGTCCTCGATGACACGCTGGAGTTTGGCCTTCGGTCCCTTGGCGCGATGCGAACGGCCGATGCTCGCATCGGTCAGCGCATCCAGCGACCAGCCGGGTCGCTTGGCGCAAGGGCCAGAGGAAAAGAGTGGAGATGCCGGACGGGTGCCCGGCTTATTCGGTGTTTGCGTCATGATGAGCGCTCCTTACAGAACGCCGCACCTCGTTGGGGAGGTGTGGCCCGCCGCAGAACCTAGATGTATTTCGCACCGGGTCAATAGCCGCATTGTCGCAGGCGGCAACCGCCGATCAGATCAGACCGTAATACCAGGGCGCAACCAGGCTGAAGGCCAGCCAGACGATAATCAGCAGCGGCGAGCCGACCCGGACGAAATCGACGAATCGGTAATTGCCCGGTGCCATCACCAGCAGGTTCGTCTGGTATCCGACCGGCGATGCGAAGGAGCAGTTCGCGGCAAAGACGACCGCAACGGCAAACGGCTCGATCGGAAGCGCCAGCCCGTTGGCCAGCCCGACCGCGATCGGCGTGAACAGGACAGCGGTCGCCTTTGTGCTGATGATATTGGCCAGCACGGCGACAAGCAGGAAAAACGCGGACAGGATCACCGCCGGCGATGCATCGCCCACGGCGCTCAACAACAGGCCCGCCAGGAACTCGGCCCCGCCCGTCGCCTGCAAGGCGCTGCCAAGCGCCAGCGCCGCGGCGATCATCATCACAATCGTCCGGTCGATGGCGCGCGCCGCCTGACGGATATTCAGCACACCGGTCGCGAGCATCGCACCGGCCCCCACCAATGTCGCAATCTCGATCGGGACGATCCCGAGCGCGGCCGAGGCAATCACCGCAGTAAAGATTACGAGCGTGCTGGTGGCATGGTGGACAGCCGGCATTTCGGCGGCGGTCCATTCCACCAGCAGAATATCCTGGTTGCCACGCAGCGCCTCGACGTCGCTCTCGCGTCCCTGCATCAACAGAACGTCGCCCGGCTCCAGGCGAATCTCCGTCACCCGCGCCCGGATCATCTGCGACCGGCGCTGAATACCCAGCACAACGCAATGATACTGATAGCGAAAGCCGATCTGCGTGAGGGTCTGACCAACCAACCGCGAGGCCGGGGTCACCATCGCCTCGGCCAGAACCTGGTTGCCCACCTGCCAGCGTTGCGCGCCGTCCTCACCCTCGAAACGTTCCCAGTCCTGGCCCAATTCGGGATGGAATTGTTCGGGCTCGCCCTTGAGTGCCTCGGTCAACGCCGCCCGGGTCGCCGCGACCACCAGGATGTCTCCGTCGGAAAGCTGGAAATCGTCGTCGAATGGCGGCATGAAGGACTCGCCCTCATGAATGATCACCCGCACCGTCATGTCCTTGAGGTCGGGGAAGAAACCGCCACGCGGCTGCATGCCGTGAAACTTGGAACCCTCCGTGACCGCGACTTCGGCCATAAACTGACGCCCGCCGCCGGCGATCGCGTTGGTCAGCAGCGCGCGCTCCGGCATAAGCCGCGGGCAAACGAAAATCACATAGACGACGCCCACCAGCGCCAGCGCCGCGCCAGGCAACGCAAACTGAAAGAACGAGAAACCCTCATTGCCCAACTCGATCAGCATGCCGGACACAAGCAGGTTCGTGCTGGAGCCGATCAGGGTCGTCATGCCGCCGAGAATCGCGGCGAATGACAAGGGCATCATCAGTCGCGAGGGCGACTGACCGAGGCGCGAGGCCAATGCCTGCATGATCGGGATGAAAATCACGACGACGGGCGTGTTGTTCATGAACCCGCTGACCACCAGCACGGCGACAAAGGCCATCCCCGTTGCCAGGGCGGCATGGCCGCGCCCATAGCGGAAGAACATCTGCGCCCCGGCCTCGAGCACACCGGTGCGCGCCAACCCCTCGCCCATCACCAGCAACGCGATAACCGTCAGCAGCGCCGGATTGGCGAAGCCGGCCAGCAGCCGCGTCGGGTTGAGGATATTGTCGCCGTCTGCATCGACGACCGGGACAAAGTGGAAAAACACCAACAGCACACAGATGACGCCGAGCGACGTCAGCTCGAACGTCAGCCGCTCGAGCGTGTACATCACCAGCGCCACGAGGATCACGGCGAAGGTCAGCCACATCCCGAGCTGGCTGGGATCCATTCCGGCGATAAAACTTGTCATTTTGTCCCGGCAGGCTGGAGGTCCAAATCTGCCCTCAGTCTAGCATGCGACAGAGATTTACGCCTTCTCGCCGGCGCGGGCGCGCACGAAGATCGTCGCCTCAAACGTCAGGACCGGACCCGATTCCGTGGAAACCGCAAAGGCCACCGTCACGACGCCGCGACCGGGATTTGAGCGGGTGGCGCGCGCCTCGGTCACCTCGACTTGGGTCTGCAACGTTTCGCCGGGGCGTACAGGTGCGGTCCAGCGAATCTTGTCCATGCCGGGACCGCCGAGCCCGGTTCCGTCCACCGCGCCGGTGCGGATGAACTGCCCCGTCGCAATCGCAACGGTCTGGAAACCGCTGGCGACATGCTCGCCGAACGCAGAATCCTTCGCTCGTTCCGGGTCGGTATGGAAAATCTGCGGATCATGGCGCTCGGCGAACCAGATGATTTCGTCCGCATCGAGCTTCACCGGCACGGTCTTGAAGACCCGGCCGATTGTGTAGTCCTCCAGATAGAGCCCGCTCATGCCGCGTCCTCCACCGGCCGGCGGCGCAGGAACGTCGTCGTGATATAGCTGGACACGTCCTGATCGCCGACGCGGGTGGCGAGCCGGACGCGGATTATTCCCCGGTCCGGACGCGACTTGGACGCCCGCAGCTCGACCACCTCGGCCGTGGTGTGGAGGGTATCGCCGGGGCGCACGGGGGCTGTCCAACTGATCTCGTCCATGCCCGGGCCGCCGAGCGCATTCTCTGTGAACAGGCCGATCCGGATGAACTGCGCGAAGGCCAGGCCAATCGTCTGGTGCCCGCTGGCGATCAGGCCGCCGTAAAAGCTGTCCTTGGCCGCCTCCGGATCGATGTGAAAGACCTGCGGGTCGTACTTCTCGGCAAACGCAATGATCTGCTCTTCCGAGACCGTCACAGGTTCAGTCTCAAAGACCTCGCCAACCGAATAATCTTCCCAATATCGCGCCGTCATGAGGCCCTTCCCGAGTTTTCAGGCGCGGACCCTACCCTGTCGGATCATGGGAATAAAGTGGCCTCAGCGCCCGGCCGCGGCGGCTTCGGCCTCCGCGCGCGCGGCCTCCCAGGCCAGGATCAGCCGCTTCTTGTCGGGATGCCAGCGATAGCCGCTGATGGTGCCGCCGTTGCGTATGACCCGGTGGCACGGAATCAGCCACGACACCGGGTTCCGCGCAACCGCGCCGGCCACCGCGCGCGCCGAGCCCGGCGCACCGATCCGCGTCGCGAGATCCGCATAGGTCAGGACCGCGCCCTCCGGAATCCGCATCAGCGCCTTCCAAACCTTGAGCTGGAACGGCGTTCCCCGCAGCACCAAATGCACGTCGCCCGCGCCAAATGCGGCCTCGGCATAGGCACGCGTCGCATCCGGCTGTTCCACCAGCGTGGCGGCGTCGAGGCTGCCGCGCAGATCTGCCAACGCCGCGGCGCGGTCGCCTGCGCCGTTGAAGGCGAGGCCGCAGACGCCCCGTGGCGACGCCACGATCAGGCATTCACCGAACGGGCTGTCATGCCAGCCATAGCGCAACGCCAGCCCCTCGCCGCGGCGCTTCCAGTCGCCCGGCGTGAGCGCCTCATGGGTGACGAACAGATCATGCAGCCGTCCGCCGCCCGAAAGCCCGGTTTCGAACGCAACGTCGAGTACGTTCCTGGATTCGCCCAACGCCCGTTTGGCGTGTTCGAGGGTCAGATACTGGACGTATTTCTTGGGACTAACACCCACATAGCGGGTGAACAATCGCTGCAGGTGAAACGCGCTCAGACCGGCTTCCGCGGCGATCTGTTCCAGCGTTGGCTGCTCGCGATAATGGGTGCTCAGCCAGGTCAGCAGGCGGCCGACCAAGGCAAAGCCATAGTCGTCTCCAGCGCTGTTATCGAAGGGTTCGGGCTCGAGTGTGTCGATCATGGCCATGTTCCGCATCTCCTTTTTACACCCGGCGGGCGGGTCCGTGCGATCCGTTTCGCACGCTGGAAAACTAGGCACCCTCGTCCGCTCACCCCACCCGGTTCTTGCGCAAAAAAGAATCCTTACCGGCGTTCGCGCTGCACCAATGCCACACCGACCAGAATAACGAGCGTTGCCGTCACCAACACAGGGGTCAGCGGCTCGCCGAGCACCAACGGGGCCAACCCGATACCGATAACCGGCTGCAGGAGCTGCAACGCGCCGATGCGGGCCACGCCACCGTCGGCCAGCGCACGGTTCCAGAAGAGATAGGCGAGGATCGTGGTCCCCCAGGCGAGCGAACAGATCGCCAGCCAGCCCGGCGCGTCGATGGCCGCCAGCGTCGCGGCACCGGAATGAAACACGACCACGGGAACAAGGAACCCGGCGGCGACGAGAACCGACCACATGGTCACCGTCATGGCGCCCAGCTCGGCGGTGAGCTTCGCCCCTGCGACATAGCCCACGACACCGAGAAACATGCCGAGAAACACCAGCGCATCGCCCTGCCAAGTCACGCCTTCGACCGATAGACCAAGCGCCTCCCAGATCAACAGCAACGCGCCCACCGAGCCCACGGCCACGCCGATCCACCAGGGCCAGCCGGGCATCTGGCGGTGCAGCACTGCCATGATCGCTCCGGCCATCACGGCGCCGGCGGCGGTGCCGGCCGCCGCATGGCCCGCCGTGGTGAACTGCACCCCCCAGCTGAAGAAGACCGGGAACAACACCAGTCCGCCGAGCCCTGAGACGAAGACAAGGAAAATGGCATCCTTGCGCATGGGTATCCGGCATCCGGTGATCGCAATCACCAGTGCGGCCACCGGCGCGGCGACCACCGCGCGCAAGGCACCGACCGTGATGCCGTCTGCGGTCAGCGTCCCAACCTTGGTAAACACCGGGGTCACGCCGTAGATGAAGACGGCGATCAACGCGAAGGTATACAGACGGGCCTGGGTGGTCTCGGACATCGACGCTCGCGAAGTATCAGCGTCGCTGCACCAGCCCGACGCCAAAAAGGATAATGACCGTGGCCGCCACGAGCAGCGGCGTCAACGGTTCGCCCAGGAATATTGCAGCGCCCGCAACCCCCACAATCGGCAACCCGAACTGCCAGACGCTCATGCGTCCGATCCCGCCGCGAGACAGGGCGAAGATCCACGTGATGTAGGCGATGATCGTCGACCCCAACGAGAGATAGATGATCGCGGTCCAGCCCAGCGGCTCAATGGCGGCCCAGGCCGCCGCGTCCATCCGCATGACGACGAATGGCAACTGAACGATGCCCGCGATCACGACGCCCCACATGGTCACGCCCGTGGAGCCATAACGCGGCGTCAGGCGCGCACCGGCCACGAAACTGACCGCGGCCGAAAACCCACCGGCGGCGGCCAGAAGATCGCCCTGCCAGGTCGCATCCACGGAATCGAGGCCCACCGCCTCCGTGATCAGGATTACCGCACCGACAAACGCGACCGACACACCGATCCACCAGCGTGGCGGCGGGAGCCTACGGCTGACAATGGACTCAAGAAGGCCGACGAAAACGGGGGTCGCTGCCGTCACCACGGCGGCGTGTCCGGCCGATGTCAGCCCAACGCCGAGGGTAAATAGAACCGGGAACCCGACCACGCCGGGGATGGCAACAACGAGGAGCAGCCATTTGTCGTTGCCGCGCCAAGGCAGCGGGCAGCGGAGGATGGCCAGAATGAAGACGGCGAGCGGCAGCGCCATGACCGTGCGCAGAAGCGCCAGAGAGAACACATCGACCGATATCGCGCCGAATTTCGTGATGATCGGCGTGCCGCCCCACACGAACACAGTGACGAGCGCCCCGGCTGTGGCCAGCGAAAAGAACCCGACTGCCGCGGGTGGTGTATTGGATGACTGGGTCATACGTGTCGCGCGCAGCCCGTATCAGGAATCGAGACGGCTGGGGTCGAACGTCACCCCATGATCGAGCGGTCCATGCCCGTGACCATAGCCCGGCGCGGCGGCAATGGCCTGCCTGACATAAGTCCGCGCCCGTCCCACCGCGTCGGGCAACGCCATCCCCTGCGCCAGGCCCGCCGCAATGGCCGAAGCGAGCGTGCAGCCGGTGCCGTGGGTATGGCGTGTTTCGATGCGCGGATCGGCGAACCGCAGCGTTTCCGTTCGTGTCACCAACAGGTCGACCACGTCCGGGCCCTCGATATGCCCGCCCTTGACCAGGGCGGCAGCCGCGCCGAGCTCGAGCAACCTCTCGCCCGCACGCCGTTGGCCGTCTTCATCGGCCACCGCGACGCCTGTCAGGGCGGCGGCTTCGGGTGCGTTGGGCGTGAGCAGGCTTGCACGCGGAATCAGCAGCGAGACCAGCGCTGCATTGGCCCCTTCATCGAGCAGCCGCGCGCCACCCTTGGCGACCATGACGGGATCGGCGACCAGGGGGATATCTCTGCCAATGTCGGAAATGGTTTCGACGACAGTTTCGATCACCTCGACGCTGTGCAGCATCCCGGTCTTCAGGCAGTCGGCTCCGAGATCGTCGAGCACGACACGCATTTGCTGCGCGATAAAGTGCGTCTCGACCCCGAATATGCCGTGCACGCCCTGGGTGTTCTGCGCGGTCAGCGCCGTCACCGCGGTCATCGCAAACCCGCCAAGTGCGGTGACCGCCTTGATATCGGCCTGAATTCCCGCACCTCCGCCGGAATCCGAACCGGCGACGATTAATACCCGTCCATCCATGTCGAATTTCAGCCCCGTGCTATGCGGCCGGCACGTCGGCGATCGCGCCGGCAATCTCATCGACCACCGAGGTGACGACCTGCGCATCGCGGCCTTCCGCCATCACGCGAATGACGGGCTCGGTACCCGACGGCCGTATCAGAACCCGTCCGTCATCCCCGAGTTTTTCCTCGGCCGCCGAGACGGCGGATCTAACGCTCGCATGTTCCATCGCATTCGCACCGATCACCGGCACGTTGCGCAACAATTGCGGATAGGATTCGAATACATCGGTCAGTGCACTCATCGACATGCCGGATTCGACCAGTGCCGCCAGCACTTGCAAAGCCGCGATCAGACCATCGCCGGTGGTCGAGTAATCGCTCAGGATGATATGTCCTGATTGTTCGCCGCCGAGGTTGTAGCCACCCGCGCGCATCCGTTCGAGGACGTAACGGTCGCCGACCTTCGCCCGCTCCATTTCCAGGTCGATGGTCTGCAGATACCGCTCAAAACCGAGATTCGACATCACCGTCGCAACCACCTTGCCGCCATGTAACCGGCCTGCAGCCTGCCAGGACCGGGCGATCACCGCCATCACCTGGTCGCCATCTACGACCTCGCCATGCTCGTCGCACAGAATGATCCGGTCGGCATCGCCATCGAGTGCGACACCCAGATGGGCACCATGCGCCACGACCTGTTGCTGCAACGTCTCCGTCGACGTGGCGCCACAGTCGCGGTTGATGTTCGTGCCATCCGGGTCGATCGCCACCGGCACGACATCTGCCCCCAGTTCGTGGAACACGGACGGCGCGACCTTGTAGGCGGCCCCATTCGCGCAATCGACCACGACCTTGAGCCCGTCGAGGCGCAAACCCCGCGGGAAGGTGTGTTTGACGAACTCGATATAGCGGCCCGGCGCGTCCTCGAGACGTCGGGCGCGCCCGAGACTGCTGGCGTCCGCCAGATGATCGAGCAGACCGTTCTCGATCAGCGCCTCGATCTCCTCTTCCACCGCATCGGACAATTTGAAGCCGTCCGGGCCGAAGAGCTTGATGCCATTGTCCTCATAGGGATTGTGCGAGGCCGAGAGGACAACCCCCAAATCAGCGCGCAATGTCCGCGTCAGCATGGCGACCGCGGGGGTCGGCATCGGGCCGACCAGCACGACGTCCATACCCATCGCGGTGAAACCGGCCTGCATCGCCGGCTCCAGCATGTAATTGCTGAGCCTTGTGTCCTTGCCGATGATCACGAGATGGCGGTGGTCGCCGCGGGTGAAGCGATGTCCGGCCGCCATCGCGACGCGCAATGCCGTTTCAGCGGTCATCGGCTCCTGATTGGCCTTGCCGCGGATACCATCTGTGCCGAAAAGCTTTCGTGCCATCGTCATGTTCCGGACGTGTCGGGGACCCGACTTATAGCACCCTGCCCGCGACCGTTAACAATCCTGTCATAGGGCCACTCAAAGAGCCGCCCTCCAGACATCGAACGCCTGCTTTGTCTCCGCCACATCATGCACCCGAGTGATCTGGGCACCCTGGTCGAGCGCAATAAGGGCAGCGGTCACAGAGCCGGAGACCCGTGCCCGGGGGTCTTCGACGCCCGTCAGCGCGCCGATGAAGCTCTTGCGCGAGAGACCAACCACGACCGGGCAACCCAGCCCATGAAACTGGGCCAGCCCGGTCAACAATTCGAGGTTGTGCGCCACGGTCTTACCAAATCCGAACCCCGGGTCGATCGCGATCCGTTCCAGCCCGATACCGACATCCAGGCAGGCATCAACGCGCACGGCCAGCGCGTCATACACATCATTCAAAACATCCGCGTAAGTCGGATCATCCTGCATGGTCCCGGGTTGCCCCTGCATATGCATCAGGATCACAGGCAGGCTCGAAGCTGCGACGACCGCCAACGCGTCCGGATCGTCGGCCAGCCCGCTCACGTCATTGATGAGGGATACCCCAGCATCGATCGCCGCCCGCATGACACCGGCGCGCCGCGTGTCGATCGACACAAGGACATCTCGAGACACGAGCCCCTCGATCACCGGCATTACCCGTTCCAGTTCCGCCGTTTCATCGACCGGATCGGCACCGGGCCGGGTCGATTCACCGCCGACGTCGATGATATCGGCGCCTGTGTCGGCGAGCTGTTGCGCGAACGCGATGGCCGGCTCGGGTGCGACATGATCGCCGCCATCGGAAAAGCTGTCGGGCGTGACATTGCACACACCCATGATCACAGGTCGCGCGCCCGCGCCACTGAGGGGAAGCCCCGCGAAGTTCGCACGGGGTTGGGAAACACGGGCGATAAGTCCCGCCGGCCCGTCATCACCGTCACGCGCGGCCCGGGCCGCCCAGCGCAACAAATTGGCCACGGACAATGGCTGCCCGCCGGCAGCGCCGTCTGGCGCATCCACGCCTGAGACACACGCGTGGGTGAAGGCGAAAGGCCCGCCGGCCAGCGCGAGGGCATCGCCGGAGTCGCAGAGCGCGATTGCTGCGGCATGCGAGACCAGACCAAGCGGCCGCAGACGCAAGCGGCTGGTACCGGTGCGGGAATCCAACAGGGGCTCCCGCGTCGCCGCGAAAGCCCCTGGATTGGGTGTTTCGATCTGTTCTTGGGGAATCGGCCTGGCCCTCGATAGTGACTAGCCTTGGGGCTGCGGCTCCGGCTCCATGCCGCCGCTTGGCCGGTCCTTCTTGTTCGCGGTGCCGCTGGTTGGCACCGACGAACGCGGGCTGTCGGCTGAATCCGCCTCATCATCCGGCCGGTCGATGTCGTCACCACGCAACAGCGCATCAACATCGTTGGCGGACAGCGTTTCATATTCGAGCAGTCCGTTCGAAACGGTATGCAGATCCTCGAGCCGTTCGGTCAGAATGCGGCGCGCATCCTTCTCCGCCGCATCGATCAGCGCCCGGATTTCCTCGTCGATGACCTTCGCCGTCGCGTCCGAGACATTCTTGTGCTGGGACACCGAATGACCGAGGAAGACCTCTTCCTGATTGTCCTCGTAACGCAATGGTCCAAGCTTCTCGCTGAACCCGTATTCCGTGATCATCCGGCGGGCCAGGTTGGTCGCTTCCTTGATGTCGTTGCCCGCACCGGTCGTGACATGCTCCTTGCCGAAGATGATCTCTTCGGCGACGCGCCCGCCGAACATCATCGCCAGCTTGGCCTTCAATTCGTAGATCGAATAGGTGTAGCGGTCACGTTCGGGCAGCGACATCGTGACACCCAGTGCACGCCCGCGCGGAATGATCGTGACCTTGTGCAGCGGGTCGCAGCCATCCATATGCATACCGACCAACGCATGACCCGCCTCGTGATAGGCGGTGAGCTTCTTCTCGTCCTCGGTCATCACCATGGAACGGCGCTCGGCACCCATCAGCACCTTGTCCTTGGCCTCCTCGAACTCGGCCATGGTCACCATGCGCCGGCTCTTACGCGCGGCGATCAGCGCCGCCTCGTTCACGAGGTTCGCCAGATCGGCGCCCGAGAAACCCGGCGTGCCGCGGGCAATGGTCTTGGCGTTCACATCGGGCGCGAGCGGCACCTTGCGCATATGAACCTTGAGAATTTTCTCACGGCCGATGATATCCGGGTTCGGCACCACGACCTGACGATCGAAGCGGCCGGGGCGCAGCAAGGCCGGATCGAGCACATCGGGGCGGTTCGTCGCCGCCACCAGGATTACGCCCTCATTCGTCTCGAAGCCGTCCATTTCGACGAGAAGCTGGTTCAGCGTCTGTTCACGCTCATCGTTGCCACCGCCGAGTCCGGCACCACGATGGCGGCCCACGGCGTCGAGCTCGTCGATGAAGATGATGCAGGGCGCGTTTTTCTTGCCCTGTTCGAACATATCACGCACGCGACTGGCGCCGACGCCGACAAACATCTCGACGAAATCGGAACCGGAGATGGTGAAGAACGGGACATTCGCTTCCCCTGCGATTGCCCGTGCAAGTAGCGTCTTGCCCGTGCCCGGAGGCCCGACCAGCAGAACACCCTTGGGGATTTTCCCGCCGAGCCGCTGAAATTTTTGGGGATCGCGCAGGAATTCGACGACCTCCTCAACTTCCTGCTTGGCTTCCTCGACACCTGCGACATCCTCGAAGGTGACGCGGCCCGACTTCTCCGTCAGCAGCTTGGCGCGCGACTTGCCGAAGCCCATCGCACGGCCGCTGCCGCCCTGCATCTGGCGCATGAAAAACACCCAGATGCCGACGATAACGATGAAGGGCAGCCAGCTCAGCAGTGTGCGCACCAGGAAGTTTGCTTCTTCCTGCGGTGCGGCCGTGATGCGGACACCATGTTCGGAGAGGGTCGAGACGAGACTGGGATCGTTGGGCGCATACGTCGTGAACGCGCTACCGTTGCGCAGCGTACCCTTGATATCGTTGCCCTGGATCGTGACATCCAGGACCTGATCGGTCTCCACCTGGCCGATGAAGTCCGAAAACGCCAGTTGCTGTTCCGCGCTCTGACGTCCCGAACTCTGAAACAGGTTGAACAGCGCCACGACCAACAAGGCAATGATGACCCACAGCGCGATGTTTCTGCCGAAATTGTTCAAAAGACCTTCTCCGATCGACCATCCGGACCAGCGCCGCCAAAACTTTCAGGCGGTTGTAAGAGCTGCGGATTACATTGAATTCCTTATCGGCCCTAACATGGTGCGCCAAAGGCCTTAGGGCAATGCGAAAATCAACCCGATAATACGAGTGTGATGATTACCAACCCGTTGCGAATACCGCGCCCGCAACGGCATTTTTCGGCGCAAACCAGGCTTTTCCGGCAGCCCGGTCCGAATCCGAAGAAAAGGGCAACGCACAGACATGAAACCGGCCGCCGCGGAAAATCGCCGGCAGGGCCATCCGAACGGCGTGCGGCAACGCGTCATAACGCGGTGAATCCGGGTGCTCCGGGACGCCAAGATCGGAGAATTGCCCGACGGCACCAAGTCGCACCTCGTCAGTGCGCGACAATTGCGCGCCCGAACCCGATGCGGCCGGAATGAGGACGCGGAAGCGCCCGTCCCAATCCAGCCCGCGATGGTTTTCGCGTGCACCCATCACAGGTCGGGGGCCATCAATCGCCGCCAGCTCGCGCGCGATTCTTACGGTACCGCCCACACCTGGCCGCACGGTACAGCCACCGAGTGTCGCGCCGCCGCCCAGAGCGCCCGTAATCACCCGTTCGGCCAGCCGGTTCAGGCGCGCCCCCCGCGGGGCATAAACCCGCCCGGCGATGCATGTCACCAAGCGGGCGATGACGCGCCCGCCCGTCTCTCGATCAACAACGTCTGGAAACGCAGGATCGAGCGTCGCGAACCCGGCGGGATGAACGGCAACGAACCGTGCCGCGACGCGGGCCAGTTCGCGTTCCGCCGCAACCCGCACCCGCGCCGTCTCCGTGCGCACATCCGGCCCGGTGAACGGCAGGGTCGATCCGCCCGTCCGCATCCTGGCGCGGGCAAACCGGGTATCCTGATTGCTCGGATCCTCGATCCAGATCTGTCCACGCGCATGCAGGGTCGCGGTCACCCGCGGGCGCGCGATATCGAGTAGCGGCCGCAAGACCCTCATGTGCGCCAGTTCCCGCACCGCAGGCATCCCCGCCTGGCCGAACATGCCGCTGGAACGGGCGCGGCGCATCGCCTGGGTCTCCAACTGATCGTCGCGATGGTGTCCGACGAGCAGGTGCAGAATTCCGTGGTCCCTGCAGAACGTCTCGAGCAGCTCATAACGCGCAAGCCGCGCCTCAGCCTCGCTGGCACCCATGCCTGTTGTTCCCGGCCCCGGGGAGTCCAACCAGGCGAGCGTGTGATGGGGAATCCCGTGCCGGGCCATCCATGTGGCGACGAGCGCGGCTTCGGCGGCAGATGTTTCGCGCAAGCCGTGGTCGAGTGTGACGGCCGTTACGAGACCACCGCGCGCGGCCGCCCATTCGGCGGCCAGCAGCACCAATGCCAGGCTGTCGCGCCCTCCCGATACGCCGACCGCAAGATGCGGCCGGAACTCGAATGGCCCCAGGCGTTGCATACAGTCCGCGAACTCATCCGCACCGATCGGTGCGGCGGTCATGTCGCCCCCAACAATGGGAGCATCAATAGTGCCATCGGCGACAAAAGTCGCCGAATCGGGCTTTACGGGCCGGACGGCTAGGGGCATTGCAGCCGGCCGATCTCCCGATCGGCGCGCTGGACAATGCTGGTGGGCGCATCGGGATACTCAACGCGCAACTTCTTCAGGGTGATACAGGCATCCGCACTCTGTTCGAGCCGGGCCAGGGACATGCCGAGCTTCAGCAGATTATCGGGTGCCTTTGCGCTGTCGGGATAGCGCTGGAAGCCCTCGGCGAAAGCGCGCGCGGCGGTCGGGTAGTCGCCCCGCACGTAGAAAGTCTCGCCCAGCCAGTATTGGGCGTTCCCGGCCAGAGAATCCTCGGGATTCGCAGACACGAAGGCGCTGAGCGCCTGCTCGGCGCTTTCGAAGTCACGCTGCAACAGGAAGTTGTAGGCAAAATCATACTGATCGCGCGGACTGCCCGCCGGCAACACGGCCGGCGACGAAGCCGACGCCTGCGCTGCAGGATCGGCGCTGGCCGTCTGTTGATCAACCGGCGTGGTCGTGACCCCGGCGTTTCGCAATTGCGTCTCGGTCAGGGTGCCGAACACGCGGGGTGCGCCCGCACCACCGGCGGGTTCAACAGTCACCGCACCGGGTGCACGCGGCGCGGCCGGCGGGATGGGTTGGGTCGAACCAAGCGGCGTCGCCGCCCCGGCGCCCTGTTCCAGGGCCAGCAGCCGGAAATCGACATCCGACACCAGCCGGTCCATCCGCTGGTTCATCTGCCGAACCTGGAAATCGAGCTGTTCGACCTGCCCCGTAAGTCGCCGCAACTGCTCTTCAAGACCGTCGGTGGTGACCTGAAGATTGGACAAGGCCGTCCCGGACGGCGCGGGAGACGGCGCGGCGCCAGGTGCCGAAGGTCCGGAGGTCGATGCAGGCGGAGGGGCGCCACGATACACGTTGCGTTCGAGGGCTTGCAGCTGCCGCTCCAACCGCGAGACCGTATCGGCGAGGCCGCGCACATCGTTTGATTGCGCCAGTGCCGCACCGCCCGACAATACGAGCAACAGCGAAAGGCCGGCGGACACAAAAATCCGAAAAGGCTGCAACATGACGAGACAGTCCGTAGATGATTATTGGTGGATGCTTTCGCGACAGTCCATCGGACCCGTCGCAGTTATTGCCAACGTAAGATCACCACGCATTTCGGCGAAACTATGGCATGGCGACCATTTATACGAAAACAGCCCGACAAACGAAAACGCCCCGGATCACCCGGGGCGTATCGTCATGTAACTGATCGGCAAACTCTAGTTGGTGCTGATGACCACAACCGCGCGGCGGTTCTGTGCCCAGGCCCGCTCGTTCGAACCCGGAACGGCCGGGCGTTCCTTGCCGAAGCTGACGATCTTGACCCGGTTCGGATCAACGCCGAGGGAGACCAGATAATCGCGTGCCGAATCCGCGCGACGCTCACCGAGCGCCAGGTTGTATTCACGCGTGCCGCGCTCGTCCGCATGGCCTTCGACAATCACCTTGTTGGCCGGGTAGGTCTTCAACCAGGCCGCCCAGCGCTCAACCGCGGTGCGGGCGTCGGGCGAAAGATTCGATTTGTCGAAATCGAAGAAGACGCGGTCACCGACATTGACCTCAAGATCAATCTGGGAACCGGGCTTGGGACCGGCCGGCGCCGTTGCCGTCTGATCGCCGCCGCCAGAGCTGGATGCGCCGCTGCTGCCAGTGTTGGCGCTGTCGTCGCCCGTTGAGGAACAGGCGGCGAGTACGAAGGCCGCTACCACCAGGCCGGGAATATTAAATCGCATGGGTGACTCCTTAAGCCGATAATCACGATTCCAAGCCGCCATGCGGAACTCCGGTAACCGGAACATCTTGTTATCGTGCGTCACACCGAACGGTGCTGAATTGTTGCGCAACCGCCGACAGGCCCAATGAAGCCATGTCCGCAGACTGCCGAACTATACGTCGCAGTTTTTTTGGAATCAAGCTTATGCGCGGGGATATTCACGCAAATTGACAAGTATTTTCAGTCACTTTCGCGGATCTGAGACTATTGGCGGACAGGCCCCGGAGACCATGCCGGGTCCGAACCGCCCACCGGGGTCCCCAGTTCGCGTTCGTTGAAACCCGTCAGGTCGATGGAAAACAACCGGGGCGTGCCCCCGAGGCCCCGCGCATCGCTTTTCTCCTGCCGGAAGAACATCAGCACCCGACCGTTCGGTGCCCAGGTCGGTCCTTCGACCAGGAACCCCCGGGTCAACAGGCGCTCCCCGCTGCCGTCGGGCCGCATCACACCAATATGGAAGGTACCCCGGAATATCTTGGTAAAGGCGATGAGATCGCCCCGCGGGGACCAGACCGGTGTGCCGTAACGGCCATCACCGAAGCTGATTCGTTGCTGCCCACTGCCATCGGAATTCATGACATAGAGCTGTTGGCTGCCCCCACGATCGGATTCAAACACGATCTTGCGCCCGTCGGGCGCATACGAAGGCCCGGTGTCGATCGCCGGATTGTCTGTCAGTTGACGCACGCGCCGGGTGCGCAAATCCATGACATGGATGTCGGAATTCCCATCCTGGGCGAAACTCATGATGACGTTGTCACCGTCCGGTGAGAATCGCGGCGCGAAGGTCATGCCTGGAAAGTCGCCCAGCAATTCCTGTTCGCCCGTATCGATATTGAAAAGATAGACCCGCGGCTGATCATTGAAATAGGCGAGATAGGTGATCTCCTGCTGCGTCGGTGAGAAACGCGGCGTCAGGACGAGAGTTTTGCCGTCGGTGAGAAAGCGATGATTGGCCCCGTCCTGGTCCATGATCGAGAGGCGTTTCACCCGCCGGTCGGACGGTCCATTCTCGGCGATATAGACGATGCGCGTGTCAAAATAACCGGCCTCGCCCGTAATCCGCTCATAGATCGTATCGGAGATGATATGCGCCACGCGGCGCCAGTTCGCCTGGGTGGTGGTCAGACTCAACCCGGTCATCTGGTTTTCTGCAAACACATCCCAGAGCCGAAACGAAGCCCGCAGGGCACCATTCGGCTCAATATTGACCTCGCCGACCACGAGCGCCTGGGCATTCAGCGGTTTCCAGTTCGCAAAACGGGGATTCACGCCAAGACTTTGCGGCTGCGAAATGAAGGCCCGCTTGTCGATGGGGCGGAACAACCCCGAACGCTCAAGATTGTCCGAAATGACTTCGGCGATGTCGACGCTGAACCGGCGCGCGACATCGTCGGACGCGATGAAGTTCGGCACCGCGATCGGCAGCGGCTCGATATTGCCTTGCGTGACGTCCACCGTCAGTTCGGCGCGGGCCGGAAGCGCCAGCAACACAAAGAGCACGAGGGCGGAAACGACCCCGAGGATCGTGCGGACAGAGGGAGCGGTCATCATCATCAGCTAGCTCAGCATTTTGCTTGGGTCGAAGTTGAAGCGGATTTCTTTCCAGATTTCATATTTGTCAGCAGGCAATTGCAGCGGTTGGCATCTGTCGTTCAACACGGCGCGGCGGGCGGATTCGGCGGCCGCCTGGAAGTAACGGTCGAGCCCCATCAGCGGCGCGTCGACCACGGTGGCCTCGCGCACAACGCCCTGGGGATCGACCCGGATAAGGACGGTGACGATCAGCGCCTCCGCATCGCGCGCACCGACCGGCGGGTTCCAACATTGACCGATCTGCTGCCGTATCATCTGCCGCAGCAAATCGAGCTCGGCGATCGTCGCGTGCTCGGCGATCTGCGATTGCTGCGGGGCCTCTTTGCCCTTCTCGCGCACCGTCTCCGGCTTGCGCGCGCGCTCCGCTGTTTTGACCGGCTTCTCGTCGGCCGCGAGATCCTTGAGGATATTGTCGAAACTCCGCGACGGCGCGGGCGGCTTCGGCTTGGCCTTCGGCTGGACCTTGGCCACCGCCGGCGCCGGCTCTGGCTTCGGCACGGGTGCCTTTTCCTTCGGCGGCGCCGGCACTACCACCGGCGGTGCGGGTTCGGGAAGTGCTGCAACCTTTTCGGGCGGCGCTTGTTTCGGTGGTTCGGGGACGGGCTGCGGCGGCTTCGGCGGCGGCTGCGGCGATGCCGTCCGCGTCGGTTCGGGATCCGGTTCCGGTGTGGCGGCAGCCGGCGGGCGCGTCACATCGTCGATACTTACGACCTCCACCGGAATCACGGTCGCAGTTACTTCGGGCGGCGTAAACAGAAACGGCAGGCCAAACTGGGCGACGACAATGACGGACACGTGGGCCACCGCCGAAAGCGCGCCACCTGTTTTGAGTTGTGCCCAGTTCACCTGCATGATCGATCGCCTGCCGCTCCGCTACTGGCCAGGCGTTTGCGGGATCGGCACCTCGGCGATCAGCGCGACTTTCGCGAAGCCCGCCTCCGACACCATCCCCATCACCTCCATCACGCGGCCATAATTGATCGCGCGATCACCGCGCACGAAGACACGCAGATCGGGGTTCGCCTGGGAGACGGCCACCAGGCGGGGAATGAGGACATTTTCGTCGATTTCCGATTCCTGCAGATAGACACGCCCTTCGGCATCCAGGGTGATAATCAACGGTTCCTTGTCTTCGTTGAGGGGATCCACCGCGGCCTTCGGCAGGTCCACCGGCACGCCGACCGTCAGCAGTGGCGCCGCGATCATGAAGATCACGACCAGCACGAGCATCACATCGACGAACGGCGCGACGTTGATTTCGGTCATCGGCCCGCCGCGCAAGCGGCGGCGCAGCCGCATACTTTCTGAGCTGAGCGCCATGGCTTACTTCGACTCCTCAAGCTGACGCGAGAGGATGGCGCTGAACTCTGCGGCAAATCCCTCGAGACGCTGCGAATAGCGCGCCATGTCGGTGCTGAATTTATTGTAGGCGGCGACCGACGGGATCGCGACGATCAACCCCATGGCCGTGGTGAACAAGGCCTCCGCGAGGCCGGGCGCGACCACGGCGAGATTGGTATCCTTCGCCACGGCAATCGCCTGGAAGCTGTTCATGATGCCCCATACGGTGCCGAACAGGCCGATGAAGGGCGCCGTCGCCCCGGCCGATGCGAGGAATACCATGTAGCGTTCGATGCGCTCCATCTCGCGGGTCAGGGACACTTCCATCACCCGCTCGATCCGTTCCTGCAGGTTGGCCCGCAACGCATCGGTTGCCGCCAGCCCGCGCGACGAACTTCGTCGCCATTCGGACATGGCTGCGGCGAACACAGCCGCCATTGGATCGGAGGGTTTGTTGCCGAGCCGTTCGTAGAGCTCTTCCAGCGAACCGCCGGACCAGAAATTCTCCTCGAAACGCGCGGCGTCCGACGACAGGCGCCGTATCTTCAGCCACTTGTCGATAATGATGGTCCAGGACCAGAAGGAGGCCACGAACAGAATGATCATGACGAACTTGATGACGAGGTCGGATCTTAGGAACAGCCCATAGACCGAAAAATCTGCAATCCCGACGCCCCCGGTCACCGCGATCGTTTCAACAATATTGGATTCCATCGAACCAAATGCCTTTCGTTATTGTTCTGTCGTTTGAGGCCGCGTCCAGGCCGGCGCGGTGCTCATTGATCCGTCACTCGTTTCGTCAGCGCGGCCCGAACCGCCCTCGGCAACCGCGCCGGGCGCAAATCCGCGTCGATGCAGGCCAACCGGACGCGCATTTGCACCAGCACGTTCCCATCTTCCGTAGTTCCATCCGCCGCTTCCGCCGGACGCATGACGGTTTGCGTCAGGCGCATGCTGGCGCCCCCCACTTCGTTGACGACCGTCTCGACCAGCAGCGGCTCGTCCAGCCGCGCGGGCAGAAAGAATTCCGTATCGGCGCTGCGCACCGCGAAGGCGACGCCGTCGCTGCGCATCAATGACCGGTGTTCGGTCCCCAGACATCTCATCATCTCCGTGCGCGCCCGCTCCGCAAATCGCAGATAGTTGGCGTGATAAACAATGCCGGCCGCATCCGTATCCTCGTAATAAACCCGCACCGGAAAAACATGGCGGGCGCCCTCAAACCATCCGGAAATACTCGCGTTCCCCGCCGCATGCGCACTCATGGCGTCACGATCCGTCTGCACCATTGTTTTCCGAGTCTGGATTTTGTGGGTCATTTGTGGCGACCGTATGGCCGGACAAAAGGTCTTGCTGTGCGCCCTTCGGCACATCCAGCCCCAGATGCCCATAGGCGCGCGGCGTCAGCATCCGTCCCCGTGGCGTGCGCTGAATGAAGCCCTGCTGGATCAGATAGGGCTCGACGACGTCCTCGAGCGTATCGCGTTCCTCCGAGAGCGCGGCGGCAAGGGTGTCGATGCCGACCGGCCCGCCAAAATGCACCTCGGCGATGTGCCGCAGATAGCGTCGGTCCATCGTATCGAGACCCCGGTCGTCGACATCGAGCCGCGACAGGGCGTGGTCGGCCACCTTGCGGTCGACCGGGAGACTGTCTTCCACGAGCGCAAAATCACGCACGCGGCGCAGCAGACGCCCCGCGATCCGCGGCGTCCCGCGGGCGCGGCGGGCAACCTCCGTGGCGCCGTCCTCGCTCATATCGAGTTCGAGCAACGCAGCCGCGCGCCGCACAATCGTCGTCAGGTCTTCCGGCGAATAGAATTCCAGCCGAAGATTGATGCCAAAGCGCTCACGCAGCGGTGTGGTCAACAGACCAAGCCGCGTGGTGGCGCCGACCAGCGTGAAAGGCGGCAATTCGATCCGTACCGAGCGCGCCGCCGGCCCCTCACCGATAATCAGGTCAAGTTCACCATCTTCCATGGCCGGGTAGAGCACCTCCTCGACCGCCGGGTTGAGCCGGTGAATTTCGTCGACAAACAACACATCGCGCGGCTGCAGATTTGTCAGCACCGCCGCCAGATCGCCGGCCTTGGTGATGACCGGGCCCGATGTCGCACGAAACCCGACCCCGAGCTCCTGGGATACGATCCGCGCCAGGGTCGTCTTGCCCAGCCCCGGCGGACCGTGAAACAGCACATGGTCAATAGCCTCGCCGCGCTGCCGGGCGGCGGCGATGAACACCGAGAGATTGTCGCGCACAGCCTTCTGACCGATGAACCCGTCGAGCTCTTGCGGGCGGAGCGCGACATCGACCCGGTCGTCACCATGGTCTGCCGGATCGACCAGCCGATCCGCCGGAGAGACTTCGGCACCGTCGCTCACTGGCTCAGTTCCTTGAGCGCGGCCGGGATGAGCCGGTCCAGATCAGACGCATCACCCGCCGCCTGGGCCGCCCGACTGACCGCGCTGAACGCCTCGGCGCGGCCATAGCCGAGATTGACCAGCGCCGAGACGGCATCCGCCGACACCGCGCCCCCGACCAGATCCGCCGGACCGTCGGTCCCGGCATTGACCTGGGCCGCGGCCACAGATGGCGCAAACTCACCATTCAGCGACAGAATCTTGTCCTTCAGTTCAGTCATCAGGCGCGCCGCCAGGCGGGGGCCCACCCCGTCGGCCCGCGTCAACAGCGCCTTGTCTTCGGCCACAATTGCGGTTGTCAGATCGTCGACCGACAGGGTGCCCAGTATCCCCAGCCCAACCTTGGCACCCACCCCCTGAACGGTGGTCAGCATCCGGAAGCATTCGCGTTCACGCGCCGAGGCGAAGCCGAACAGATGGATATGGTCCTCGCGCACATGGGTCTCGATATGCAGCGACAACGGCTCGCCGACCGCGGGCAGCGCGGTAATCACGCGCGCCGGGCAGAACACCTGATAACCGACCCCGGCGACGTCGATGACGATCCAGTCGAGGCCAACCTCGTCGAGGATGCCCTTCAGGCGCGCGATCATTGGGCGGCCTCGTATATCGCCTGCGCGCCCATATGGTGGGCATGGCAGATGGCGATTGCGAGCGCATCGGCGGCATCGGGGGATTCGACAAGCGCGCCCGGCAGGAGCACCCCGATCATGTGGCCGATCTGATTCTTATCCGCATGGCCGTAGCCGACCACGGATTTCTTGACGCTGTTGGCGGCATATTCGGCCACCGGGATGCCCGCCAGCGCCGGCACCAGCAGCGCGATACCGCGTGCCTGGCCCAGCTTGAGGGTCGCCTGGCCGTCCCTGTTGACGAAGGTTTCCTCGACCGCAGCACTGTCGGGCCCATGTTCAGCGATGACGTCCTGAAGCCCCTGATGCAACCGGACGAGCCGTTGTGCCAGCTCTCCGCTGCCTGATTTGACGACCCCGTTGGCAACGTGACGCAACCGGTTACCGTCCATATCGACGACACCCCAGCCGGTGAAACGCAGACCCGGATCAACGCCCAACAGCCGCATGCTCAATCCCCGCCGCCGGTCGGTCCGCTGCGCATATCAGCCCGTGAGTTCCGCCATGACGTCGTCGCTGACTTCGAAGTTGGCAGAGACCCGCTGCACATCGTCACTGTCATCGAGCGTGTCGATCAGCTTTAGCAGCGTGCGCGCCGCATCCGCCTCAACATCGACCGAGGTCTGCGGTTTCCATGTCAGACTGGCCGATTCCGGCGCGCCGAAACGGCCGTCCAGGGCCTCGACCACCTGTCCGAAATCATCGGGCGCGCAGGTGATGTCATGCCCGCTGTCGGAACTCGCCACATCCTCGGCGCCCGCCTCGAGGGCGGCCTCGAACATGTCGTCGGCGCTGGCCACATCCGCCGGGTAAACAATCTGCCCGACCTGGTCGAACATGAACGACACGCTGTTCGTCTCGCCAAGATTGCCGCCATGCTTGGAGAAGGCAGACCGGATTTCCGACGCCGTCCGGTTCCGGTTGTCCGTCAGCGCCTCGACAATCACCGCGACCCCGCCAGGACCATAGCCCTCGTAGCGAATCTCCTCGTAATTGTCGGCATCGCCGCCACCGCTCGCCTTATCGATGGCGCGCTTGATACGATCGTTGGGCATGTTCGCGCCGCGCGCCGCCGCAATCGCGGTACGCAGACGCGGGTTCTGGTCGGGATCGGGGCTGCTCCGGGCCGCGACTTCGATCTCGCGCGCCAGTTTCGCGAAAGCTTTCGCCCGCTTGGCATCCTGTGCACCCTTGCGGTGCATGATGTTCTTAAATTGGGAATGGCCTGCCATGCCCGAGCACTCCGAATGTCTGCAAAACCAAATCGAATCGTGCAGCCCGGTCCGCCAACAAACGCGTCGTGGCACCAGTTGTGCGGATCGCTGCAAAACAATGTCCCGGTTTACCGGATTGTCGCCCGCGTCGAGAAGCCCTGTTTTCCGCAGCGC